>Ga0193753_10002018_pt1 | contig 16580 bp, 11 predicted proteins | sample H1c2metaG_FD_144925 | JGI IMG/M metagenome (GOLD analysis project Ga0193753, IMG submission 144925) | Soil microbial communities from a riparian zone of the East river system, Colorado, United States - H1c2 | ecosystem: Environmental > Terrestrial > Soil > Riparian zone | place: USA: East... | reverse complement strand
CTCGCGCAGGCCGGCGACCAGAAAATCATGATCGACAAAAACCCTCGGCGCGTGCCCAGGAAGTCGACGAAACGTCCGCCGCCCAGGTACATCAAGCCGTACGTCACGAGAAACGCCGAATCGAGAAACGCCTTGACCTGATTCGAGATCGGGATATCGCGCTGGATCGCGGTGATTGCCCACGGAAGCGTTTGACGATCGAGATAGCTGATCGCGATCGCGGCGCTCACGAGGACGGCGATGCGCCAACGCGCAGGGCTCAAACCCAATTCCGGTTGGTTGGCGCTCAGCGGGCGCTCAGCCATGATCGGTGCTTCGAGTCGTGAATCGGTAGACGGTCGTCGACCGGAACGTTTCGCCCGGCCTCAAGACGACGGACGGAAAATGCGGATGATTGATCGCGTCGGGAAAGTGCTGCGGCTCGAGCGCAAACCCGGCATGTCGATTGTACACCACGCCGCCCACACCAACGAACGTTCCGTCGAATCGATTGCCCGTGAAGAACTGCACGGCAGGTTCGGTCGTTCTGATTTCAAGAGCACGTCCCGACGTTGGCTCCTCGACACGCGCGGCGAAAGTGAGCGTGTCGCCCCGACGGTTGAGGACCAGATTGTGATCGTAGCCGTTGGCCACGCTCCGCATCTCATCGATCCGCGCTCCAATGCGCCGCGGCTGCGTGAAGTCGAGTGCAGTCCCAAGGACAGACGTGATCTCGCCGGTTGGGATCAGCGTCGCCGTGACAGGCGTATAGCGGTCTGCATTGACGGTCAGGACGTGATCGAGGATCGTGCCCGAGCCGGCCAGATTGAAGAACGAGTGATTCGTCAAGTTGATCGGCGTGGGTTTGTTCGTCGTTGCGGTGTAGTCGATCCGAAGTTCATTGGCATCGGTCAGCCGATAGACGACCATCACACTCAACGTGCCAGGATAGCCTTCCTCGCCGTCGCTACTCACATACGTAAGCGTCACGGCCGCGGCACCAGGCCCGGCATGCGACTTCCAAATTCGCTTGTCAAAGCCTCTGACACCGCCGTGCAAATGGTTCGGCGCCCGGTTCGTGGCCAGCGTGTACGCTTGGCCGTCGAGCGTGAACGTGCCGTTCGCGATGCGATTCGCGACACGACCGAGGGTCGCTCCCAAGAAAAATGGCGCGTCGACGTAGTCATCGAGACGCTCATATCCCAAAACCACGTCAGCAAGCTTACCCGCGCGATCAGGAACCCAAAGCTGAGTGAGCGTCGCGCCGTATTCGGCGACTTTGGCGACCATGCCGTTCGCGTTGGTGAGCGTGAAGAGCTTTACGTCGACGCCGGCTCGCGTTCGTCCAAATGAGCGCTGCTCGACCGACGCCGTTCCCGCCTGTTGGGACGTCGGCGCCGACCGGCAGACCGCCGACGCCGAGAGGCACAGGATGCCAACCGCGACGCGCACATGCGCCATGGTGTTCAACCGCGGCGACGTGTCTACGGCGACGTCCTCGCTGTGCGCGATTTCGGTCGAGCGACCTTACGCTGCGCGCGTTCGTCCTCGAGGAACATCACGAGTGCGCGGCCGGCGCCAAGGATGTGGTCCCGCAAGAGGCGCGATGCTTTCGCGGCGTCGCCCTTCTTCGCCGCCGCCGCGATCGCGCGATGCTCTTGGCGTGCGCGTGTCTCACCGTGCGTCAGCGCCAGCTGCATGCGCAGGTAGCGGTCGCTGTGTTGGTGGAGCTTGTTCACGATGCTCATCGTGAGTCCGCGGTCGGCCGGCGCGTAGAGCGTCGAATGGAACTGCCAGTTGAGCGCGCCCCACGCCAGCACCTGTCCGGAACGAAGCGCGACTTCGTACGCGTCGAGAATTTCGGACGCGCGCGCGTGGTCCTCCTTCGCCATGTGCGGCACGGCGCGGCGGATGAGATCCCCTTCGACGTCGGCGCGGAGCTCGAAGAGCTCCCGAATCTCTTTGAGCGAGAGCGTCGAGACGACGGCGCCGCGATGCGGGTTGAAGGTCACCAACCCCTCGGCTTCGAGCTGCCGGAGGGCTTCGCGGACAGGGATTCGGCTCACGCCGAGCTCCACGCCGATGGCGTCCTGGCGCAACGGCTCCCCCTCCGGGTATCGCCCGCGAAGAATCCGTTCGCGAATTGCGTCGGTCGTCATGCCGGTCAGCGTTTGCCGCCGGATAGGCAAAAGAATGAGCTCGCTCGATGACGGTGCCGGTGACGATGGCGGTGACGGGGCCGCGCTCACTGGCGCCGCCGACCGCGCCTTACGACGGGGCATGGGTCAGCTCTGTTTGAAAGTGTTGATCGGATCGGGTGCCGGATGCAACAGTCTGGAATGTAGCAGGGATACAATATGTGTTATGCATCTGCCACAAGAGCCGGTGTCAAGGTACTTGTCGATCGGCGAAAATGGCATATTGTATCCCATTCTGCAAACTCACGGACCGCACCGCTCACTCATGGAGTCGGGATTCATGGATAGACGCGACTGGCGCGGAGTGTTTCCCGCGATAACAACACCGTTTCGACTCGATCACTCCATCGATCACGAGGCACTGGCACAGCACATCTCGTGGATGATCGACAGCGGGTGCAACGCGATCGTCCCGCTCGGCTCCCTGGGCGAATCAGCCACACTCACCTTCGCCGAGAAGGTGGAGATCGTTCGGACCTGCTGCGACGCGGTCGAGGGCCGCGCCTTCGTCATTCCCGGCATCGCCGGCTTGGCCACAGTGGAGTGCGTGGCACTCGCACGGGAAGCCGAACGCGCAGGCTGCCATGGTATCATGGCGCTCCCCGCCTATGTGTACTACTCCGATTGGCGCGAGGCACGCGCGCACTACAGCGCAATCATTGGAGCAACTCCACTGTCGTGCATGCTCTACAACAATCCGATCGCCTACCGCACCGACGTCACCGCGCCGCAACTCGCCGAGCTCGCTGACCTGCATGAGAATCTGCACGCGATGAAGGAGTCGAGCGGCGACGTTCGCCGAGTGACAGCGGTTCGCGAGGCGCTTGGTGATCGCCTCGCGGTATTCGCTGGACTGGACGACATGATCCTCGAGGCCGTTCCGGCCGGAGCGAGCGGCTGGATCGCGGGACTCGTGAACGCCTTGCCGGAGGAATCGGTGCAATTGTTCGAATTGGCCGCCGCCGGTCAATGGGAACAGGCCACGACGTTGTACCATTGGTTCCTGCCGCTGTTACGGATGGACACCGTGCCGAAGTTCGTGCAGTTGATCAAACTCGTGCAGGCCGAACTCGGCCGGGGAACTCAGACGGTTCGTCCGCCGCGACTCGCGCTCGACGGAGACGAATTGCAAAGTGCGCTCGGCGTGATTCGTCGCCAGCTCGAGCGGCGTCCAACGTTGAACGGCACTGGTAGTCATCGCTCTTTTGCCGGCGTGCCAGCGGCCGCGGCGCGTAGCTGAGCCGACCATGGCCATCACGCGACGTGACTTCGTTCAACGATCGGCGTCGGCAGCGGCGCTCGCCGGGTTGGGCGCTGCTTCGATCGCTGTGCCCGCAGCCTACGCCGAAACGACCGGCGCGCGCAACGGACGTGCACGCGCGATCGACGCCAAGTTCATACGCGCGCATCCACTGACGCTCGATCGGGTGCGCTTGACGGGTGGGCCGCTCAAGCGCGCGCAGGACGTGACCGCCAAATATCTGCTCGCGCTCGAGCCGGATCGCATGATGGCGTACTATCGTACGCGCGCCGGTCTCACGCCAAAGGCCGAGCCCTACGCTGGATGGGACGGCGGTGGTCGCAACCTCACGGGACACATTGCCGGCCACTATCTCTCGGCCGTGAGCCTCATGTATCGAGCCACGGGAGACGATCGCTTCAAGCAACGGTCGACGTACCTCGTGAGCGAGCTCAAAGCCGTGCAAGACAAAAATGGCGACGGCTACTTGAGCGCACTGGAACATGGCCGCGAAGCATTCGCTGCCGTCTCGCGCGGCGACATCCGTTCCGCCGCGTTTGACCTGAATGGCCTGTGGTCGCCGTGGTACACGCTGCACAAGACCTTCGCCGGCTTGCGCGATGCCTATCGTCACACCGGCAACAAGGACGCGCTCGACGTCGAAGCGCGTTACGCCGGTTGGGCCGCTGGCGTGCTCGCGCCACTCGACAGTGTGCAGATTGCGAAAATGCTCAACACCGAGCATGGCGGCATGAACGAGGTGCTCGCCGATCTGTATGCCGACACCGGCGAGACTCGGTGGCTCGACCTGTCATATAAATTCGAGCATCACGAATTCACCGACGCACTCAAACGACACCAGGACAATCTCGACGGCAAGCACGGCAACTGTCAGATACCAAAACTCATTGGCTCCGCCGCGCGGTACACGTACGTCGGCGACCCGGGCGACATGATCGCAGCGGACTTTTTCTGGGATCGCGTCGTGCAACATCACACGTACGCCACGGGTGGACACGGCTTGGCCGAATACTTCGGCCCGCCGGACGTGTTCGCGGCCCGCGCCGACGGCCGCACCTGCGAATCGTGCAACGTTTACAATATGCTCAAGCTCACTCGGCAATTGTTCTCGATTCGCCCAGACGCCTTCTACGGAGATTTTCACGAGCGCGCGCTGTTCAATCACGCGCTCGCGTCGCTGGACCCGGAGCAGACGCGTATGTCGTACATGGTGCCCGTGGGCCGCGGCGTACAGCAGGAGTATCAAGACATGCAACGGAGCTTCACGTGTTGCGTGGGCACGGGCATGGAGAATCCAGGTCTCAATGGCGACGGTATTTACTATGAGTCGCCCGACACGCTTTGGGTGAACGTGTTCGCGCCGTCGACCGCACAATTCTCCAACGGCGTGCGCCTCGAGATGGAGAGCGATTTTCCCGACGGTGACAGCGCGACGATCACGATGACCGCCGCGTCGTCCAAGCCCTTCACGCTCGCGGTGCGCCGTCCGAGTTGGGCGGGCGACGGGTTCGCCATTGCAGTGAACGGAACGCCCGTTCCTCAGCCATCCATTGCCAGTCTCCGCGCTGGAGCCGCCGGCGGCCGAGATGTAGCGCGCGACGAACGACTCCCGCAGCCGAGCACGTTCGTCGAGCTCAAACGAAGCTGGAAGAACGGAGACAAGATCACACTCACGCTGCCGAAGTCGGTCCGACTCGAACCAGCACCTGACGACCATTCGGTTGCCGCGATCATGTGGGGACCACTCGTCCTCGCCGGCGACCTCGGCCCACGTCGCGAGGGTCGCATTCGCACGGACGATGAATCCGCGGTGTTGCCGGTTGGCCCCGCAACGATTCCGTTGCTCGTCGCCGCCAAGCGCGCGGTTGCCGAGTGGGTCGTCCCCACCGGTCAGAAACAAGGAGACTTCCGTGCGCAACAGGTGGCGCAGACAACTGCGGCGCCGGGCGCGCTACATGACGTAAGCCTCACACCGTTTTACCGCACGCATGGTCGCACATACAGTGTGTACTTCGATGTGATCACGCCCGAACAGTTCACTGCGCGCGCCGAGGCGGTGAAAGCCGAGCAAGACCGCGTGCGGCGCCTGGAAGCGGCGACCATTGGCGTTGTGCATCCAGGCGATACGGCCGCGGAGAGCGCGGCAGGTTATCAGAGCACGCCCGCCGAACGACCGGTGGGCCGTACACTCGGCAAACCCAACCGCGGTGGGCCCGGATCGTTCTCGTTCCAACTGCCGGTGGAACCGACGGCGGACATCGCCGTCGTCGTCACCTATCTCAACGAAATGGGATTGCCCCCGGCATCCGGCAACTTCGACATTCTCGTGGAGGGAACATCCGTTGCGCACTTCGAGGCGAATTCGCGCGCAACCGGATTCTACGATATCAGGTATTCCGTTCCGTCGAGTCTGACGCGTGACAAGACCAAAGTCACTGTGCGATTTCAAGCCGGACAGAACGGTCGGATTGTGCCGGTCTTCGCCGTGCGCACGGTGCGGGCTGCTCAAACGTGATGGCCGTCGGATCGTTGCGCCGGCGGTAGTCGTCGGTCGTCCGCCGCCGGATGTGACGAAACGAATCTGTCGCGAGTTGTCTCTTGGATACAATATGCTATGTCCGCGTTTGGTTTGTGTTGGTGTTTCTCCCGCGTATCGGGTCGTGTTGCATATTGGATACGATCGGCACATACTGGTGCGCGAGTGGTTGCGCCGGACTGGTCAGCTGAACACCCCTCGGTAGTTTCTCGATCGAACAAGCCCGCCCTCGGACCGCCATCGCGTCCGACGCCCCGCGTCGCGAAGAGGTGACCATGCGCATTCTCTCATGTTGGTTTGGAGGACGCTCCGCGCCCCTGCTCGGCGCGGCGGCGATGATCGCGTGCGGTCACCCCGCGCCCGCCCCAACCCCGACACCAGCCACGACATCGGCAGCAGCATCCACGACAACCGTCGCAACACAACGAGAACGACCGACGATGATCGCCTGTCCGTGGCCTGCGTCGGAACGAACCGCATCGGATGGCCCGCTCCCACCGCCACCAGCCGGCGTCATCGATCCGGCGCGAACGCGCATCCCTGATTGCGCACCGCCAGGCTGGAAGTCGCCGCAGGAGTTGAAGGCCTTCACCCCGCCCACCACATCGGCGGATCGGCCGAAACCGATCGTCGATGACTATCTCCGATACGTCGTCACCGCCCCGCCCACAGAACTGGTCGAGCGCTTCAAGCTCGACACAAGTTTCTACAAGAAGTACGCAGACGCGAACGGCTATCCGATCCTCGGATCAGCCAAGGTGCCGGATGCGGCGCTGGTGATCGTGCGCGACCAAGTCAACTACATGCTCGGCAACCGTCCCGACGTGCGCGACACCATGATCGCCCACGGTGGACGTGTCGTCGTCATGGCGGAGACCGAATACACGGTCGACGTCCCGGAACAGCGCGGCTGGGTCGTGCCCAAGTATCTCGATCCGCGACTCACACCGCAGGAACGTTCGAGGTACTACGAGCCGGGCGGGCTCGGCTCGATGACGGCGGCGGGCTACTGGAACCCGAGAGCTCGCGGCATGGGGGGCACGCTAACGACATGCACCGAAGAAAATGTCCTCGGCTACTACGGAACACGCTATTGGGGCACCAACATCTGCGTGCACGAGTTCTCGCACGCGATCATGGGCGCCGGCATCGGGAATGCCGACCCGAAATGGTTCCAACAAATCGTCGACGCGTACAAGCACGCCAAGTCCTCGTGTCTTCGTACGGCGAATGGTTATTCCGGAAACACGTTCAACGAATACTGGGCGGGCGGCGTGGAATGGTACGTCGGCAATGGCGGTAGAGAGCGCGCGGGATTGAAGACGGAGGATCCCGCGCTTTATGAGGTCGTGCGACGGCTCATTCCAGAGACCCGACTCGTTCCAGTGCGCGCGAACGTCGCGAATCGCACACGAGAGGACATGGATCGCTATGTCCGCGAGCGCAATCCAGAATGGTGGACGCGCGAGCAGCAGCGACAGGCGGAGTCGGCGCGGCGCGTGGCTGCGCGACCCGATAGTGCACGTCGCGCGGGAGCCGCCGCGCCCGCACCACAACCGTGTGTACCAGGATCAAACAAGTGACATCAAGGAGTCCGCTCATGGGGACAACTCGTCGCATCACGACTGTGATGGCCTGCTCCGCCATCGCGCTCGCTCCGTTCCGTGCCGAGGCACAGGGGACGCTGGCCGATTACCGCCGCGCCGCCGACGTCAATCGACGATTGAATGGTCTCACCGTGAACGTGGCGCAGCTGCCCACCTGGACCGGACCGACTCAGTTTTCGTATCGAAGATCTGCGAAGGGCGGCAACGAGCTTGTCGTCGTTGATGCCGTGACGGGCGCGAAGCACGCCACGCCCGATACGACCAGCACTGGGGTCGGGGGTCGCGGTGGCGCCGCACCACCACCCGCGGATGCTACACGCGAGCCGCGCACAGTCTCGAACGCGTGTCTTCCGCCGACCGAATCGCCGGCCGCTCGCGGTAGTCGCGGTGCGGGCCGAGGTGGTGGTGGCGGCCGAGGGGCCGCGGGTGGTCGAGCCGGTGGCGGCGCGGCTGCAGCCCAGACGGGATGCGTTTCCCCGGACGGACGAAGCGTCGCCTTCATTCAGAACTACAACGTCGCCGTAGAACCCAACGGTGGCGGCGGTGCGTCGCGGCCGGGCATCGGCGGCAATGGTGGACGGCCTGAATTTGTCCTGCTGACGTACGATGGATCCGAGCTCGACGCGTATCAGCTCATGTCCATCCGCTGGTCGCCGGACTCGAAGAAGCTCGTGGCCTATCGGCGTCGGCCGGGATACAACCGGCTCGTGCACTATGTCCTGTCGTCGCCCGCGGATCAACTGCAGCCGAAGGACACGTCGATCTTCTATCGCAAACCGGGCGACGCGTTGGATGTCGTTCAGCCGGTGGTGATCGACGTCGAGGCGCACAAGCCGATGCCGGTCGAGAATGCGCTCTTCCCGAACGCATATCAGATCTCTCAAGCCGTGTGGCGGGCCGACGGCCGCGCCTTCACGTTCGAGTACAATCAGCGCGGCCATCAGGTCTATCGCATCGTCGAGGTCAGCGCCACGACGGGAACGGCCCGCGCGGTCATCTCGGACGAGCCGACGACGTTCTTCTCGTACCGCCCGCTCAGCGCCAACGCGACGGACCATGGCAGCAATTGGCGGTTCGACGTCGACGACGGCAAAGAGGTGCTCTGGATGTCGGAGCGCGACGGTTGGGCGCACCTCTATCTGTACGACGGCGCCACCGGCAAGGTGAAGAATCAGATCACCAAGGGTGAGTGGATCGTGCGTGCCGTCGATAGCGTCGACGTCGCCAAGCGGCAGATCTATTTCCGCGCAAGCGGAATGATCGCCGGCCAGGATCCCTATTTCATTCACTACTATCGCATCAACTTCGACGGCACAGGTCTGGTCAAATACACCGAGGCGAACGGCAATCACACCATTGTATGGTCGCCGGACCATCAGTACTTCGTGGACCAGTACTCGCGCGTCGATCTGCCGACCGTGCTCGAGTTGCGTCGGGTGAGCGACATGCACATGACGCCGATCGAGAAGGGCGACATGACGGCGGAGCTGGCGACCGGATGGCGCGCGCCCGAAGTGTTCGTCGCAAAAGCGCGCGACGGCAAGACCGACATTTGGGGCATCATTGTGCGGCCGACCAATTTCGATCCGAAGAAGAAGTATCCGGTGATCGAGCAGATCTATGCCGGACCGCAGGGCAGCTTCGTGCCGAAGACATGGGGCGGCGGCCAGGCGCTTCAGGCCACAGCCGATCTGGGTTTCGTGCTCGTGCAGATCGACGGCATGGGGACCAACAACCGGTCCAAGGCATTTCACGATGTAGCATGGAAGAACCTTGGCGACGCGGGCTTCCCCGATCGCATTCTCTGGCACAAGGCCGTCGGCGCGAAATATCCCTGGTACGACGTCACGCGCGTGGGACTCTATGGCACATCCGCCGGCGGACAAAACGCGATGGGCGGGCTGGTCTTCCATCCCGACTTCTACAAAGTGGCATACTCGAACTCTGGTTGCCACGACAACCGGATGGACAAGCTCTGGTGGAACGAGCAGTGGATGGGATGGCCGCTCGGGCCGCACTACGAAGCGGCATCGAACGTCGTCAACGCGAACAAGCTGCAAGGGCATCTGATGCTCGTGATCGGCGAGTTCGACACGAACGTCGATCCATCGTCCGGCTATCAGGTCGTCAACGCATTGATTCAAAGCCAAAAGTACTTCGATCTGCTCGTCGTTCCCAACGGCGCGCACGGCGCCGGCGGCCAGTACGCGGTCCGCAAGCGCAACGACTTCTTCGTGCAATGGCTCCTCGGTGTGCAGCCGCCCAATTGGAATCAGGGCGTGACCGACGCCAGCACTGGCGGCGGTAGCGGCAGTGGTAGCGGCTTGGAATTCCCGACCGAGCCCCAGATGGATCCAAGCTTCTACGATGGCCCGAATGATCCGCCCTATGTGTGGTGGTAGTCGAGAACTCGATCCCGTCCGACGGAGGAATTCAATGATACGCTGGACACATCGCGCGCTGGGTGCGCTCGCGCTGATCGCCACCGGAGCAATCGCGGCGACAGCGCAGCAACCGGCCGCACCAACAGGGCCGGTCGGCACAGTGATCGGTCAAGTTGTGATCGCGGACACGAAAGCACCGATTCAGGGTGCGCAGGTGTTGTTGATGGGGACCACGCTGCGTGCGGGCTCGAACGCGGAAGGCCGGTATGTCATCCGCAATGTGCCCGTTGGAAGTCACACGGTGCGCGTGCAGTTGCTCGGCTTTACGCCGAAGGAGCAACCGGTGACGGTCGCCGCGGGCGCGACGGTGACGGCGAACTTCGAGATGAAGGATGTCCCGTATGCCGTGTCTCCCGTCGTGGTGACGGCGCTCGGCATCGCGCGCGAGGAAAAGAGTCTCGGCTACGCGACGACGTCGATCAGTTCGACGACGCTCGAGAAGATTCCCGAGACGACGATGATGCAGGCGCTCGCGGGACAGTCGGCCGGTGTGGCCGTGACGAGCGGCAGCGGCCGGCCGGGTGCCGGCGCACGCGTTGTGATTCGCGGTGAGACGTCGTTCAGCGGCACCGGGCAGCCACTGTTCGTCATCGACGGCGTTCCGGTGTCGACCAACTCCAGTAGTCCGAGCAACGCGCTAGGAACCGGGTCGTCGGGGAGCCGGCAGATGGATTTTGATCCGGAGAGCGTCGACGAAATCACCGTATTGAAAGGCGCGGCGGCAACGGCACTCTACGGCTCGCGGGCAGCGAACGGCGCGGTCATCATCAAGACCAAATCGGGAAAGCCGGGTCAACCGCTCCGTTTCAATTACAGCTCCGAGCTTCGATATGACACCCCGATCCTCGGCGGCTATGTCACCGACTGGGCGGCGGGCAACCGCGGATATTACTGCAATGGGAAAAGTCCGACTCAAGGCGGGTGGTGCGAGCCAGGGTCGCCGAATTTGACGAATCCGCAAAACACGACCAACTGGGGCCCGCACAAGGACAGCATTCCGCAGATCGTGCTCGACTCCGTCGGCACCGTGCGGTTCCGCGATCCCCGCGCCGACTTCTACAAGGCGGCGCCGTCGACCAACAATTCGCTTCGCGGGTCCGGTGGCATGGGTGACTTGGGCACCTATACTCTCGCCGCCTCCTACGCCAACCAGCGTGGCGTCAACCCGGCGGAAAAGCTTGGCCGACTCAATCTGAGTGCCAACATCGACATGCACCTGACCAAGCGGCTGCTGTCGAGGACCACCATTCAGAAAAGTCGAAGCAGCAACCCGTACTCGGACGACTCGTTCAGTGGCATCGACCACACATTGATCAATATGCCGGCGACGTTCGACGTCAGGCAGGGTTACATGCCCGATGGGTCGCCAGTGTTTCTCACGAATGCTTTACAGCCATCGCTGCAATGGCAGATTGCGAATGAGTACAATACGGAGCTGACCAATCGGTGGATCACGTCGCAGCAGTTCTTCCTCGACGTTGCTCCGGGCGTCCACCTGAATAACAACGTTGGCTTGGACACATACGTCTCCGAGTTCGGCCGGTTCATCAACCAGCGTCCGTGGTTGGCGGCAATCGGCACCACGTCGGGTGCGACGCAGCAACGCAAGTCGACGCAGACAACGATCAACGACGACATCACCCTGGTCGTGGACCCGCATCCGTTCAAGGACACCCGTTTGGTGTTCAGCGGGCTGCTCGGCGGCAACATCTACTCGCAAGACGCGGCGCAAATCACGGGCAACGGTACGTCGATCGTGATTCCGAACTACTACAACCTGGGCAACTTCGCGACGCAGACGGTGTCGGCGAACCTGACCACGCAGCGCCGGCTCTTGGGCGCGTACAGTCAGCTGGAGGCGGCCTACGCCGATTGGGCCTTCCTCACGTTCACCGGGCGAAATGACTGGAGCTCCACGCTGCCGACGAACGCCAATTCATATTTCTATCCGTCGGCGCAGCTCGCCGTCATCTTCACGGACGCGCTCAATTGGCATCCGCGTTGGCTCGACTACGGGAAGATTCGCGTTTCGTCGGCGAAGGTCGGCAACGACGCGCCCATCTATGCGCTCACGACTCGGTACACGAACGGAAGTGCCGCCGGCGCCGACAATGCCCAACAGCAGTTTGGCGGACCGGCGATCACCTTCCCTTTCCGCGGCATCACGTCGTACATCAGCAGCCAGTCGCTCGGCAATCCCATTCTGAGACCGGAGACGACAGTCGAGGATGAAGTCGGATTGGAGATGCGGTTCTTGGGGAATCGCGCGCGCGGCGAAGTGTCGATGTATCGGAAGTCGAGCTACGACCAGATCTTCTCGGTCCCATCGTCGGCGGCGTCGGGCTTCACGAACATTTCTCGAAACGCCGGCGACCTTCGCAACAAAGGCATCGAGGTTTCACTCGGCGGTCGTCCGATCGACACACGCATGTTTTCTTGGGACGCCCGCGTCAATTGGGCGAAGAACAAGAGCGAGGTGCTCAGGCTTGCGCCGGGTGTCACATCGATCGCGCTCGCCGGATATTCGTGGCCGCAGATCCGGATCATGGAAGGACAGCCGTACGGGGTGATTTGGGGCTACGGTTGGAAGAAGAACTGCATCGCCGCCGATCCGTGTTACAAGGATGTTCCAGTCGGCACGAAGCTCATCGGGGACGATGGTTTTCCGATCAAGTCCGATGATCAGCGCAACTTGGGCACCGTCGAACCGGATTGGACCGGAAGCGTCACTTCCGAGTTCCGTCTTGGTCCCGTCGCGTTGTCCGGGCTCCTCGATGTGCGTCACGGCGGAAAGCTCATCAACTTCGAGACGCAGTACGAAGTGACTAACGGCCGTTCGCTCCTCACGGAGGACCGCTACACGTGGACGACGTGGGACGGGGTCAACATCAACACCGGCAAGCCGAACACCAAGGCGTTGTTCAAGGATCAGGATTACTATCCGCTCATTTACGGGACCGACCGCGCGGAGGAGCAGATCGAGCCGGCAGGCTTCGTGAAGTTGCGTGAGCTCACCCTGTCGTACCGTCTCTCGGATCGGCTGTCGAGCAAGTTGAGCCTCCAGGGCGCCACGCTCTATCTCACCGGTCGTAACCTGCGTGGATGGTACGGTTCCATCTCCGGCGATCCGGAGCAGGACCTGTCTCAGGGCCAGAACGCCGGCCAACAGTTCTTCCGGCAGTTCAGCGAGCCGCAGACGCGGTCGTTCCTCGTCGGCATTCGCTCCCTGTTCTGACCTCCTGATCTCACGACCCTTGGCTTAAGAGGAGTCTCATGCGCTTTGTCATCGGTACAGCACGGGTCGTCGGAGGGCTGCTCGCTCTCGGGCTGGGTGCGTGCCAGAACTATCTCGACGTCAACCAGAATCCAAACGCGCCGGAGTCGGCAACCATCGATATCCGTTTGCCGGCGCTCGAAACCACGTTCATCCACTCGACCTACTACGGGCAAACCGCGCTCTGGGGCTCCGAGTGGACGCAGCAATGGGCGTTCAACGCCTCACGGCGCTCCTACGCGCAGGTCCAGAATTACGAGTTGTTCGATACCGACGCCTCATCCTCGTGGGACTATTTCTATTCGCGTCCGGGATACGCGAGCTTCACGCTGGCTCGCGATGCGTCGGCGGACCCGGACATCTACTACCGTGGGATCGCAAAGCTCTTCAATGCGTGGACCTTTCAGATCATCACCGATCTGTGGGGACCGGCGCCATACAGCGAGGCGTTCAAGCCGGAAATTCGCGAGCCGAAGTACGAATCGCAGCAGACGATCTATAACGGCGTTCTCGCCGGCTTCGACACGGCCGTGACATTGTTGAGCAGCACGAACCCGTTGGCGCGGAAGCCGACCACGAACGACTTGCTGTTCGCCGGCGACATGACCAAGTGGGTCAAGCTTGCGCATTCCCTGCAGGCGCGCGCGAATCTTCGGATCGCGTACGCCCCGGGCGAAGACAAGGTCGCCCGCGCCAACAAGGTGCTCGCCGCGATCGCGCTCGGATTGACGAGCAACGCGGACGACGCCGATTTCACGTATCCCGGCGGCGTCGGCGCGCGAAACCCGAACTACACGTTCCAGGAGTTGCGCACGGTGTTCGTTGCGTCGGACTTTTTCCTTCAGTTGCTGAAGGGCCGCAGCGATCCGCGACTGCCGATCATGTACACCACGATCCAATTTGATTCGATTAAGGGTGCGGGCACGACCCGAGTGACGTTTCCGGCCAAGCCAGGCACCTACGTCGGCCATCTTCCCGGCTCGGATGTTTTCCAGGCTGACTCGACCGTCTCCTTGATCGGGCCGTACTTCTCGAGCGAGACGGCCCCTCTCAACGTTGCCAGCTTTGCCGATCAGAAATTCACGGAGGCCGAGGCGCGTTTCATCGTGAGCGGCGCGGCCGCGGCGGATCCGGCATATCGCGCCGGCATCAGGGCAAACATGAGCAAACTCGGCGTCCCGGCCGCGGCGATCGACGCCTACGTGAATGCGCGTCCGCCGCTGGCGGCGAACGCTCTCCAAGAGATCATCACCGAAAAGTACATTGCCAATTTCCTCAAGACCGAGCCGTGGAACGATTGGCGCCGGACGGGCCTTCTGGCAGTTCCACTGGTTCCCCAAGCAGTCATCCCAACGCTTCCCCAGCGGATTCGCGCGCCGAACTCGGAGTTGAGCAGCAACAGTGTTCAGGTCGCTGCCTCAGGTATTCCGACGGGTGAGGATGGAATGGCGGTGAAGTTGTGGTGGGCTGGCGGAGCCAACAAGTGACCAACAGACAGGAGATTTCTCTAATGCGTCACATATCTGGGCTCTTGCTCTTCGCGCTGCCGGTGTTGGCGGCGTGCAGTGGGTCGAACCCCGCTGACGTGCGGGACGAAGGAACGACCTTTCCGGTCGTCGCGAACTGGACCGCGACCTCTGCTCCCGTCGCCCCGGCGACGGTCAATGGGACGCTGGTCGTCAAGCAGCGCCTTGGCTTCCATTCGGACGCCAGCTTTGTCGTCACCGGGCCGCCGAACACCGCGTTTCAGTGGCGAATCTTCAAGCGCGATTGTTCCGTCAACGTCGCGGCGGTCAACAACACCGCCGCCACGGGATTGATTGTGTTTTCAACAACGCAAGCCTACCCAGACGTCACGCTCGACGCGACGGGCAAAGCAACGGTGACGTCCGAGATCGCCGGATGGCTGGATTCGCTCACACCATACAGTGTCCGAATCAGGCCGACCGCGACCACGACCTTCACCGGCGTGAGTCCCGCTGCGTGTGGCAACCTCGCGTACGCTCCGGTCCATTGACGAAGTCGATTCGTTCATTGATGCAGTTCGAGACCCGGCGCGGCGATGTCCGCCGTCGCCGGGTCGCTCGCGTCATTGGTAGGCGGTCCATTGCCGTCCTCGTCGCGGCTGGACTGGCGAACAGCGCCTGCTATCGATACGTCCCAATCCCGCTGGGAACCGTCGCATCGAAAGAAGAAGTCCGCGTGCGCATCACCACCGACGCTGCCGCGCGTCTATCCAAGGAGTTGGGTTCCTTCTCGACGGAAATCGACGGGCAGTTTACTCCGCAGGGAGCCGACTCCGTTTCGGTCGGCGTCGCGATTGACCGCGAGTATCGCGGCACGACAATTGGAACCACGACTCAGTTGCTGTTTCTCGGCAGAACCGAGGTCGTCGAGGTCCGCAAACGGGAGTTCTCTCGCGGGCGAACAATTCTCCTGAGCGCCGGCACCGTGGTCGGATTCGGTTTGCTCGCCGCCGGGATTGTTCAGTTGACTGATCCGAACGGCGACTCGCAAGGTCCGCCTTCGCCGCCGCCACCCGTGCAAGCACGCATTCCGACCGGTTACCACGTGAGAATGAGGATTCCCTTTCCGTGAAAGGTCTGCGCGCATTGATGCTTGCGGTGCTCACCACGATCTGCGTTGTCGCCGGCCCGGTCGGCTGTTTCAGCGCGACGACGCAAGGTCGGTCTGGTCGTGGAAACGGCGCTCTGTTGACACAAGCGGATCTGACCGCGGCAAACACCGACAATCTCTACGACGCCATCACGAAGCTTCGGCCGGAGTGGCTGACGAGCCGGGGAGCGACGTCGGCCACGAACTCGACCCCCACTTCTGTCGACATCTACATGAGCGGCACGATGCTCGGCAAAGCCGAATATCTGCGCGGCGTGCGCCTGCTGGACGTCAAAGAAGTGCGGTACTGGGACGCCGGGCAGGCGTCAGCGCGATTCGGTATGGGCCACCCACGCGGCGTGATTGAAATCACACGCAGTTGATTGAGGCGCCATACCAGTTTTATAAAACCCGCGCCGCCCGTCCTCCGAGTCGGCTAGCGCGATCGCGCAGCCGGCGTGACTGCGATGAGCACGGTGCCGTGGCGTGGCACGGTGGCGCTGAACTCGTCCGCTGTTGTCCCCAACTCTTTCTGCTGCCACAGATCGCGCACCGCCTGCTTGCCGCTCAAGCCGAGATCGGCCCATCGAACGGTGATCTTCTGCGACACGATATCGCGATTGAACAACCCGACGGCCATGCGCCCGTCCGACAGCGGGCGAGCC
>Ga0193753_10002017_pt1 | contig 16584 bp, 16 predicted proteins | sample H1c2metaG_FD_144925 | JGI IMG/M metagenome (GOLD analysis project Ga0193753, IMG submission 144925) | Soil microbial communities from a riparian zone of the East river system, Colorado, United States - H1c2 | ecosystem: Environmental > Terrestrial > Soil > Riparian zone | place: USA: East... | reverse complement strand
GCCGGCCCCGACCGCGAGCGGCTGCTCCAGCGGAAGGCCGAGCTCAAGCAGCCGCTGCTCGAGCACCTCGGCGCGAACGTGGCCCGCGCCGCGCCCGGCTGGCCGGTGGTCGCGCTCGAGCTGGTGCTGCTCGGCCCCAGCCACGAGGCCTGTCGCCGGTGGCTCGCCGGCGGCGAGGTCGATCTCGAGTGGATGCGGGCGACCCTGCCCGAGCTCGCCTGGCGCTCGATCGCGCCGCCGGCGCCCGCCCAGCCTGCCCGCCCGGCCCCGCCTCGCCGTCGCGCCCGGCCGCGGGCGCGCATCACGCGGAGCACCTGAGCGCCATGCCCGATCACATCGGCGTCGTGGCCTGCTCCGCCGAGGGCGCTGCCCTCTGCTACCGGACCATCTGCTCGGAGGGCGCGCCGCTGCTCGGCCCGCACGCTCACCCGGAGGTCTCGATCCACACCCACTCCCTGGCCGACTACGTGCGGTGCATCCACCGCGGCGACTGGCGGGGCGTGGGAGAGCTCATGCTGTCGTCCGCCGACAAGCTGGCCCGGATCGGGGCCGACTTCCTCATCTGCCCCGACAACACGATCCACCAGGCGTTCCCGTACGTGGAGCAGCGCTCCCCGCTGCCGTGGATCCACATCGCCGAGGTGGTCGCCACCCGCGCGGTCGAGCGCGGGTTCCGGTGCCTGGGGCTGACCGGAACCCGCTGGCTGATCGAGAGCGACGTCTACCCGGAGAAGCTGGCCGCACACGGCCTGCGCCACGTGCGCCCCAGCGCCGACGATCTCGAGGAGATCAACGAGATCATCATGGAGCAGCTGGTCTACGGTGTCTTCGAGCCCGAGGCGATCCGGTCGCTCCAGCGGGTCATCGGGCGGATGCGAGACGCCGGCTGCGACGCCGTCGTCCTCGGTTGCACCGAGATTCCGCTCATCATGGACGACTCGAGCTCGCCGCTTCCGACGCTCGACTCCACCCGCCTGCTCGCGCAAGCGGCGCTGCGGCGCGCGGTGCGAGGCGGCGCGAAGCCGCGCTGAGCAGGCGCTCGTCACCACGGGTTGCCGGCGCGAAGCCAGGCGATGTAGGCGGCCATGCCCGCCGCGACGTCGGTGGACGGCGTGTAGCCGGTGTCCTGGCGCAGTCGCGCGATGTCGAGATGGGAGAGCTCTCGCGCGGCGTCCCCGGCCGGGCGCCGCGGCAGCTCGAGCTCGAAGCCGGGGACGAGCGCCTTCACCGCGTCGATCAGCTCCTGGTTGCGCGTCGCGCGCCCGCTGCCGACGTTGTAGATGCGGTGGCTCAGCCCGGCGGCGGTGTGGAGCAGCGCGATCGCGCGGGCGCCGTCCTCGACGTAGCACATGTCGTAGCCGTCGTCGGCGAGCGGGCGATCGAACAGCAGCTGGCCGAGGTCGGGTCGGTCGCCGCGCACGGCGGCGTGGGCGAGCAGCGACGGCAGCGCGTTGGTCGAGGCCTTGAGCGGCCCCCACAGGCCGGCGAGGCGGAGGAGCACGACCTCCACGCCGATCCGCTCGCCGACGTGCGAGGCCATGACCTCCCAGCACTTCTTGACCGCCGGGATGAAGTGCGGGCTGGCGACCGGCAGGGCCGCGTCCTCGCGGCAGCGGGCCTCCGCCAGGCCGGCATACACGCCGATCGTGCTGGCCAGGCTGACTCGCTTCACCCGCCACGCGCGCGCCACCTCGAGCACGTTGACCAGGCTGGCGAAGGCGTCGCGCGCGGCGTCGACCGGGTCACCCGATCCGAGGTGGGCGGCCAGGTGAATGATGCCGTCGATCGCGTGTCGCTCGCCGATGCGGCGAAGGCTGGACGGGTCGCCCACGTCGAGCGGCTCGACGTGGACCCGGCCGGCCGGCGCGGCGCGCAGGAAGTCGGGCATCCGGTCGACATGGTGTCGGCCGAGGACGCACGACTCCCCCGCCGCGACGAGCGCGCGCGCGGTGTTGAGGCCGATGAATCCCATCCCGCCAGTCACGAGGATCACGGTGCTCTCCTTGTCGAGGGTGCCAGCCGACTGTGGCTCGCCACTCGACGGCCGGCTTGGAAGGAACGGACATCCCGCGCGCGCCCGACGCAGCGCTTGAATCGATGCAGCGGCCGCACCACACTGGATCGGTGACCCCAGCGGATCTCCATCGTCCCGCCGCGGGGCTGGCTCGCTTCGTCGAGCAGGTGAGCGTCACCCGGGCGACCGCCGCGCCGACCCCGATCGAGCGCCTGCCGGACGGCACCGCCAGCCTGGTCCTCCGGGCCCGCGGCAGCGCCCGATGCGAGCTGTTCGTGGTCGGCCCGCGCACGCGCGCCCTGTTCAAGCGGCCCGCGCCGGCCGACCTCGCGATCTCGATCCGGTTCCGACCCGGCCAGGTCGGGCGGGTTCTCGGCGTTCCCGCCGGCGAGCTCACCGACCTCGTCCTGTTCGTCGACCAGCTGTGGGGCGATCAGGGCACCCGGCTGGTGGACGCGCTCAGCGCGGCGGCCCCACCCGCGCGGCTGGAGCTACTGCAGCAGGCGCTCGTGGCCCGCGCCGGACAGAGCCACGAGCCACCCGCGGCCACCCTCGCGCGGCGGGCGGTCGGTCTGCTGATCGACTGCGGCGGTGCGGCCCGGATCGGCGCCATCGCCGGGCAGCTCGGCATCACGCCGCGTCACCTTCGCCGGGTCTTCGTCGCCACGGTCGGGGTCGGGCCCAAGGAGTACGCGCGGATGGTGAGGCTCCAGCGCGCTGTGCGGTCGGACGGCGCCCCGTCGGGATGGGCGGCGACCGCCGCGGCGCTCGGCTACACCGATCAGTCCCACCTCATCGCCGAGTTCCGCGCGCTGGTCGGCATGACCCCGCTCGAGTTCGCCAGGCGCGATCGCGCCCCGGAGGTCGAAGCCGCACCCGGCCCGATGCTGGCTACCCCGCAGCGTCTCGCAGCCGGGCGGCGCGGGTGATGAGGTAGTTCCGCTCCGCCGTGCTGGCCGTGCGCTCCGCCGCGCGCTGGAAGAATGCGATCGCGCCGTCGCGGTCGCCGGCTCGCTCGAGGAGATGGGCGCGGACCGCATCGAGCCGGTGATGACCCGCGAGCCGCGGATCCCGGGCCAGCGCGTCGAGGCGCTCGAGCCCCGCGGCCGGGCCTTCCACCATCGCGACCGCGATCGCGTGGTTGAGCGTCACCATCGGGTTGTCGGAGATCCGCTGGAGCAGGCCGTACAGCGCGAGGATCTGCGGCCAGTCGGTCTCCGCGGCGCTCGCCGCCTCGTCGTGCACCGCGGCGACCGCCGCCTGCAGCTGATAGGGCCCGACCGCCCCGCGCGGCAGCGTCGCGGTCAGGAGCGCGACCCCCTCGCCGATCGCGTCGCGGTCCCAGCGCGATCGATCCTGCTCGTCGAGCGGGATGAGCTCGCCGGCCGGACCGGTTCGCGCGGCGCGCCGCGCGTCGGTCAGCAGCATGAGCGCGAGCAGCCCGGCCACCTCGCCGTCGTCGGGGATCAGGCGGTGGAGCAGGCGGGCCAGGCGCAGCGCCTCGCCCGACAGGTCGGTGCGGTGCAGCTCCGGCCCGGAGCTCGCGGTGTAGCCCTCGTTGAAGATCAGGTAGAGCACGTGGTTCACCGCGCCCAGCCGCGCCGCCCGCTGCTCGGCGGTGGGCACCTCGAACGGCACCCCGGAGGCCTTGATGGTCTGCTTGGCCCGGCTGATCCGCTGCGCCATCGTCGCCTCCGGCACCAGGAACGCCCTGGCGATCTCGGCGGTGGTCAACCCACCGACGGAGCGCAGCGTGAGCGCGATCGCCGACGACGGCGACAGCGTCGGGTGGCAGCACATGAACAGGAGGTCGAGGGTGTCGTCCCGCTCGTCCCCGTCGACCGCGGCGATGGCGAGCTGCTCCTCGGGCGGCACCAGGCTCACCACGATCTGCTCGCGGTGGCGGCGCGCGGTCTCGGCGCGGACGTGATCGGTCATGCGCCGCCCGGCGACCCGGATCAGCCAGGCGCGCGGGTTGTCCGGCAACCCCTCGCCCGGCCAGTGGGTCACCGCCGCGATGAGCGCCTCCTGCACCGCATCCTCCGACGCGGCGAAGTCGCGGTACCGACGGACGACGGCGCCCAGCACCTGCGGCGAGAGCTCGCGCAGGAGGTGCTGGATGCGGCCGTCCAGGGGCGGCGCCCCGGCCATCAGAAGGAGTCTGCGGGCGGCCCGCTCATCACCTGCCGGACCTCGATGGGGAGGTTGAGCGGGGCCCCGCCCGGTCCGGGTGCCGCGGATGCCTGCGCCGCGATCTGGTAGGCGCGCTCGGGGCTGTCCACGTCGACGATCCAGTACCCGGCCAGGAACTCCTTGGACTCGGGGAACACGCCGTCGGTGATCGGCGTGCCGTCCTTGCCGGCGCGGACCACCTTGGCCTGATCCGGACCGGCCAGCCCCTCGGCGCCGACCAGCTCGCCCGACTCGCCGAGTTGCCTGGCGAAGCTCATCATGAACGCGATGTGCGCCTTGATGTCCTGCTGCGGCCACTGCGCGATCTGGTAGGGGCCACCGGTCGGGGTGTTCATCATCAGCATGTACTTCATCGTCGGCTCCTCTTCATGGGGCCCTTGGGCCGCTCGTTCATCCGGTAGTCGGAGCCGGCTCGCGATTCTCGACATCGGCGCTCGGCCTCCCGCGCTTTTTTGGCCGGCCAGGCGCAAGGATCCGGAATCATGCGCGCGAGGCCGGGACCTCAGCGCTTCTTCGCGCGCCGCGCCGGCTTCGGTCCGCCCCCGGCGACGGCCGTCTGGTCGGGCGCCGACGACAGGCCGCCGATCAGCCGGAGGCAGTGGCAGAACAGGTCGCGCAGGTCGGCCGGCAACGGCTCGAGGATCTGGTCCTGGACCCGTCGCACCACCGGCATGACCTCCTCGAGCAGCCGGATCGCGGCGGGCGTGGCGGTGATCGCGTTGGTGCGCGCGTCGCCCTCGGCGCGGCGGCGCTGGAGCAGCCCGCGCTCGATGAGGCGGCCGATCATGTGGGTCAGAGTGTTCTTGTCGATCCCGGTCAGGCTCACCAGCTCGGCCTGACTGGCGCCGGGCCGCTGGCAGACGGTGACTAGCACCGCGATCTGCTGGCGGGTCGGTCCGTCGGTGCCGACCGCCGCGGTGAACAGCTCCTCGGAGCGCTGGTGACATCGGCGCAGGAGGTGGCCGGGCGCGTCGGCGAGGGCGAAGGCCTCGATGGAGTCGATCGATCGACGCTCTCTGGCTCTGTTGCCGCTCATACGTGAAGATCTTCATCCTAGCGGAACACGCGCGATGGCGCACCGCGTCGCCATCCGCTCGTCATCTTCCTGTTGACCGAGAGGCACTAGTACGTGTACGTACTAGTAACGATGCGCTGGTTCGAGGACATCCGATGCGTACGCCTGGGCAGCTCGGATCTCGACGCGAGCGTCCGGTTCGCGACCGAGACGATCGGCCTCCACCTGGTCCGCCGCGACGCCGGCCGCGCGTACCTGCGCGCCAGCCCGGGCCGCGACCACGATCTGGTGTACGTGCGCGGCGACGCCCGCCGCGAGTCGCTGGTGTTCGAGCTCGGCTCCGCGCGCGAGCTCGACGACGCGGTCGCCTCGCTGGCCCGCGATGGCCACCTCGTCCGCGAGGGGACTCGCCTCGAGTGCGAGGAGCGCCTGGTCGACGCGATGTACTCGCTCACCGACCCGACCGGCAACCGCCTCGAGCTGACCCGCGGGCTGCCGGCGTCCACCGACTGCCCGTGGTCGCGCGACGCCGGCATCACCTCGTTCAGCCACGTCGGGCTGCGCACCACCGACGCCCCGCGCGACGAGCGGTTCTGGACCCAGAGCCTCGGCGCCCGGGTCAGCGACTGGATCGGCGATGCGGCGCTGCTTCGCCTCGACCAGGTCCACCACCGGATCGCGCTGTTCCCGTCGCGCCGCCCGGGCGTCCAGCACGTGAACTTCCAGGTCGCCGGCATCGACGACCTCATGCGCTCGTACTACTTCCTGCAGCGCCGCGGCGTGCCGGTCGTGTTCGGGCCGGGCCGGCACCCGACCTCGGGCGCCATGTTCCTCTACTTCCAGGGCCCCGACGACATCGTCTACGAGTACTCGTGGGGCGTTCGCCTCATCACCGACGAGCGCGACCACGTGCCGCGGCGGTTCCCGTTCGAGGCGTCGTCGTTCTGCATGTGGGGCGCGCGCCCCGACATCCCCGAGTTCCGCGCCGCGGACTCGTCCGGCTCGCCGCGGGAGGGCACTGTATGAGGCGCACGCCCCCGACCTTCGAGGACGAGGTGCGGCTGGCGGCTCGCGCGCTCGCCCGCCACCGCCTGGTCCACGCCTACGGTCACGTCAGCGCGCGCGTCGACCAGCAGCGCTTCGTGGTCACCCCGCCGCACCCGCTCGGCCGGATCCAGCTCGACACCCCGCTGGTGCCGTGCTCGATCGACCGCGATCTGCCGGAGGCCGCGCTCCCCGAGGTGCGCCTGCACCAGGAGATCTACCGGGCCCGGCCCGACGTCGGCGCCATCTGCCGGTTCCAGTCGCCCCACGTCATGGCCCTGTCGGCGATCGGCCGCACGCCGCACGTGCTGCACGGGCTGGGCGCCTACTTCGCTCCCCGCCCGCCGATGTGGGACGACCCGACCCTGGTCCGCGATCGCGAGCGCGCCGCCGCCGTCGCCGTCCTCCTCGGCAGCGAGCGCGCCATCGTGCTGCGCGGCAACGGCGCCGTCACCGTCGGACCATCGGTGCGCGAGGCGGCCTGCCACGCGTTCTTCCTCGAGGACGCCGCGCAGATCGCGCTGGCGGTGCTCCCCAGCGGCGAGCACGGCATCCCCTACAACCCGGGCCAGGCGGCGCGGCGCGGCGCCGGCGACACATCGCTGTACGACCGCATGTGGGAGTTCCTGGTCGACGACGACGTTGACCTTCCGGAGGTGAACCGATGATCCGCTCTCTCCAGCACGTTGGGCTCACGCTCCCCGATCCGGCGGTGGCGGCCCGCTTCTACGCCGCGTTCGGACTCGAGGTCGGCGAGGCCGACGGTCGCGTGGTCGCGCGCTGCGGCGGTCGCGCCCAGGACCAGATCGTGGTCTCCGAGGGCCCGCGCCGCGGCCTCGACTACCTCAGCTTCGGCGCGCGCGCCGGCGACCTGCCGGTGGCGCGCCGCCAGCTCGAGGCCCGCGGGGTCGCGCTGCTCGATCCGCCGCACCGGAGCGCGCCCGACGGGGTCTGGTTCCGCGACCTCGACCACAACCTCATCCACCTGGGCGCGTCGGCCAGCGCGCCGACCCGCCCGGCCGAGCCGGTCTCGGTCAACACATCGACCGCGCTGGTCCGCGTCGGCGAGCGCGGCTGTCCCCCGTTCGATCTGGACCCGCGGCCGCTCCGGCTCGGCCACGTCATCCTGTTCACGCCCGATCCCGCCCGCCAGGCCGCCTTCTACTGCGAGGCGCTCGGCATGAAGCTGTCCGATCGAGTCGGCGACGACATGGTCCTGTTCCTGCGCGGCGCCTCCGACGGCGACCACCACCTGCTCGGCCTGCTCCGCGATCCGACCCCCGGCCTCCATCACGCCAGCTTCGAGATGGATTCGATCGATCACATCGAGGTCGCCGCCCGGCGCGTCCGCGACGCCGGCTTCCAGCACGTCTGGGGCACCGGCCGCCACACGGTCGGCTCCAACCTCTTTCACTACTTCCGCGACCCGTGGGGGACCATGGCCGAGTACTTCCACGACCTCGACTTCATCCCCGAGGGCAGCGAGTGGCAGGCGCGCAGCTGGTCGAAGCAGGAGGGGCTGTTCCTGTGGTCGAACGACGGCCCGCCGCCGCCCGACTTTCCCCGCAACCTGGTCGGAGCCGGCTGACCGTGCGCCCCTTCCACCTGGAGACGATCGCCCTGCCGTCCGGCCCCGCGGTCGCCATCGCCGCCGCCGGGCACCACGTCCCGCTCGCCGCGACCGGCGCGCGGCTCGACCTGCCGATCGCCGACGTCAGCCTGTTCGAGCTGCTGGCCACCTGGGATCAGACCTGGCCGCAGATCGCCCGGATCGCCGAGCGTGCGGCCGGCGACGCCGAGCTGGCGGTGCGCGGCGCGTCGGTCGTCCCGCAGTTCGGCTCGGCCCGCAAGGTGATCTGCGCCGGCGCCAACTACTACAAGCACCTGGCCGAGATGGGCGTGGAGCACGAGAAGAGGCCGGGCACGCCGCCGTTCTTCTTCCTCAAGCCGCCGCGCGCCCTGGTCGGTCCGGGCCGCACGGTGCCGGTGGATCCGAGCATCGAGATGCTCGACTGGGAGGTCGAGCTCGCCGTCATCATCGGGCGCGGCGGTCGCGACATCGCGGTCGCCGGCGCGCTGGACCACGTCGCCGGCTACACCGTGGCCGTCGATGTCACCGCCCGCGATCGCCTGTTCAAGCCCGACTCGATCTTCAAGTTCGACTTCCTGGCCGGCAAGGGGCAGGACGGCTTCTGCCCGACCGCGGCCGGCATGCTGCCCGCCGCGTTCCTGCCCGATCCTCAGGACGTCCGCCTCCAGCTGGCCGTCAACGGCGTCACCAGGCAGGACGGCCGGACCAGCGACATGATCTACTCGGTCGCCGAGCTGATCGCGTGGGCGAGTCGCCTGATGACCCTCGACCCGGGCGACGTGCTGCTCACCGGCTCGCCCGACGGGGTCGGCTTTCCGCGGCGCGAGTTCATGAAGGCGGGTGACGTCCTGCGCGTCCAGCTCGACGGGCTCGGCGCGTTCGACGTCGAGCTGTTCGCCAGGCCGGTGCCGGCATGAGCGCGATCCGCGCGACCTCGAGCATGCTCGACCGCGCGCTCTACGTCGCCCTGTCGCGGCGGCTGCCCGGCGCCGACCTGGCTCCCCGGCTCCAGGCTCACCTGGAGTTCATGATCGGCCTCGAGGAGCGCGGCATCCTGTTCGCCTCGGGCCCGTTCTTCGGGCCGGACGGCTCGACCAGCGGCGCGGGCATGTCGATCGTGCGGGCCGGCTCGCTCGAGGAGGCGCGGGCGATCCTGTCCGCCGATCCGTTCGTCGTCGCCGGCCTGCGCATCTTCGATCTGCACGAATGGCACATCATGGAGGGCTCGCTGCAGCTGACCGTGCTCGCCTCGCGCCAGCGGGGGCTCCTGCCATGAGCCAGCGCACGCTCGGCATGATCGGCCTCGGACGCACCGGGCTGCCGGTCGCCTTCAACCTGCTCGCGCGCGGCCACGCCGTGGTCGGCTACCGCCGCTCCGACGCGGCCGACCTGGTCCGCGCGGGCGGTCGCGCCGCGCGCAGCCCGCGAGAGGTCGCCGACAGCGCCGACATCATCCTGTCGTTGCTCCCCTCCGCCGCCGCGCTCGACGACGTGATGACCGGCGAGCACGGCCTGCTGGCCGGCCTCGGCCCCCGCCACACCGTGGTCGAGCTGTCGAGCTACCCGCTGGCGGTGAAGGAGCGCTACCGCGATCTGGTGGCCGCGCGCGGCGCGACCCTCCTCGACGGCGAGATCTCCGGGACGCCCGCGATGACCGCGTCGCGCACCGCGGTGGTCCTGGTGGCCGGCGACCGGACCCGCTGCGAGGCGGTGCTCGACGTCTGCCGCGACGCCACCGACCACGCGATCTACGCCGGCGCGTTCGGGTCGGCCACCCGGCTGAAGCTGGTCGCCAACCTGCTGGTCGCCGTCCACACCGCCGCCGCGGCGGAGGCGCTGCTCCTGGTCGAGCGGATCGGCCTGGACGTCCCGCTCGCGATCGAGGTGCTCGGCCTCGGCGCCGGCTCCTCGGCGATGTTCCGGGCCCGCGCGGCCAGCATGGCGGCGCGCCGCTTCGTCGACCCCGCGCCCGGCCCGGTCTCGATGCTGTCGGCGTACCTGCCGGCGATCGACGCGCTGGCGGCGTCGGCCGGCGCGCCGGTCCCGCTCTTCTCGGCCGCCGCCGAGCTCCTGCGCGCCGCCCTCGGCGAGGGCCGCGGCGACCAGGACATCGGCTGCGTGATCGAGCTGCTCGACGCGGCGAACCCGCCCACGAAAGGAACCCGCTCATGATCTCGCTGGAACGGAGCATCCGGGTGAATCCACCAGGCTCGACCTCGAAGGTTTCGCGCGCGGAGGTGTGGCGCGGGCTGGTCCTCAAGGCCGACAACGCGCTGCCCTTCGTGCCCTCGATGACCCACTGCCAGGTGATCGAGCGCGAGAGCAGCACCCGGTTCGTGCGCGAGATCGAGTTCCGCGGCGACCGCATGCGCGAGCGGGTCACCCTCGAGCCGGAGCGCCTGGTGACGTTCACCCGGCTGTCGGGCCCGGTGCTCGGCACCATCCGCAACTTCATCGACGAGGACGCGTCGGGTGAGCTCAGCCTGCGCTTCGCCTTCGAGCTGGAGGTGGCCGGGGTCGCCGCCGGCAGCCCGGCCGAGGCGGAGTACCTGGCCCGGATGGAGAGCGCCTACCTCGGCGCGGTCGACGCCACCCTCGGTGCGATCCGCAAGCTCCACGACGAGTCGCGGGCCGGCCTCATCGACCCGGCCATGCGCGCGCGGATCGCGGACCAGCTGGCCGGTCGGTTCCAGGGCGACGTCATCGACCGGGACCATCCCGACTACCCCGCGCGCAGCGTGGTGTGGAACGCGATGGTCGCGCACCGGCCGGAGCTGATCCTGCGCTGCACCAGCACCGCCGACGTGGTCGCCGCGGTCGACGTGGCCCGCACCTCGGGCCTCCACCCGGCGGTGCGCTGCGGCGGCCACCAGGTCGCCGGCAAGGGCCTGTCCGATCGCGGGCTCACCATCGATCTGAGCGGCATGCGCCGGGTGTCGGTCGATGTCGACCGCGGCCTGGTCCACGTCGACGGCGGTTGTCTGCTCGGCGACGTCGACGCCGAGACCGCGAAGCACGGCGTGATCGTGCCGGCCGGCATCATGTCCGAGACCGGCGTCGCCGGCCTCGCCCTCGGCGGCGGCATCGGCTGGTTCTCGCGCCCGTACGGCCTGACCTGCGACCAGTTCGTCTCGCTCGAGCTGGTCCTGGCCAGCGGCGAGGTCATCGAGGTCGACGCCGACACCCACCCGGACCTCTTCTGGGCGCTGCGCGGCGGGGGCGGGAACTTCGGCGTCGTCACTCGCTTCACCATGAAGTGCTACCGGTTCGGCCCGATGATGCGGATCGGCGCCGCGCTCTACGAGCCCGAGCACGCCGAGCACGCGCTGCGCGAGTACGCGCGCATCTACCCGACCCTGCCCCGTCAGGTCGGCTGGCACGCCGCGCTCAAGCCGGACATGCCGAAGCTGCCGTTCGTGCGCGACGACCTGGTCCACCGGCGCCTGCTCATGTTCATCACCATGTGGCTGGGCGACGCCGACGATCCGGCCGGCGAGGAGATGGTGAACCGGCTCAACTCGGTCGGCACCCCGGTGCAGACCGCGATGCGCGTGATGCCGTTCGCGGCCGGCGTCCAGCGGATCATCGACCACGAGTTCGAGGACGGCCACCGCTACTACACCAAGGAGGCGCACGTCGACTCGCTGGCTCCGGAGGCGATCGGCCGGCTGGTCGCGTTCTGGAAGGCGATGCCGATGGACGGCGAGGTCGAGATCATCGGCCTGGGCGGCGCGATCGGCGACGTGGCCGAGAGCGACACCGCCTTCTCGAACCGCCAGTACCAGCTGTGGCTGAACTTCGCGATCCGGTGGGACGATCCCGCCAAGGACGGCGAATACATGGAGATGACGCGCGCGGCGGTCCGCGATCTGGAGCCGTGGACCGGCAAGGGCGTGTACGTGAACATGCTCAACGCCGACGAGGGAGGACGGGTCGTGGAGGCCTACGGCGGCGCCGAGAAGTACGCCCGCCTCGGCAAGATCAAGGCGACGTACGACCCGGACAACCTGTTTCGCATGAACGCGAACATCGTCCCGACGGGCGGCGAGTGAGCTCCCCGGCCCGGCGGATGAGAGACATCCACCACTTCATCGACGGCGAGGCCACGCCGTCGCGCTCCGGCCGGACCTTCGACGACATCAACCCCGCCGACGGCACGGTCATCGCGCGGGTCGCCGAGGGCGGGGCGGAGGAGGTGGACGCCGCGGTGCGGGCCGCGCGCGCGGCCCTCGCCGGACCGTGGGCGGAGCTCACGGCCGCGCAGCGCTCGGATCTCCTGCACGCGGTCGCGGACGGCATCGACGGGCGGGCCGACGAGTTCGTCGACGCCGAGGTGGCCGACACCGGCAAGCCGCGCTCGCTCGCCGCCCACCTCGACATCCCGCGCGGCGCGGCGAACTTCCGGGTCTTCGCCGACCTGGTGAAGAACGTCCCGTCGGAGTCCTTCGAGATGACGACGCCGGCCGGGCGGCCGGCGCTGAGCTACGCGCGGCGCCGGCCGCGGGGCGTCGTCGCGGTGGTGTGCCCGTGGAACCTCCCGCTCCTGCTCATGACCTGGAAGGTGGGGCCCGCGCTCGCGTGCGGCAACACCGTCGTGGTCAAGCCGTCCGAGGAGACGCCTGCCACCGCCGCGCTGCTCGGCGAGGTGATGAGCTCGGCCGGCGTGCCGCGCGGGGTCTACAACGTCGTCCACGGCTTCGGCCCGCAGGCGGCCGGACAGCTCCTGACCACCCATCCCGGCATCGACGCGATCACGTTCACCGGCGAGACCGCCACCGGCGCGGCGATCCTGACCGGCGCGGCCCGGGGCATAAGGCCGGTCTCGATGGAGCTGGGCGGCAAGAACCCCGCCGTGATCTTTGCGGACGCCGACCTCGACACGGTGATCGCCGGACTGCGCCGATCGGTGTTCGAGAACGCCGGCCAGGTCTGCCTCGGCACCGAACGGGTGTACGTCGAGCGGCCGATGTTCGACGCGGTGGTGGCCCGACTCGGCGATGTGGCGCGCGGCCTGGTGCCTGGCGATCCGCGGCTGGCGAGCACCACGATGGGGCCGCTCATCTCCGCCGCGCATCGCGACAAGGTGCTCGGCTACTATGCCGGCGCGGTCGAGGCCGGCGCGACCGTGGTCGCGGGCGGCGGGATCCCGACCGTGGCGGCCGCCCTCGCCGCCGGGTTCTGGATCGAGCCGACCGTGTGGACCGGGCTGGCCCAGGACGCCGCGGTGGTCCAGGAGGAGATCTTCGGGCCGTGCTGCCACGTGATGCCGTTCGACGGCGAGGACGAGGTGATCGGCCTGGCCAACGACACCCGCTACGGCCTGGCCGCGTCGGTCTACACCCGCGATCTGTCGCGCGCGCACCGGGTGGCGGCGCGGCTCGAGGTGGGAGTGTGCTGGATCAACTGCTGGTTCGTGCGCGACCTCAGGACAGCGTTCGGCGGCTCGAAGATGTCGGGCATCGGCCGCGAGGGCGGCGTCCACTCGCTCGACTTCTACACCGAGCTCACCAGCGTCTGCGTGCAGCTGTGACCGACATCGCCAGGCTGGCCGAGCTGGTCGACACCGCCGCCATGACGGCTCGCGAGATCGACCAGCTGTCGGCGAGCCACCCGCTCTCGCTCGAGGACGCCTACGCGGTGCAGCGGGCGTCGATCGCGCGGCGCCTCGAGCGCGGCGAGAGGCGCGTGGGCATGAAGATGGGCTTCACCAGCCGCGCCAAGATGATCCAGATGGGCATCGACGACGTCATATGGGGCCGGCTGACCGACGGCATGCGGGTCGAGGACGGCGGGGAGATCGACCTCGCCGACCGGGTCCATCCCCGGGTCGAGCCGGAGATCGCGTTCGTGGTCGGGCGCGAGCTGCCGCGCAGCGTCGGCCCGGCCGAGGCGCTCGCCGCGGTCGAGGCGATCGCGCCCGCCCTCGAGATCATCGACTCGCGCTACCGGGCGTTCCGGTTCTCGCTCGCCGACGTGGTGGCCGACAACGCGTCGTCGTCCGGGTTCGTGCTCGGACCGTGGTCGCCGCCGTCGGTGGACATCTCCAGCCTCCGCATGACCCTCGAGCTCGACGGGCGCCCGGTCGAGATCGGCTCGAGCGCGGAGATCCTCGGCCACCCGCTGCGCTCGCTGGTCGCGGCGGCGCGGCTGGGCGCCGACGCCGGCGAGCCGCTGCGCGCCGGCGATATCGTCATGGCCGGCGGCGCCACCGCGGCGGTCGCCCTGCGCCGCGGCGCCCGCGCGCGCGTCGTGGTGGAGGTGCTCGGCCAGGCCGGATTCCGGACCAAGGAGTGACGATGCCGCTCGTCGAAGTGACCCTCATCGAGGGCCGATCCAGGGAGGTCAAGGCCGCGCTCATGAAGGCGCTGACCGACGCGGTCGAGGCCGCCCTCGGCGCCCCGCGCGACAGCATCCGGGTGATCGTGCGCGAGGTCCCGGCCGAGAACTGGGCGGTCGGTGGCGTGCCGAAGGGCTGAGCCGCGATCGCCGCGGACGGGCCTTCCCGTGCCCGGGTGCTCGTGCGATGAACGGGCAGCCGATGCCGCTCGCCTACCTGCCCGAGGCCGAGGCCCTGTTCCTGTGGGGCGACGCCTCCGCGCCGCGCGCGCTGCCCGACCTCGGCCGCGGCGGTGCGCCGCGCTCGGCGGTGCTGGTGACGCCGGACGGGTCGAGCCGGGTCGACGGCCTCGCGCTCCCCCTGGTCGAGACCATGGCGATGCTCGCGGTGCTGCCGGCCGCCACCGTCGAGGCGCTGCCGGCGTCGGTGGCCAGCTGGGCGCTGGCCAGCAAGCTCGCCATCGAGCTGGTCGCGCGCGAGCGGGTCATCCCGACCATCGCGCGCCGCGGCGGCGCGATCGAGGCCCGCTGGGCGGCGGCGCTGTCGGCCGGTGAGGACGCGGCCCGGGTCGCCGCTGTCGCCCGCAGCATGCCGCCGGCGGCGCACGCGGTCCCGGTCGCCGGCGGTGGCGCGCTGGATGTGTGGGCCCCCGAGGCCCTCCTCCGCGCGTACCTGGACGCGGTGGTCGACGGGCTGGTGCGCGGCGCTCGCGGCGGGCCGGCGCTGCCGCCGGCGAGGCGACCCGCCGCGCGACCCACGGCGCGACCCGCCGCACGAGGAGACGGCGGCGTCGCCGCCGGGCCGTGGGACCAGCGCTGGCGCGCCGCGCTCGAGGGTGACCGGCGCACCTTCGAGACCCACGGCTTCGCCGAGCGCGGGCTGGTCGACGAGCTCGAGCGCTGGAGCGAGCCGGCGCTGGGCGCCCGCGATCGCCTGCGCGCCTGCTTTCGCCTCGAGCTGCCCGCCGCCGATCGAGATCCGTTCCTGCTCCGCTTCCTGCTCCAGTCGCCGGACGACCCCAGCCTGCTGGTGCCGGCATCGGAGGTCTGGAAGACGAAGGGGCGCCGGCTCGAGCGGCTCGGCCGCGCATTCCGCGACCCGCAGGAGTCGCTGCTCGAGGCCCTGGGGCGCGCGTCGCGCCTGTTCGCGCCGATCGAGCGCGCCCTGGCCAGCGCGACGCCCGAGGCGCTCGAGCTGGATCCCGCCACCGCCTGGGCCTTCCTCGGCGACGGGGCGGCGGTCCTGGCCGAGGCCGGCTTCGGCGTGATCGTGCCGGGCGAGCTGACCGCCGCCGGCCAGCGCCGCCTGCGCCTGCGCATGCGGGTCGGCGGCAAGGGGGCCCGGGTGGCGGGCGCGGTCGCCGGCGCCGGCGGGCTCGGCCTCGACGAGCTGCTCGCGGTCGACTGGCAGGCGGTGATCGGCGACCAGCCGCTGACCGCCCGCGAGCTGTCCGCCCTCGCCCGCCAGAAGGCGCCCCTGGTGCGCTTTCGCGGCGCCTGGGTGGCGATCGATCCAACCGAGCTGGGCGACATCCAGAGGCGCATCGCCGGCGGACCGGCCAGCGTGACCATGCGCGAGGCGGTCCAGGCGGCGCTGGCCGGAGAGGTCCGCCAGGGTCAGCTCTCGGTGGTGGTGGCGGCGACCGACTCCTTCGCCCGGCTGATCGATCGCCTGCGCCACAGCGCCTCGTCGGATCTGGCCGCGCCCGCCGCCCTGCAGGCCACGCTCCGCCCGTACCAGGAGCGCGGCCTCAACTGGCTGGTGACCATGAGCTCGCTCGGCCTCGGCGCCTGTCTGGCCGACGACATGGGCCTGGGCAAGACGATGCAGCTGCTCGCCTTCCTGCTCCGGCGGGCCGAGGCCGCCGGCAACGGTCGGCCTGCCCTGCTGGTCGCGCCGACCTCGGTGGTCGGCAACTGGGAGCGCGAGATCGAGCGCTTCGCCCCGTCGCTGGCGGTGACGCCGCACCACGGCGCCGGTCGGGTGCGCTCGGTCGAGGAGTTTCCGTCGGGGCCGGGCTCGCTGGTCATCACCACGTACGGGCTCCTCCGCCGCGACGCCGCGCTGCTCGCCGGCGTCGACTGGTCGGTGGTCGCGCTCGACGAGGCCCAGAACATCAAGAACTCGGCGTCGGCCACGGCCCGGGCGGCGCGCGCGCTGCCCGCCGCCCATCGCTTCGCGCTGACCGGCACCCCGGTCGAGAACCGGCTCGCCGAGCTGTGGTCGATCCTGGAGTTCGCCAACCCGGGGCTGCTCGGCCCGCTCGACGCCTTCCGCCGCGAGCTCGCCGTTCCGATCGAGCGGTACGGCGACGACGAGGCGGCCGCGCGCCTGCGCCGCATCGTCAGCCCGTTCGTCCTGCGCCGACTCAAGACCGATCCGACGATCAT
>Ga0193753_10002016_pt1 | contig 16585 bp, 13 predicted proteins | sample H1c2metaG_FD_144925 | JGI IMG/M metagenome (GOLD analysis project Ga0193753, IMG submission 144925) | Soil microbial communities from a riparian zone of the East river system, Colorado, United States - H1c2 | ecosystem: Environmental > Terrestrial > Soil > Riparian zone | place: USA: East... | reverse complement strand
CCCCTCCTCCTCGCCATGAACGTGGACGTGAACCCGAGCGACGTGGCGGCGCGGCTGGTCGCCTGGTATCGCCGGCACCGGCGCGATCTGCCGTGGCGGCGGACCGGCGATCCATACGCGGTCTGGATCTCGGAGGTGATGCTGCAGCAGACCCGGATCGCCGCGGTGCTGCCGTACTACCGGCGCTGGATGGAGCGGTTCCCGAGCGCGGCGGCGCTGGCGGCGGCGCCGCTCGACGACGTGCTGGCCGCCTGGTCGGGGCTCGGCTACTACGGCCGGGCGCGCAACCTCCACGCCGGCGCGCGCGAGGTGGTCGAGCGCTGGGGCGGACGGCTGCCCGGCAGCGCCGCCGAGCTGCGCGAGCTGCCCGGGATCGGACGCTACACCGCCGGAGCGATCGCGTCGATCGCGTTCGGCCGGCGCGAGCCGCTGGTCGACGGCAACGTGGCGCGAGTGCTCGCCCGCCTGCACGCGATCGAGGACGACGTGAAGAGCGCGGCCGCCGCGCGGCGGCTGTGGCAGATCGCCGGCGAGATGGTGCCCGACGACGCGCCCGGCGACTTCAACCAGGCGCTCATGGAGCTCGGGCAGGAGGTCTGCACGCCGGTGGGCCCGCGATGCGACGCGTGTCCGGTGATGGACGCGTGCGCCGCGCGCGCGGCCGGTCGCGTGCACGAGCTGCCGGTGGTCGGCAAGCGCACGCCGGACGCGGCCCGGCCGCTCCTCGCGCTGCAGGCCGCGTGGGTGGAGCGGCGCGGCCGGGTGCTCCTGGCCCGGCGCCGGCCCGAGGGGCTGTTCGGCGGGCTGTGGGAGCTGCCGCAGGCGGCCGACCGCGCGGCGCTGATCGGGCTGTTCGGCGAGCTCGGCCTGCGGCTCGAGATCGAGGTCGACGCGGAGCCGGTTCACCGCCACCGCCAGGTGCTCAGCCACCGGCGCCTGGCCATCGACGTGTACGCCGCGCGCGCGGCCGGGCGCATGAACGGGTCGATCCGCGCGGCGGCCCGCGGAACCGGCGTCGGCGGCCCCTACGAGCGGGCGGCGTGGCATTCTCTCGCCACTCTGGGCTCGCTCGGCGTTGCGGCGTCCAGCCGTTCGATCATTCAACGCCAGCGGGAGTCAGACGGATGGACAGGCGGACCAGCGCAATTCGCAAGTTCGAGGAGGGGTACGACAAGATCCTCGACGGCCTGAGGGAGCTGGGCTACGCGGTCGACCAGGACCCGAACCTGGTCGGGACCGCGGCGCGGGCCGCGCGCGGCCTCGCCGAGATCCTGCTCGACCCGGGCGAGGTCAGCGACCAGATCTCGGAAATGCTGCAGAAGACGTTCCCGGCGTCCTACAAGGAGATGGTCATCTCCAAGCACAACGTGGCGTTCGGGTGCTGCCCGCACCACCTCCTGCCGGTCATCTATCGAGTGTCGGTGGCATACATCCCGCGCACCAAGGTGCTCGGCATCTCGAAGCTGTCGCGCATCGTGAAGCTGCTGACCCGGGCGCCGCTCCTGCAGGAGGACCTGACCCACAACCTCGCCCGGCTGCTGCACGACGATCTCGACACCGACGGCTCGGCGGTCTACGTCGAGGGGCTGCACCTGTGCATGGCCGCGCGTGGGTCGGGGACGCACGAGGCGCGGGTGGTGACCAGCGCGGTGCGCGGCGTGTTCCTCGACCAGCTGGCCACCCGCGAGGAGTTCATCAAGCTGGTGACCGCCAGCCATCCGTCCCTGGTGTGAGCGGGCGCGCGGGCCGGCGCGGCGATCCGGCGAATAAACCGGGTCGGCCGGTCGGTTGAGGTGGCCATGACGATCACGCGGCGGCGGTTCTTTGCGACGACGAGCGCGCTCTGGCCGGTGGCGGCGCTCTCGTGCGCGGCGGCGCGGAGCGCTCCGACGGCGGTGGCCGGGGCGGCTGGGGCGGGCGGCCTGGTCAGGCGCGATCACCGCATCCCGGGAGAGCACGGCATGCAGCTGTTCGCCCGCGAGCTGCGCGGACCCAGCTCGCCTCGCCCGCCGGTCCTGCTCCTTCACGGCGCTCGCATCCCCGGGGTCGCGTCCTTCGATCTGCCGGTGGCGGGCGGCTCGCTCGCCGCCGACCTCGCCGCCGCCGGACACGCCGTCTTCGTCCTCGACGCGCGCGGGTACGGCGGCTCGACCCGGCCGCCCGCGATGGACCGCCCGCCCGACGGGGTCGCGCCGCTGGTTCGCTCGTCGGACGTGGTGCGCGACGTCGCCGCGGCGGTCGAGTGGATCCGGGCGCGCGAGCGCGCGCCGCGCGTCGCGCTGTTCGGCTGGGCCACCGGCGGGCACTGGCTCGGCCACTACGCGAGCCTCTACTCCGATCGCGTGAGCCACCTGGTGGTGCTGAACACGCTCTACGGCGGGACGCCCGATCACCCGAGCCTCGGGCGCGGCTCCGACCTCGAGGATCCGGCGCGGCCGGGTCAGTTCCACCGCGCCGGGTTCGGGGCCCACCGGGCCAGCACGGCGGCGTCGGTGATCGGCGCGTGGGACCGCAGCATCGCGGCGGCCAGTGGCGCGGCCAGCGCCAGGCCCGGCGCCGGCGCGAGCGCGCACGCCGACCCGGCCGCGTGGCGCGACCCGGCGGTGGCCGAGGCGATCGTCGCCGCGGCGCTGGCGAGCGACCCGACCAGCGCGTCGCGCACGCCGCCCAGCTTCCGCGCGCCGACCGGCGCCCTCGAGGACAGCTTCTACCTGGCCACCGGCCGCCAGCTGTGGGACGCGTCGCTGGTGCTCGCGCCCACCCTCATCCTCCGCTCGGCCGGCGACTTCTGGTCGCGGCCGGAGGATCCGCAGCGGATGGCCGAGCACATGGTCCACTCGCCGCGCGTCGAGGTCGTGACGATCGAAGGGGCCGGGCACTTCGTCCATCTGGAGCGACCGGTCCGGGGGCGTTCGCGTATGCTCGAGGCGACGGTGGCGTTCCTGTCGCGCTCACCGACGGCAAAACCAGCTTGACAGGTGTTGCCATACATATAACGTATTGCATTGTCAGTCATGGATGCCAGCCTGTCGGACACGCCTGCGGTGTCGCGCGCTTTTCTCAAGCTGCGCCGCCTTCGCGACAGCTTCGAGCGGCTCGAGGCGGGGCGCCCGAGCCAGCCGATCGACGAGCGGGCCGCCCTGCGCGCCGCCGGTGAGCTGGGCGCCACCGCGGTCCCGCTCTGCCAGCGCCACTTCACCTCCGCCGACGACGACCGGGCGCGCTGGGCCCACGCGCTGCTCTTCCACCTGGCGCGCGATCTCCGCCTGCGCGCACGCATCGTCGCCGAGCTGGGCGCCTTCACCCGCCGCCGTGACGCCGCCGACCTGCCCAAGATGCGGGCGATCGCGCTCATCGCCGAGCTGGGCGCCGAGCCGCCCGACGACGCGGCGCTGACCGATCCGGAGGCGGCGCGGCGGCGCTCGTCGCGCGACCTCGCGCTGTGCCTGGGCACGCCGGCCGACGTGGCCCGGGCCGGCGACCACCTGCTCGATCACCTCGAGCCGGCCGAGCTGATCGATCTGTTCGACGATCTGGTCGACAGCGAGCCGGTCTCCGCCCTGGTCCTGCTCGACGAGCTGCTGGTGCGCGACGGGCTCGACGAGGACTGTCGCCACGAGCTCCGCCAGCGGCGGGCCGCGGCACGGCAGGTCGTCCCGTCGGGCGCGACGCCGCGCTGGCGCCGCCGCTCGCGCGACGCGATCCGCTGCCGCGCCGCCTGTCACGCGGACGGCCGCCGCATCCTGCTCGCCTCGGATCGCCAGCCCGGCTGCCGGCCGCCGCGCCGGCGGGTGCTGTGCATCCTGACCGGGCCGACCGGCGTCCTGCTCGACGGTCACTACGCCGAGGAGGTGACCGTCGGCGCGCTGGAGCGCGAGTTCGTCCACCCGCTCGAGCGCGAGGGCTTCCGCTTCGCGCCGGTCGCGCTCGACGTGGCGCGCGGGTTCGCCATCGAGTCTGCGCGGCGCGCGGTGCTGGCCGGTCGCGCCCTGCCCCGCCCGTTCTACCTGGGCCGCCACCTGCTCGGCCTGCGCGGCGAGCACCTCGACGGGACCGCGCGCTGTCCGGCGGCGGTCGACCTCGCGGCGCTGCTCGACCGCGCGACCTGGCTGGTCGCGACCGGCCAGCCGGCCCAGGCGCTGCCGCTGCTCGAGCGCTACGTGGCCGAGGCGCGCGACGACGCCGAGGGTCACGCCCAGCTCGGCCTGTGCCGCCTCGGGCTGGGCGACGCGGCGATGGCGCTGGACCACCTCGGGCGAGCGACCTGGCTGGCGCCCGACGAGCCGCTCCACCACTGGAATACCGCGGCCGCCGCGCACCGGGCCGGGCGGCTCGGCACCTGCTACCTGGCGCTCCAGGCCTACCGCGCGGCCCGCGACGTCGCCCCCGGCGCCGAGGATCGCCGCCGCACCGCCGAGCGCTTCACCGGCGAGTACGAGCGCCTCGCCGTGCTCGAGCACCCCGGCTCCTCGCCGCGCGCCGTGGCGATCGCCGAGCGAGCGCGCCCGCGCCGCACGCGCTTGCGGCGTCACTGACCGCGAGGCGATCAGCCGGGCGGCTTGTCCGACGGCGACGGCGCACCGCCGGCGGGCGCGCCGCTGGCCGGGGCCGCCGGGGTCGTCTCCGACGGTGAATCGCCGGCCGGGCCCGCCGCATCGCCCTTCGCGCCGTCCTCGCCCTTCGCGCCGTCCTCGCCCTTCGCGCCGCCCGGGTCGCCGGCCGCCTTCCGGCGCAGCTCGACCGGTACCGACAGCACGGTCTTGCCCGGTACCGTGCGGCTGGGAAACTTCCACGTCCTCGCCCGGTCCACCACGCAGCCGGCCACCAGCGGGATTCCCTCGGCGCCGGCGCCCGGCTCGCTGGTCGCGCCGGTCACGCCGCCGTGCGCGTCGACCTCGATCGACAGCCGCAGCCCGCCGTCGAGCCCGGGCTGGGCGAGCAGCGCGCGCTCGTAGCAGGCCGCCACCACTTCCCGCCGCGCGCCCATGAAGTTCGACAGCACCTCGGCGTCGTGCTTGCCGGCCGCCGGATCGGCGGACGCCTTGGTCTCGCGCAGGTTGCCGAGGAACCCGCGCGCGGCGTCCACGTCGGGCCGGCCCGGGATCGCGATGTAGTGCTGGTACAGCGACACCGCCGCGTCGTAGTGCTCGCCGTCGAGCGACTTGGCGTACACCGTGTGCGAGAACTGGGCGAGCTTGAGGATCCGCTCGATCACCGCCTGCCGGGTCGCAGCCGGGCACCGCGCCGCGCACGCGGCCAGCTGCTCGTGGGCCTGGATCGCGCGCGCCGCCGCCTCGGACGGCCGATCGAGCCGGAACGCGTAGTCGGCCTGGCGGTAGCGAAACCCGACCAGATCCTCGGCCGACATCTGCCCGGCCGCGCCCTCGATCATGCGGTCGAGCACCCGCGCCGCCGCCTCGTAGTCGCCGGCCAGCTTGAACGCCTCCGACAGCTTGAACGTCCACAGGTAGCGCCGCTCGGCGTCGCCGCCGGCCGCCTCGACCACCACGCGCGCGGCCTCGGTCGCGTCGGCGCCGCTGCGGGCGAGGATGAACACCAGGTCGTCCTCGACCACCGGGCGGGTGGCCGCGTCCTTCCACCGGGCCGCCGCCCACGCGATGGCGGGCCGCGCGCGGTCGCCGTCGCCGGCCTCGAACGCGACCCACGCCAGCGCATAGGCAGCGCGCTCGCTCGGCTGGTCCGGCTTCCACTCCCTGGTCAGCGCCACGGCGTCGCCCACCCGGTGCTGGCGCAGGTACAGCGACGCCAGCCACACCCGGAGCTGGGCGGCCGCCGGATGCTGCGCGAAGCGAGCGAGCAGCTCCTCGAGCGCCGCGGTGGCCGCCGCGTCGTCGCCGAGCCACATCTCCGCGCTGCCCAGCATCTCGAGGGTGAGCGCGTCGGTCTTGCCGCGCGACCGCGCGCGCACCCCGCGCAGCGCCGCGCGGGCCTCGCCGCGCAGCGCGCCGGCCCGGGCCGGATCGGTCGGCGCCACCCGGGCCGCCTCGCCCCACAGGAGCGCGGCCAGGAGCTGCACGTCCGCCGCCGTCGGGCGCGGCCCCGCCACCTTCTTGCGCTGGCGATCGAGCGGGACGCGCGCGCGCGCGACCTCCACCGGCATGGGCAGCTGGCCGAGCGCCTCGGGCGCGTGGACGGCCCCGTCGACCTCGAGCGGCTGGGCGGCCAGCGTCTGATCCTCGGGCAGCACCTCGCGCGGGGCCGTGCCGGCCGGTGCAGCGCTCCGGGTCGGTGCGCTGCTGCCGCACCCGAGCGCCAGCGAGGTGGCAGCGACCAGCCACCCGCACCGCCGCCAGCCCGCGCGTCCAGCCACGCTTGGTGACATTGAATTGCTGGATACCACGCTCCGAGCGGGGCGGGAAAGCGGCAAGCCGCGAGCAGCCTGCGGCCATTTCCGCGGCCGGCGATCCGCGCTATACAGGTGAGCCGTGCGGCGCTGGATGCCAATCGCGCTCGTCGCTGTGCTCGCGGGCGCGAGCGGCTGCGCGAGGGTGAAGCCGTACCAGCGCGAGAACCTGGCCCGCCGCAGCATGGTCGGCGATCGCGAGCCAGGTGAGTCCCGGTTCGAGCAACACGCGCGCGGATCGCGCGAGGGCGCCGACGGTGGGACCGGCGAGGCCGGCGGAGGCTGCGGGTGCAACTGACCGCGCGGCTCGGCCCCGCGATGGCGCTCGCGGCGGCGCTCGCCCTGGTCGGCGCCGAGCGCGGCGCGGCCGGCGACGGTGACATCACCGTGCGCGGCGCGTACTACAAGGAGCGCTCCACCCGCGTGGCCCAGCCGATGGTGGACGGGCGCTTCGATCTCGGGCCCGACGGCGAGCTGCGCGCCCACGCGCTGGTCGATTCGATCTCGTCGGCGTCGGTGGCCTCGGGCGCGATCGGCGACTCGTTCAGCGAGCGGCGCTTCGAGATGGGCGCGTCGTACCTGCACCGCGTCGGCCTGATGCGACTCGGCGGCGGCCTGCGCTTCTCGAGCGAGCCGGACTACCAGAGCGCCTTTGCTCACCTGCGCGGCGAGGCGGACCTCGGCGACCGCAACACCACGATCGCGCTCTACCTGGCCGGCGGGCGCGACGCGGTCTCCAACGAGGGCGCGCAGAACCCGATGAGCGCGGGGATCGAGGGCGTCCTCTACACGTCGGTCGGCTCGGTGTCGCTCTCGCAGGTGCTGACCCCGGTGCTGGTCGGCCAGCTCACCTACGACCTGGCCCACCTCGACGGCTTCCAGGAGAACCCGTACCGCTCGGTGGCGGCGGGCGGCGTCCTCGAGCCGGAGCGGGTGCCGGAGACCCGCACCCGCCACGCCGCCCAGGCAGCGCTGCGCGGGTTCGTCGCGGCCACGCGGTCGACCCTGATCGGCTCCTACCGGCTGTACGCCGACGACTGGGGGGTGGTCGGCAACACCCCGGAGGTCCGCCTGGTGCAGCAGATCATCCCCTCCCTCGATCTGCACCTGCGCTACCGCTACCACCACCAGAACGCGGCCGAGTTCTACGAGCCCGTCTACGACTCGGCCGATCCGGCGATGGAGCCGTACATCACCGACGACGCCAAGCTGGGCCGGCTCACCACCCAGACCTTCGGCGGCAAGCTGGAGGTCGGCGTCGATCTCTTCGGCGTGACCGACGGCCCGATGGCCGGCGCGCGCGCCCAGGCCAGCTTCGACTACATCACTCAGAGCACATATTATGGAAACGCGGTCTCGGCCCAGCTCGCCATCAGCGTCCCGTTCGCTTACTGAAGCGCGCGCCGCGCCGGTGCGGATCACCGCGTCGGTGCTGATCGCGGCGCTGCTCCTGGCGGCGTGCGGCGGCGACGATGACGACGACGACGATGACGTCGTCGATGCCGGCGCCGATGCCGGCGCCGAGTGCGGCCCCGGCGACGCGCCGGCCGACGGAGTCACGGTCGCGGGCGGCGGCGGCGAGCCGGCCGGCGCCAGCTTCGGCCAGCTTCACTCCTCGCCCAACAACGACTGCACGGCGCCGCACGGGGGCCCGACCAGCCTCACCATCCAGGGCGCCCAGACCGACCCGGCCGACCCGGCCCGCTTCCTGGTCCTGTGCCTGCCCAGCCCGGACCAGATCGGCGACGCCCCGATCCCGCTCGACGACGACGCCCGCGTGCAGCTGATCGACCTGGCCGCCGCGCCCGCCGACGGCTGCCGGCTCGCGCTCGACCGCGATCGCGCGCCGTCCGGCGAGATCACATTCTCAGGCTTCTGCGCCGACGGCACCGACCCGGCCGGCTACGCCCTCGCGTTCAGCGGGTCGGTCCCGCTCCTGCGCACCTGCGGCGAGGACGAGGCCGAGGCGATCGACGCCGAGCTGGGCGGCAGCGCCGCGGTCATCGCCGACAACCTCTGAGCCGAAAATCTGGCCGGCTCAGAAGCCGGCGGCGCGGAGCTCGGCCACCGCCGGGCCGAGCGCGGCCCGGGCCGCCCGGCGCAGCGTCTCGGACGGCCCGATCACCCGGGCCAGGAGCGGCCCGAACGTGTAGTAGCCCTCGACTGCCAGCTCGCCGGCCACGTGGGTGCGCAGCATCGCGTCGCGGAACCCGCGCAGGGCGGAGACCTCGCCGGCCATGAGCGACCCGTACGCCGCGGTCGCCACGAAGCACGCGTCCACCGAGCCCGGCTCCGGCCGCGGCGTGGTCGCCTCGAACACGCGCAGCGGGCCCAGGTTGCCGCACTCGTCGTACGCCCGCACGCCGATCGAGTAGTCGGTGCGCGGCAGGAGCTCCGCCAGCGAGATGACCTGCTCGTCGCCGCCCGCCACCAGCTCGTCCTGCAGGTCGACCTGGGTCCCCTGGGTGAAGTTGTCCTCCGAGATCTCGCCGGTCGCCAGGTAGCGGACCTCGTAGCCGGCCACGGTCCCGTCGAGCCCGTCGTCGCCGGGCGCGGTGAAGCGCGCCTCGAGCCGGGTCGGCTCGACCGTCGTCACCTGCACCGAGCCGGGCTCTTCCGGCCCCACGTCGTCATCCGAGCCGAACGCCGACACCCGCACCCGGAACATCTGCTCGCCGTCCACCGTCACCAGCAGGCGCGACGAGCCGGACCCGGGCTGGTCGGCGGTGATGGTGTCGTCGGGCGGGCGGATGTCGGCGTCCACCCCCTCCGGATCACCGTAGCCGACGTAGTCGAGCGTGCTGGCAACCGTCCGGTCCTCCGCCAGCGAGAAGTCGATCCGGTACACCACCGACGGCTGGCCGCGATACGGCTCGCCGTACTCCGACCACGGCACCGGTGGGCATGGCTCCTCGTCGCACGGCATGGTCGGCGACGGATAGGCATAGCTCGCGTTCTGATCGAACTCGCGCGACACCTCGAGCCACATGACGTAGTCGCCGGTCGGCATGTCGCCCGGCACCGGCCACGACACCTCGTACGGCTCGTCGCCGCGCGGCGTCGCGCGCGAGACGCCGTCGAACGGGTTCAGCGCGGCCATCCCCTCGACCGTGGGGTCGTCCTTGGCCGGATCGAACTCGATGTCGCTGCGCGGCGGGTAGTTGGTGGTCTGGGTGTCGCTCAGGTGACCCTTGTCGGTGTAGACCGTGCTCGCGCACGAGGTCGCGTCCCACAGCGGCTCGTCCGGCTTGACCGGCCGGCAATAGAACCGCTCGCGCGACGACGCCGACAGCGCGTGGGACAGCTGGTAGTCGTTCCCGTCCTGGAACAGCACCATCGGCCAGCTCATCCCGTGCCGCCCCGCCCACACCGGAAAGGTGGTGGTCCGGCGCCCGTACGGCCACCACGGGCCGCTGTCGAACTCCATGATCCCGGGCCTGTTGCCCAGGCCGTAGCTCCCGGTGGTGCGCGTGATGAAAGCGGTGTCGACGTAGTTGCCAGCCGGGTCCTCGATCCAGGCGACGATCTGGAGCTCCGGGGTCGGCGTCATCTCGAGCTCGACCACGCGGCACGAGACGGGCGGCTGGGCGGCGGCCTCGGGCAGCGCGACGCCGAGCGGAGCGACGAGCGCGAGACCAGCGACGGCGTACCCGGCCAGGTGCAGGCGACCACAGAGCATCCGCCCATTATTGCCCATGACGGCCCTGGAACCACGCGCTCGGCGACACACCCTGTCTGTCAGACAGCGGACCTAGGCTGCTCGGCGTGGCGCGCCCGCCCAAGAGTTATCTGATCCTGGACATCGAGACGGTCCCGGATACCAGGCTCTGGACCGCTCCCGACGCCACGCCGGGACGCGATGGCACGGATCGCCCCTTTCCGCCCACTTATGCCCATCGAGTCATCGTCATCGGCTGCCTGTGGCTCGACCGCGCCTACCGGCTGAAGCGACTCGCCATCATCGGCGAGGGCGCCGCCGATCCCCAGGACGAGCGCGCCCTGCTCGAGGACTTCTCCGCGTTCGTCGGACGTCACCGCCCTCGGCTGGTCACCTACAACGGTCGCACCTTCGACATGCCGGTCCTCGCCCTCCGATCTCTGCACTGGGCGGTGCCGATGCGCTGGTACTACCGCGACCCGGCGGTCCGTCACCGCTACACCGACGAGGGCCACATCGATCTCTGCGACTGGCTGACCGATCACGGGGCGGCCCGTTCGAGCTCGCTCGACGCGATGGCGCGGCTCATCGGCCTGCCCGGCAAGGTCGGCGTCGACGGCTCGCAGATCGAGGGCATGTTCCGGGCCGGCCTGCTCGGCCGCATCCAGGACTACTGCCTGTCCGACGTGGCCCAGACCGCGCTCCTGTTCCTCCGCTTCCGCCTGCTCCAGGGTGTGCTCGACCGCGCCGGCTACCTCGACGCGGTCGGCGCGCTCATCGCCGCGCTCGAGGGCGATGCCCGCCTGGCCGACGTCCTGCGCGACATCGACGGCGACCGGCTGATGCCGGCGGCGTGCTAAGCCAGGAGGATGAGCGCAGCCGAGCGCCTGTCGCGCCGCTTCTTCGCCCGCCCGGCGGACGTGGTGGCGCACGCGCTCATCGGCCAGGTCCTGGTCTGCGGCGAGCGGGCCGGAATCGTGGTGGAGACCGAGGCCTACCTCGGGCCCGACGACAAGGCCTCGCACGCGCGGTTCGGCGCCACCGCGCGCACCTCGGTCATGTTCGGGCCGGGCGGCGTGTCGTACGTCTATCTCATCTACGGCATGTACGACATGTTCAACATCGTGACCGGGCGCGACGGCGAGGGGCAGGCGGTGCTGGTCCGCGCCGCTCACCCGGAGCGCGGCATCGCGGGCGGTCCAGCCGCGGCGGCCGGGCCCGGCAAGCTGTGCCGCGCGTTTGGCATCTCTCGCGCGCGTCACCACGGCGTCGACCTGACCGCGTCGCCGGAGCTGTTCCTGGCCCGCGGGTCGCGGGTGGCGCGGGCGCGGGTGGCGCGCGGCCCGCGGATCGGCATCGACTACGCCGGCGAGTGGGCCCCGGTCCCGCTCCGCTTCTGGCTCGCCGGACACCCGGCGGTGTCGCGGGCCAGGTAGCCGATGCCGCGCGTCACCTTCCTCCCGGCCGCCGTCACCGTCGAGTGCGACGACGGAGAGACCCTGCTCGCGGTCGGCCTGCGCCACCGGATCCCGATCGAGACCTCGTGCGTCGGGCGCGCCACCTGCGGCCTGTGCCGGATCCGCATCGTCGACGGCGCCGGGTCGCTGAGCCCGTACAACCGGGAGGAGGAGAAGCACCTGGGCAACGTCTACTTCCTGACCCGGTTGCGCCTCGCCTGTCAGAGCGTGATCACCGGCGACGTCACCGTCGAGCTGGCCCCGCGCCGCCCCCGCAAGGGCGGGCCCTGACCGGCGCGCTCACAGCTCGAACTCGTACTGCGCCACCTCGTCGGCGCGCACCTCGACCGAGACGATCCGCTCGCGCTTGCTGAACGGGTTGTACAGGCGCAGGCGATGGTGCCCGACCGGCAGCTTCAGGATGCCGGGCGCGCGCCCGACGCTGCGCCCGCCCAGGCGCACCTCGGCCCAGCTCTCGCGGATGTGGATCTTGATGCGCCCGTAGGCGATCGCGCTGTCCAGGCGGGGGTCGAGCTCGACCCGGCCGTCGTCGACCAGATCGACGGTCACGGTCAGCGGCTTGTAGTCGGCCTTGCGCAGCACCAGCCGGCGGCCGCGCCCGGGCCGCAGGTCGTCGAGGTGGAGCGGGGTCTCACCCAGCGCCACGCCGTCGAGCTCGACCGTCGCGCCGGGCGGCCTGCTGGTGACGCTGAGCGCGGCCCGCTGGGCGACCAGGGCCGGCACGATGCGCACGTTCTCGCCGGGGGTGGCGCTGACTCGCTCGTCGACCCAGCGGCGGAAGCCGTCGCGCTCGAGCTCGACCCGGTGGGCCACGTCCGGCGCGATCTCGGCCGAGGTCGGGGTCGGCTCGGCCAGCGGCCGACCGTCGAGCCGCACCCGCGCGCCGCGCGGGCTGGAGTCGATGACCAGCGTGGCCCGGTGCGCCCCGGCCGGCGCCGACGACGTGCGCGCACCGTCGACCGCGAGGCCCATCGCCGTGGCCGGGTCGGCCGCGCCCTCCCCCACCTGCCACGCCACCGCGGCGCCACCCATGGCGATGAGCGCGATCAGCGCCGCGATCGCGACCGCGCGGCCGCGCCGGTGACCGCCGCGCGCCGGGTCGTACCCGTCATCCTCGTCCGCGTCGGCCTGGTCGGGCTCGGCGTCGTCCCGCTCTGCGCCGGGCTCGAGCTGCGGCCGGGACTCGCTCGGCCGCCGCCCGGTCCGCAGCGCCGACGGCACCGCGGCCATGGTCAGCCGGTCGTCGTCGTCGCCGCCCTCCGCGTCCTCGGCGTCGAGCTCCCAGTGAGTCACGCCGTCCGGATCCACGCCGCGCCGGATCATGGTGACGCCGGTCGCCGGGTCCTCGTCGCCGCCCGGGGCCATCGCGGCCACCGCGTCCGCGCGGCGGGCCTCGACCTCGGCGTCGAGGGCGGCCCGCCGGTCGGCGTCCGCGTCACCCGTCGACGGGCCGACCGCGGTCCGCCGCGACGGGTCCTCGTTGGCGATGAGCTGCTCGCGGATGAGGTCGTCGATCGCCTTGGGCGGCATGCTGCCGTCGGCCAGGAGCGCCGCCGCCTCGAGCGCCTGCTTCACCGCATCCGACACGTCGAGCGGGGTGGCCACGATGCTCGACTCGTAGCTGATCTCGACCAGCGCGCGCAGCACCTCGGCCGCCTTGTCGGGGCGGCGGGCCGGGTCGCGCTCGAGCGCGTGGCGGAGCACGTCGTCCAGGCGCCGGGGCAGCCCCGCGCGCCGCTCCGACGCGCGCGGGATCGGCATGTGGAAGATGTTCTCGATGATGGTGTCGGCGTCGTCGCCCGGGAACAGCTTGTCGCCGGTGAACAGCTCGAACCAGACCGCCGCGGCCGAGAACAGATCCGAGCGGGTGCCGAGCCGCTCGCCGCGGGCCTGCTCCGGCGACATGTACCGCCACTTGCCCATGATGCGGCGCCGCTCGCCGGCGGCCGGACGCCGGTCGCCCGCGGCCTGGGCGATGCCGAAGTCGGCGATCTTCACCTCGCCGGCGCGGCTGAGCAGGATGTTCGATGGCGACACGTCGCGGTGGACGACGCCGTGCTGGTGGGCGAAGTCGAGCCCGCGCGCGATCTCGACCGCCATGTGGAACGCGGCCGGCATCGGGATCGGCTGGCCGAGCTCGCGATGACGGCGGAGCAGCGCGGCCAGGTCGAGCCCGTCCACCAGCTCCATCGCGATGAACAGGGTGCCGGCCAGTCGCCCGAAATCCAGGACCTGGACCACGTTGGCGTGGGACAGCTTCACAGCCAGCTTGGCCTCGCCGATGAACCGCTCCTCGAACTCCGGGTCGCGGGCCAGCTCGGGCAGGATCCGCTTGATTGCCAGCGTCTTCTCGAACCCATGGGCGCCGTAGGCGACCGCGCGGAACACCTCCGCCATCCCCCCGACCGCGATCCGGTCGATGAGCTCGTAGCGCTCCGGGCTGGTGAGCTGCATCGCGGCCATCGGCTCTGCCGCCAGGCTATATTATGGAGGCGAAATGTGGGTGAAAAGACGCCCGGTCGTGTGGCTACTGGCACTTGCGATGGCTGTGGCCCCCGCCACGGCCGCCGCGGTCCCGCGCCGCATCGCGGTCCTGAATGCCGCGTCCGACGGTGCGGCAGGCGCGCGCGCCGCCGCGACCCTGCGCCGCGCCCTCCTGGTCGAGCAACCGGAGCTCTCTCCGCTCGCCGCCGGCGACCTGTCCCGCGCCCTCGAGGACCCGCTGCCGGCCGAGGCGGAGGGGGAGGTCGCGCTGCGCCAGGCGCGGATCGAGCTCGACGCCGCCCGCACCGCCATCGCGCACTTCGAGCAGGCGCTGGCCCGCCGCGCCCTGGCTCGCGCCGAGCACCTGCTGCTCTCGGTCGAGCCCGACGAGCGAGTGACCCGTCTCCTGGCCGACGTCTGCTTTCAGACCGGCCTGGTCAACCTGCGCGAGCAGAACCGCGGCCTCGCGGTCGACGCCTTCCGCCAGGTGGTGCGGCTCACCCCGGAGCGCGAAGCGCTCGATCCGGCCCGCTATCCACCGGAGGTGATCCACGCGTTCGAGGCCGCGCGCAAGAGCAGCGGCGAGTCGGGCGTGCTGGAGGTCTCGACCACCTTCGACGGGGTGCCGGTCTACATCGACGGCGTGCGGATCGGATTGACGCCGCTGCGCACCGACATCGCGCCCGGGCCGCACTATCTGCTCCTGGCCGCGCCCGAGTTCCTGCCCCAGGGACAGAAGCTCGACGCGGTGCCGCGCGAGCGCCTCGAGCTGGTGATCGAGCTGGACCGCCTGCCGGTCGCCCGGCGCGCGTCCGACATGCGGCGCCGGCTGGCGGCGGCCGACGGCGAGCGGCGCGACAGTCTGCGCCGGGCCGGGCGCGACGTCGCGCTCCTGGCCGGAGTCGACGCCGTGCTGGTGGTCGGCGACGGCGGCCGCGCGCCGTCGGTGGCGGTGTACGAGCGCAACGCCGATCGCCTGAGCCTGTTTCGCCCGGTCGACCCCGAGGTCCACCGCCTGTTCGGCCTGCTGCTGCCTGCCCCGCCGCCGGCGCCGTTCGACCTCTTGCCCGAGGAGGAGCGCGAGCAGCCGATCCCGTGGTACCTGCGCCCGTGGGCGGTGGCGACGATGTCCGGCGGCCTCGTGCTCGGCGCGGTCGGCGTGTTCCTCATCACCAGCGGGACGCCCCCGCCGTTCGGAAGAGATGCGGACTCCGCCGGGTTCTAGCGCGGGCCGGACCGCCGGCGTGGTGGCGCTGCTCGGCGCGGCGCTGGCCGCCTGCGACGCGCCCAACACGGAGCCGTTCGCGATCCACTTCCGGCTCGACACGGGGGCCGGCGGGTACTGCCAGCGCGGCTCCAGCTGCATGAACTACGGAATGAGCTGCGGCGCGCGCCTGTCGGTCCGCATCTTCGACATGGCTCGCGGGCCGTCGGGGCGCGGCACGCCGGTCGGCGAGACCTGCGAGACCCTGTCCCGGAAGGACACGGTGTGCGAGCTGGACAGCGCGCGCAAGCCGGTCTCGGTCAACGTCCCGCGCAACACCGTCCGGATCGAGGTGGCCGTGTGGGCACCGGCCGAGCTGCCCGACGAGAAGTGTCCGCTGGTCACGTTCGACGAGCGCGGCCGGCCGCGGGTCGACTTCCAGCCCCGTCCGGCCATGGCCGGCTCCATCTACTTCGACGCCGCCAGCGACCTCAACGATGTCTGGGTCCCGATGCAGTGCTCCGACCAGGACCAGCTCGACCGCGAGGTGTGCGCCGCGCCAGCCACCACGCGGGTGAGCGCCCGGGTGGACGACATGAGGAGAGGGTTCGCGGTCTCCGACGCGCAGGCCGCGGAGCTGAACGTGAGCGCGGCGCCGCCCACCCTGATCCCGGACTCGCCCGGGCCGCAGTACCGGATCGACGGCGACGACATCATCGATCTCCACCGAGTCATCGACGGACCGCCGCCGCCGACCTTCGAGACGATGGTGGAGGGGACCGTGAGTGAAAACCTCTGCACGGTGGTGGTCGACTCCGGCCCCCAGGTGACGGCCACCGCCACCTGCGGCGACCTCGCGACGACCGCCCCGGACGATCTGTACGGCATCCTGGTCACCACCGACGCCCTTCGCCCGCTGCTCGACGCGATGGGCTCCGAGTTCCCCGAGGCCGGGCTGGTGGTCGGCCGGGTGCTCGACTTCACCGGCATGCCGCTGGCCGGCGTCACCGTCAGCCCCGTGGCCGGCACCGTCGGCACCGTCGAATATCTCGACGAGGCCGGCACCGGCCTCACCAGCACCACCACCTCGTCGCGCGGGTACTTCATCTCGCGCGACGCGCCGTTCGGCACCAGCTGGGGCGCGACCCACAACGACGGCCGCGAGGAGCAGGCCAGGCAGTTCGGCGGGCTGGTGCAGGGCATGGTCAGCCCGGTCATCGTGCGGATGACGGAGGACGCGCCCTAGATCGGATCTACGAGCGATCTAGAAGCAATGCCGATCGGATAAGCGCAACCGATCGGAACCGCTCCCGAATTCCGGAACCGCCGTCGACGCTCTTTCCGGACGCCCGGACAGGGATCAGGATTGCCGCCATCCAAGGAGGATGGCGGTGCTG
>Ga0193753_10002015_pt1 | contig 16595 bp, 11 predicted proteins | sample H1c2metaG_FD_144925 | JGI IMG/M metagenome (GOLD analysis project Ga0193753, IMG submission 144925) | Soil microbial communities from a riparian zone of the East river system, Colorado, United States - H1c2 | ecosystem: Environmental > Terrestrial > Soil > Riparian zone | place: USA: East... | reverse complement strand
GGACGCCATGAACAGCACCCGGGTGCACCTGAAGAAAAACGGTCAACGTATCATCGTAGAGACAACGGCGCACGAGATCGACTACAATTCCAGGAAGGCGCGCCTCGTCGTGTCATATGACATTACTGAACGATTGGAGACCGAGCGGCAGAAAGAATTCGATCGCAACAATCTCGCAGCGCTTATCAACAACACCGACGACCTGATGTGGAGCGTGGACAATGATCTCAGGCTGATCACCTGCAATGACTCCTTCAGCAGAACAATTGAACGGGCCTGCGGCAGGCCGCTCACGAAGGGAGACAGGATATTATCATTGCCATTCCCAAAAGAACAGACCACACGATACCAGGGATTTTATGACAGGGCGCTTTCGGGAGAGAGCTTCACCATCATCGAACGTTTCGACTCACCCTTTCAATTCTGGTCGGAGATATCCTTTTACCCCATTGGCCGGGCAGGCTCTGTCATTGGAACCGCCTGTTTTTCCCGCGACATCACGGAACGGAGAAAAGCAGAAGAGGAAATGCGGTTAATGGAGAAGGAACTATTGGATCAAAAGGTGGAAGAACAGAAGAAGGTCACCCGGGCTATCATAAAGGGCCAGGAAAAAGAGCGCGATCATATTGGGCAGGAACTGCACGACAACGTGAACCAGATTTTAGTAGGCACAAAAATGTACCTCAATATGGCGGGTGGAAAGAACGAGGAGTTGAAGGAGATGATCCGTTATCCGCTGGAATTGATCGATGCATCCATACAGGAGATCCGTGTGTTGACCAGCCGGTATGTAACGCCTATGAAAGACATCGATCTCCAGGAACTGCTGCAGGGATTGATGGACAAATTAAAAGATGCCTCGTCCGTAGCGATCGAATTCGACTATTTTGTCACCAGCGACATCGAAGACGAATTGAAACTGAATATATACCGGATCATACAGGAACAGATCAATAATGTTGTGAAACATGCCGAGGCCACTCACCTGAATGTGACGGTGAAGGGAGATTGCAATTTCATCGATATCGCGGTAGCGGACGATGGTAAAGGGTTCGATCCCGCAACAAAGAGAAAAGGGATCGGCATCTCCAATATGACCAACCGAGTGGAATCATTCAATGGGGAGATACATATAGAGAGCGCACCAGGCAAAGGCTGCAGGACTTCTATCAGGATCCCGCATTAGGATAAATATTTCCGGAAATTCTATTTCTCCATCTTAAGTCTCGATACGATCAGCTCTCCTATCTTCTTGCCCATCTTTTGACTCACTTCCGTTGAATGTTCAAAATGGATGCCTCCATAAAACCGTGACCGCGCCGTTTCTTCCGCTGCGTGGCGGAATGAATTGTAGTTCCTGGGACGTATCCCAAAATCCATTTCACTCGTATCGGAATAAGCAAGATTATCTCCAAACACACTCGTGAGCGCCTCGGCGGCCGATGCGGAGATATAGCAATGACCGCAGGTATATTCCGGGAAGGGAGGTGTCTGAAGATGCGGTTCCCAATCGGGATTGAAATATTTTGTGATGACCGTCTCAGGCCGCGCAGTGTTATATTTATACTTGATATTCCAACATTGAATAAACGCGTCGAAGATCGCGATCGATGTCTTCGCATACGCGCAAACCGTTGTCGCGAAATCGGCATGTGCCTTCACGGCGCCTATTCCCACAATACTCATCCAATGGCCGCCGGGAGAGAATTTCTTCGTTCCAAACATCACATGGCCCGATACATTCAACTTAAAGGGATTATCGTCCCAGAAATCGGCTATGAATGTCTGCTCGGGACTGAGGCTATCCACCGTTCTTTCGATCTTCCTCACCTCGCGATAGTATGCACTCGTGCTATCGGAAACGTTGAAAGGAAAAGGATCGATGGGCAGGAATTGATTCACGCTATCTATCACCACCTCGCGGATCTGGTTCCAATGAGGTTCGGCGGCGGATGAATAGGCGGGCGGTGTAGGAACCCAGCGCCCGGGAGAATCGAGGACCGTATACTTGGGTGCGCTGCGCGTCTGAGAATATTCATCCTTCTTGCTCCATGCCATGATAGCAGCGGAGACACTGTCCGAATAACTGATCGAATGCTGAAACACCTCATCCGGCATCCCGTGATCGGTTGCAAGCCGCTTCAGGCTATCCACGAACTCGCTCATGCTTCCCGCAGGAAAGGTGACGGCTTCTCCCAGTTTACAAAAAGATAGCAGCGCCGCAAATTCGAAGTTGATATCGCTTTCAGTTGGTTTGGGAATGGTCGATAGTCCATGCAACTGCCCCGCAAGTGAAGTAAACTGGCTGGGCTGTCCCGCAGCCATAACCTCGTAGGCGGCCACATTGGCGTAGAGGTAATTCCGCGAAGCAACCATGGGTGTGAAATTGTTGCCCATCACGACATTGTTCAGTCGATAGACCGTGTTGCAATACAGGATCGGATCTTTGAATACCGCCTCGTAATCTTTTTTGGAATGGCAGCTACTAAGTGCAAGCAATGAAAGGGAAAGTATGATCCAGGGTCTCATATCACTAAATTGATTCGAAAACGATTGTTGAATAGATGATCTTACCGGGTAGATGAAGCCTGCGTGGTGATACCCTCGCGGATAGACCTGAGGCGGGTTAAAGCAAAATCTCGGTTTCCTCTGCCCTGTCCGCCCGTGGTGGCGGCCGGTTCCTCTTCTATCTCGACAACCACCCTGTCGAGAAATCTTAAAACAATATATCCATTGATCCGCCGCCGGTGAAACGAACGCATGGCGGCTCCGATGAAACGGGATACGCCCTCGGTGGAACGGGCATGAATAATCTTATCGACCAGTTTTACCCGGAATTCATTCATTGATTTTGCCATACGTCCTCTAAGTTAGGGAAATCTTGGAAAGTCAAAATTCAAAAGTCAAAATTCAAAAATAGACCCGAAGTAATTGTACCCGTCCTTTTTTAGAGACGTTTTTTGACTTTTTACTTTTGAATTTTGACTTTCTATAGGAAAACACTTAGTGTTTAAAAAAAAACCACTGTAATTTATTCAGTGTATAACAATGTATTCCCCCCTGCTCCGTTTATCAATGACATTTAACCATCCCCTTCTTCTTCTTCTTTTTTCTCAGTTGATCAGGTAGGTTATAGTAGCAACCAAATATCCAGCCCCATGAACAAACTGTACCCAGTCTTCATTTCATTTCTCATGCTTACCGTCTGGCAGGCAAACTCCCAAACCACAGATATCGCAGGTCCGGTGGGAAGCGGCAATTACGGGAAAGCCGTCGTTGTCCTCACTAATGGAAATTACGTGGTCACCGACCCGCTTTTCGATGAAGCAGGGATCGTGGACCGCGGCGCAGTATATCTCTATAATGGCAGCACGCATGCCCTCATCAGTACCTTGAAGGGTGGAACATTCAGCGACCAGATTGGCAGCGGAGGTGTGATCGCATTGACAAATGGCAATTTCGTCGTCATTAGCACACTTTGGAATAATGGCGCGGCTGCAGATGTGGGAGCCGTTACCTGGGGCAACGGTGTCACCGGGGTTGCAGGACTTGTCAGCAGCAGCAACTCCCTCGTTGGAAGCTTTCTCAATGACCAGGTTGGGAGTTTGAGCGTCTTTCCTCTTACCAATGGCAATTATGTAGTCTGTAGTCCAGTTTGGAATAATGTCGCCGTGGTAGACGCGGGTGCCGTGACCTGGGGCAGTGGAACAACGGGTGTAACTGGCACGATAACCAGCACCAACTCTCTTGTTGGCACGAAGGCCGGCGATTTTGTTGGAGGTGGCGGTGTAACAGTGCTAACAAATGGACACTATGTGGCATCTAGTCCGGCCTGGGGCAATACAGGTGCCGCTGCCGCCGGAGCGGTAACCTGGGGCAATGGAACGACCGGGAGGACCGGTTCAGTCACAAATCTCAATTCACTCGTGGGCACTAAACTCAATGACGCCGTTGGCAGCACCGCAACGGTGGCTCTCACTAACGGAAACTACGTTATGCGCACCGCTACCTGGGACAATGCTGCCATCGCGGACGTGGGGGCAGTTACCTGGGGCAACGGAACAACAGGAAGAGTGGGTAACGTGTCAAATCTTAATTCTTTGATAGGCGTTGTCGCCAATGACGGTATTGGAAATACAGTAACGGCGCTCAGCAATGGCAACTATGTTGTCGCCTCGCTTAATTGGGATAATGGAGCCGTATTGAATACCGGCGCCGCCACCTGGTGCGATGGATCTGCCGGCAGAGTCGGTACAGTAACTACCGCCAACTCCCTCGTGGGAAGTTCAGCAGATGATAATATTGGATCGGGCGGAATAACTGCGCTCTCCAACGGCAACTACGTTGTGGAAAGCTCTGTATGGAATAATGGAGCCGTCTTGGATGCCGGTGCCGCCACCTGGGGAAATGGAACTACCGGGACAACAAGTATCGTCGCCAGTGGCAATTCATTAGTAGGAAGTCAATCGCTCGACCAGGTCGGCATTAACGTGGTGCCGCTCACAAACGGAAATTATGTAGTGCGCAGTGCAAAATGGGATAACGGCGGAATCGCAGACGTAGGCGCAGCTACCTGGGGCAATGGCGCCACGGGCACAACCGGGCCGGTAACAACGGCGAATTCACTCTATGGAAGTACAACACTTGATAATATAACCAGCGGTGGCGTATCTGCTCTCACCAATGGAAACTATGTGGTGCGTAGCCAGGTGTTCGATAATGGTGCGGTCTCCAATGCGGGTGCAGTCACCTGGGGTAACGGTACCACCGGTACAACGGGCGCGGTCACCTCAGCGAATTCACTCGTTGGAAGCACCACAACGGATAATGTCGGCAAAGACGGGCTAACCGCTCTCAGCAACGGCAATTACGTCGTGCGAAGCACACTTTGGGACGGGACAGCCGCCAACACGGGTGCGGTCACCTGGGGCAATGGCAATTCGGCAATAACCGGCGTTGTCAGCAGCACAAATTCCCTCGTGGGTAGCACTGTTACCGATAATATTGGTAACGGTGGTGTAACCGCCTTGCCCAACGGCAACTATGCGGTGCTTAGCTCAACATGGAACAATGGCGCATTGGCGGATGCTTCTGCCGTTACATATGGAATCGGTTCCACCGGCACTTCGGGCGTTATTACCAATTGCAATAGCGTTCTCGGCGGGGTAGCCTCTCCGGTGGCTCCGCTGGTGTTTGACTATGACAATACATACAGGGCGACCTTCCGAAAACATCGTGAGCATCTTCAGACCAGCCAGCATGGGACTCGCTGTCACGCTCGATACCAAATCGGTATCCCTTGTCGGCGCCTCACCTACGCCGCTGATCGCAAATGCCGGGTGCAGGATCATAGCAAGTCTTACCCCAAATGGAGCCCTGCCCGTCAGCGGCAGTCTATCTTCCGAAGTATGGGTAGAAGTTGCGCAACCAATCAATTTTGTGCAACGCCATTATGAAATACTACCGGCAACCAATGCAACAACGGCCACCGGCGCAATCACTCTATATTTTACGCAGCCGGAGTTCGATAATTTCAATGCACTCTATACTATTAAGTTGCCGACCGGCCCATCGGATGTAACCGGCATCGCCAACCTGCTGGTGGAACAACACACCGGCACCAGTTCAAATGGGACCGGGCTTCCCGGAACCTACCCGGGCGGTGGTACCACCATTAACCCGGTGGATGCAAACGTTATTTGGAATAGCGCATTGTCGCGCTGGGAAGTAACCTTCAATGTAACGGGCTTCGGCGGTTATTTTGTAAAAACATTCCTGGCCGTTCTGCCTGTAGAATTGCTTTCCTTCTCAACCGTTTTGACAAAGGATGATGCATTGGTGAACTGGACTACTACCAATGAAATAAATGCAGCGGGTTATGAAGTGGAAAGAAGTGTGGATGCGCGTGTATTCACGAAGATCGGCAGCACGAAGGCCGCCAACACACCCGGCGATCATAGCTATCAATACAGGGACCTCAACGTTACTGCCCTCGATGCACCCACGGTGTACTACCGTCTTAAAGAGATAGATATCGACGGCAAGAGCGTTTACTCACAAGTCGTCGCCTTGCATTTAAATAAGAACAACAGCGTGTCGATCTTTCCAAATCCCTCAACAACCGTAACTACATTACGGATCAGCAACAGCGCGCTTCTTCATACCATGGCACAGTTGTCGGACCTCCAGGGCAAACAGCTGAAACAGTTCATGATCACCAGCTACCAGGAAAGAATCGATATCGGCAATCTACCGAAGGGGATATATGTCTTGAAACTGGCAGATGGAACCGCCATAAAACTGAACAAGAACTGACCGAGAACGTGAATCGTGAGTCGTGAATCGTGAATACCACACCCCGCTATAGGAATATTCAAATCGATTAGAGCAGAACCTTGATCGATTCGAAATTCCTCATTACGGGGTGTGGTATTCACGATTCACGACTCACGATTCACGTTCTCGATTCACGTTGATTCAAAAGCATTCCAATTCTACCAGACCAACCGCTCCCTTTGCATGTTTGAAATTTACCCGTATACCGTCTGTCTTTATCCTGTGGAAGGATATGGGAGTGACTGAATTGGAAACGAGTAATGTTGTCTGCTCCTTTGTCTTCACCGGTAACCATTGACCGCCATTCTTATACTCGATAGTGATACCATCGGGCACTGCGAAAGTCTTACCATCCGCAAACAGGTACAGCTTCACCTGCGATACGTCGAGAAGCTGCCCGAAGTCCAGCGCGAACCAATCGCTTTGAGAGGCAGAGCCCACCGTGGACCAGCGATTAGTGATCTCCGGGAAATACCATATTCGCCCATCGATGGCCTGGTAGAGTGTATCGGGTTCCGTATTCACCGACGCTGAGGGTGCAGGATAGCCTTTGCGCAAAATATTAAGGGCAAAGTCGGCGGATTGAGGTTTCGTATGAGTAATCACGGGAGAGCCAACGATCACTGCGGGCCGTCCCTGCTTCCTGATCATGTCGGTCTGCCTGCCATCTACAAACACCATGACGCCTTTTCCCCTATTATACCTGCTTCCATCTTTATCATACAATACTGTCAGGCGATGGCCGTGGTAGGCCACATCATCGAGACAGAAATAGGTAAGGGATGAATCGATCAGCGGATTAATGACGAGCGTGTCGTCTGCCGATGGACGGATGCCGCAGAGCCCTGTGATGACAAGGTTATCATAGGAAGAATGATTGTAGTGATTGCTCCAATAATAATAGACGATCGGGCCGCCCTTGTTCGGATCATAATTTTCCACGAGATCTATCTTTTCGCCCGCGAGGAAGTGCTGTTGAGTAAAGAGCCGCAAGAGCTTTACGTAGTCGGATGGAGTAATGACATCCTGCGTATAATTATTGAGAAAATTGGCCATGCCGGTGATCACCTGGCTCGTCTGGTAGGGCCAGCTTGGGCCGTTCCATTGGCTTCCCGGCTGACCGAAGCTGTAGGTAAATTGTTTGAAGTAATACTGATAGGAAGGTTCGTTGGTGCGCAGGCCGAACCTGCCGAGCAACGCTGTCGTATCTATCACATGTTTCCAGGCCGCATTGTACACTGGCGAATTATCGGGCAGGTCATAGTACCAGGGTATCATCCCCGCCAGCTCGCGGCCACGGATGAAGTCCCAGTAGTGCACGTATTCATTCGTCACCTGGTAACGATCGGTGAAATGCTGCAATGAATCGTTCCACAGGCTCTCCTGCACCTTCGCCTTTATCTTCAGTGCCCGCTGCAGGTAGTCTTTGCTCGTTGCTTCATCGCCTTTCATGGCGGCTATCTGCGAGATGGCCATTGCGTTGCCGAACATATAGCTGTTGATGGTCGGCCTGAACGCCTCGCCACCCGCGAAGCCATCCTTTCCGCCGGAAGCATCGATGGATGCGATGGTGTATTCCGTTGCATCGGGCATGGCGGGTATGTAATAGAGACTCTTGCTCGAATCGAGATGATCGGCCCATCCGTTGTAGCTTCGTTGCATACTATCCAGTTGGCGCAGGATGAATGCTGAGTCTGCATTGACCAGGTAACGTGCATAGGCGGCATCGGCAATGCCTTCGCTGTACTGGCGGTTGTTCCCGCCGTCCTGGTACATGTAATTAATGTATCCATCCATATAGCGGTTGTCTTTCAGCCACCGGCCTTCATAGATATGATGCATGGTGGCGGCGTTTATCGTACTGTAGGGATCCCTGTCCCAATGCATGTCGTTGATGAATTCGGTTGTTACGAAGCGGTTTTCACCCACGTTGCGTATATGTGCCTTATAGAGTTTCCACCGGTAATAATAAACCTGTTCGATCTGCTTATCGGAGCATTCGAAGAAGGGAATATTGGCCATGTACCATTGCGTGTCTTCCTGGTAATACGTGGTGGCCAATTTCTGGTGATCGAGAATGGGATAGGCTGTCTTCTCTTTGCAGCCTGCCAGGGAGACCATGGTGGTGATCGTGATTAGCAGAGACAGGACGCGTGCGCATGTTTTCGTGTTCATCAGATCATGGAAATGTACCAAGATTTATATAGAGAAATAATTAAAAATGACGGAGATGGGCGGGTTGGTTAAATTTTTACTTAACATAGCGGGTTGACATCCAGTTGACACCTGGTTGACACCCCGAATCAGGCAGTCGCCTTATTCTCCCCTATCGCCTGAATACTGTCGGCAGCAATGATAACCTTCGAGTGTGCCTTGCATACATGTTGAATAGCACTTTCCAACCCATGTGTAAATGCCTGTGAAGGATAGGCACACAAAAGAGCGAAGTCATACTCCTCCGCCAATTCATTCCATAAATGCTCAAGATGGATCGTCGCGCCATGAAGCCCCCGCTTCCATAACAACATCACCATTTCTCCAAAGGCACGAATTTTCCTATTGCCCCTGATCGCCTTTTGCAAAACCGGCTGGATCGCCTCCTCGAATAAATTCTTCACCGGCCAACCATCCACCATGAACTCGTTTAACAGATCGGAAGCGACAATCGTCATATACAGGTCTTTCCTGGCCAGAGAGAAGATGTCGTAGTTTCTGTCTTCCAATTCCCTGTTCAACATCCCCAGATGTTCTTCCGTAGCTATGATTATCACAGCTTCCTTATTGTCAAAACCCCTGGAAACATAGTGAGCCAATGCATCGATCAGCAACTTATCTGCCGTGTAAAAGTGCACAAGGTGTTCCTTTTCGGCCACCTCGGTCCATGAGGAATCACCTGTCATGGCCAGCACATTTTGATTCGATAGTTGCAATTCTCCCATACTCATTTTGAAGATACATCATTTTAAGGGTTATTCCGGGCCAGCCGATCCCTTGTTTTGCACACAAATGAACGTGGGACGCCCACCTCAACCCTCCTCCTGGCCAGCTCGGAACCATGCCAGTCGATGTTGCATTTAACCCGCTAAGAGTTGTGAAAATGAATCCCCTCCAGCACACCCTTGGACAATGCATTCTTCGTGAAATAGATGAATTTATTATCCCTCAACTCCTCCAATTCCGGGCTGTAGTTCGCCACCACGATGCCCTTCGTCTTTCCACTCAGCATGTCCTTATCGTTACCGCTATTACCTGCCGTAATAAAATGCTCCAATGGTACCTTCCACTTATAGCTCAGGTACCGCACGGCGTTTCCCTTTCCGGCACGGAATGGCAGCAGGTCGAGGTATTTGTTTTCGGTAAGCAATATCTTGGCGCGCAGCTTACGGTCGTCGAGGAATTTATAGAGATCGGCTAAATCGTCTTCGCTGAAATCGGGATTCACATAGTAACTCAGTTTGAAGCGCCATTGAGCCGCGGCCTCCTGCAAACGGATGCCTGGAAATTTCTTCAACTCCTCTTGCAATTCCCTCCTCTTCCATTTATAATCGATATGGCTTTCCCATCCGTTGTCGGGAATGAATTTCTCCGTGTAATATATTTCCGAGCCGGCGGAACATATCAATATATCGGGGCTGGGTAAATTATATTTGGAAAAAGCGTGCTCGGTGATCTCGCGGTTCCGTCCGCTGGCAATACCGAACACCACCTGGTCCTTGTGCTCCACGATCCATTGCGTCAATTCATTCAAGCCATCCGCATTATTACCTTCAACCAATGTGCCATCCAGGTCGGAGATGATAAATTGCTTCGCCTTCGCGAGCTTCTTTCCAAAGGGATACTTATTCGTATGCGCCGTCCACGAATAAAGTTGATTCGTTGCCAACACACCATTCGCCGAAAACTTCTCCCACAATACCTGGTCGGCGATGACCTTCTTCAGCGCATCTGCAATGGCTACGGGATCTTCGACATCCACGAGTATACCATTCTGACAGTGTTCCAGTATCTCCTTCGGTCCGCCAGTAGTGGAAGCTACAACAGGCAGTCCACAGGCCGCTGCCTCCACGATCGTCAACCCGAAATTCTCTCCCGGTGTAGCGTTGACGAACACTCCCTTCTTCCGGGCAGCTACACGGTAGATCTCCGGTACATCCATCGTTGGGTTATTCTTCTTGGGAATCGCCATTTTCCCATACAGATCGTATTTGTCGAGAAGAAGCAAAAGGTTGGTCAGTATGTCCTGCTCATCCGGAGGCATCTGTGTTATATCCTTTCTTACTCCTGCAAATATGGCGAGGTTGGCCATGGCCTGAAGTTCCTTGTCCTGGCCATATGACTGGATGATCGTCTCGAAGTTCTTACGCTTGTCGGCTCGCCCGATGGAAAGTATCAATGGCTTCACCGGGTTGAACAGGAAACGATCGATATCGGAATTGACACGGTAAAGCGTCTGCTCCTGTTCAATGGTCATCTTGAACGAAGGCATCTCGAAGCGATAGAACGGATAGAATAGTTCCGTGTTCAGCCCCGGCGGTATCACCTCGAAGCGTCCCTGCTTCTTATTCTTGTAGAGACCGTATTGCGTATCTATTTCGTGTTGTGTACTGACGATGATCATGTCCGCTTCCTTGAGCAGGCTCTCCTCTACTTCGATACGTCGCTCCATCTTGAACTTATCATTGATCTTTTCCTGTGTCATGCCCTGTGCCAGCAAGATAGACTCCTTGTTTCTCCCAAGGGAATGGCCGGTGGCGATGAATGGCACACCAAACACTTCGCTTATCTGGCCGGCGATATAGTTTCCGTCCGCATAATGGCCGTGAACGACGTCGGGAAAATCATCCTGCTTTTCAATGAAGCGTATTGTCTTATCGATGAACTCGTCGAGATGATCCCATAATGATTCCTTTGGACGGTATGCGTTGCCGCCACAGGTGATCCGCACAATGCGGGCCTTATCATTCAATGTTTCGATCTCCTTCTCATACGCGGATGACACCCGCTTATCGATTATTCGCCGGGTGAAGAGATCAACCTTTCTTACCAATGGGTGAAAGGAAAGGTTTTCTAATAGCTCGAGAACATACTTCACCTGCCCACCCGTATCCTTGTCCCTCCCGATCTCGGGGTCGTTGAACCGGATAAGTCCATGCGGACTGAATAATTGTATATAATAACCATTCTCCATATAATCATCGTTTTGCGTGGAAACCCACGACTCCAACCAGTACGAAACGAGTGCCAGATTTCGTAATTTTAAGGAAGGAAAAATAAAAAGTATGTATTCAGGCTCAGGATTCAGTGATTGGGAGATCGGCGATATTACCGTTATCATCCACAAGGACATATATCACCTGTTTCACCTTATAATTCCTAACCACGATTATATTGCACATGCCATATCGAGGGATGGCATAGCATGGAAGAGGGTGAACAATGCATTATTCGTGGGAAATCCAGGTGAATGGGACGATGATATGCTTTGGACGATGCATGTATGCGAAGCCGCAGGCAAATTCGAGATGTATTATACGGGTTTGCAGAGAAGAGACCGCGGCGTCATCTCGCGCATAGGGTTTGCAGAGTCCGACGACCTCATCGATTGGAGGAAGAATCAGAAAACGAATTATCCGATCGAACCAAAGGGCATCATCTACGAGACGCCTACTACTAATCCACGGACCTGGCTCAGCTTCCGCGATCCATTCAAGTTCGAATACAGGGGAGAGGTCTACCTGCTGTTAGGTGCACGGACGATAGCGGGACCCGTCTCGCGAAGAGGATGTGTAGGCCTGGTAAAAATAACGAACGACAATGTCGAGCTCATGCCCCCGCTGTTGTCCCCGCTGGTGTATGATGATATAGAATGCCCTTGCGTGTTCGAGCTTCATGGGCGTTTCTATTTACTGGGCTCCATACGCGAGGATACCAAGGTGCGCTATTGGTTTGCGCCCGATTTCTTCGGAGAATACCATTCGTTTCATGCCGATGTATTATTACCGCAAGGCAACTATGCCGCACGGATTGTTCAGGACGGAGAATACCTGCTCATCTATAATTTCTTCTATGCCTATGGAAAGATCGATGCGTTGAGGGTATTGCCGCCACCGAAGCAATTGGACACCGATGCCAAGGGCCGATTGGTACTGAAGAGCTATTATCGCTGGGAAAAAATGGTGTTGAAGACAATTCCGCAGACTGAGTTCGGGCATCTCCAACAACTGTTTTCGAATAAGTCCGCCTCGTCCACTATCGACGCGGACAAGTGGATCTGCGGCTCGAGGAGCGGGTACGAGATATTCGCCTTCCGTAAGCCATCCGCAGGGTTCATCTGGGAAGGGCTGTTGACATTGGAAGGCATGGGGAAATTCGGTTTGGTCACCGACATGGATGCGGATGGAAATGGCTATTTCATTTCCTTCAGCGCCACGAGTGGCCAGGTATTGATCCGGGCATGGGGCTTCAACCCGCTGAATACACGGAAGAATTTTATTTTCAATGATATTCAATCCAGCTTTTTCGCGACCAATGAAAAGAATGCCTATTATTTCAGCCTGATCCGCTATGGCCGCTATATCGAATTGTCGATAGACGGGGTAGTGATGCTGACGCTGATGGACTACACATATTCCGGGAATGGGATTGGATTGTATTCCGCCTCATCGGTGATCTCGTTGCAGCAATCGGTTGTAAAGGTGTTGCCGGCGCCGGAGGAAGAATATGCGAGCCAGGAAGAGGCGCAGAAAGTGGAATAAAGTCAAAATTCAAAAGTAAAAATTCAAAAGGGCGTGATGGGAGGAAAGACCTTCCTTCTATGAACATCTCTTGTCTCTCGAATTAGCCACAGTCCTGTCTTTTCGAATTACGACGGAACACTTCGCCCATCACGACATTTTTGAATTTTTACTTTTGAATTTTGAATTACAAGTCAAGGCCTTCCCGACTATCACGCCTTTTTGACTTTTGAATTGGCTAATTCCGTCGTCCGCCTCAGGCAGCACGGGCCGATATTGGCTTTATCGCATTCAGGTCTGCGGCATTGGTATTCCGCTCCTCTTCTATATCGAAATCATCCTGAAGACCCAACCAAAACTTCGCCGAGTTGCCAAAATACTTGCTAAGCCTTAAGGCCGTGTCGGCCGTGATTCTCCTATTTCCTCTCAGGATTTCGGATATCCTGGTTTGAGGAATGGACAGGTCCTTAGACAACCGATACGCGGTAATACCAAAAGGAAGCAGGAATTCTTCCTGCAGCACTTCACCGGGATGTATATTTTTAAGCTTTGCCATATTTCCACTTAATGATAATCGACGATCTTGACGTTGTTTGCATTACCAGCTCGCCAAATAAAAACAATTCGCCACTGATTATTTATTCTGATATTGTCGTGCTATGAGAGGTCCACTATGTTAGAAAGTCAAAAGTAAAAATTAAAAAGTAAAAAGGGAGTCCTTACATAGGAATATCCTTATTTGTTGTTTATTTTTTATCCACAGAGAATATAAAGAAAGCGCAAGAAACACAAAGGGCACCTGACACCGGACACCCTTTTGACTTTTTACTTTTGAATTTTGACTTTCAAACAGCCATTTTTTTCGCACTACTGGCAATCTCCGACAGCTTCACCGGCCGGTTCTCTTCCATCGACCTCCTGGCCGCAACCGCCACACGCGTTGCCTCAAGGCCATCCTCACTTCCTACCGGCATAGCCGTATCATTTACGAGGGCATCGATAAACAATTTCATCTCGTTGAAATAGGAACTGGCATACCTGTCCATGAAAAAATCCAGTGGCAATGCCTTATGAATTCCATTCTCATTATAGAGGATATTGTGATTGTGCAGGTTGTTGTCCACCTGTATCATGCCGCCGCTACCGAATATCTCCAGCCGCTGGTCATAACCATAGATGGCCTTGCGGCTATTGTCAATCACAGCATAGGTCCCATCCTCGAAGGTAAGCGTGGTTAGCGCGGTGTCGATATCACCGGCAGTTGCCACCGCCTCATCTACGAACACCAGTCCCTTGGCAAACACCTCCACCACTTTCTTGTTCATGATATACCTCGCCATATCGAAATCGTGAATGGCCATATCCATGAACAGTCCTCCCGAATTTCTTAGATAGTCGATGGGTGGAAGACCGGGATCACGACTCGTGATCTTGACGATCTGCACCGTGCCGATCTTTCCCTCCTTGATCGACTTCCTCGCCTGCATGAAGTCCGGATCGAACCGGCGATTGAAGCCAAGCATGAGCTTCACCTTCATCTTCCTGACAAGTTCAGCCAATGCCAGCGTACGGTCCAGCGAAAGATCCATCGGCTTCTCACAGAAAATATGTTTGCCTGCGTGTGCGGCAAGCGTCAGCAGGTCGGCATGCGAAGAGGTAGGTGTACAGATGAGCACGGCATCCACACCCTGTATCGCGAGTGCATCTTCCGCGTTGTTGGTAAAATATACGTCTCCGAATTCGTTCTTGAAATCCTTTGCATCATACCGGGGATCGGCTACGGCAACGATCGTTGCGCCGGGGAAGAACTGGTTGATGTTCCTGAAATGGATCTTCCCGATGCGGCCGATGCCCAGCAATGCAATCTTTACGTGTTTCATTACTTATATTTTTATAGATAAAATTTATGCTCCAATTGCCTTCAGGTATTCCTTGTTGTTCCGCGCACACTCCTTTGGGTTTCCCATACCGGGCAATACATCCTGTTCTACCACCACCCATCCATCATATGCCTTTGCATCCAGGAAGTCCTTCACTTTCCTGAAATCCACACTGCCCTTGCCCAGTTCACAGAAGATGCCATGACTGACCGATTCGAAATAGTTCCATCCATTCTCTTTAGAAAGCTTCGCCACCTCCGCCGAAAAATCCTTGAAGTGTACGTGCCAGATCCGGTCCCAGTATTTATCGAGTACCGCCACGGGATCCCTGCCGCCGCCGAAGAAGTAGTGACCGGTATCGAAACACAACCCGAGCAGTTGCGGATCGGTGGCATCCATCAATGCGTCGATCTCGGAGGGGGTTTCAATATAGCCCGCGCCGTGGTGATGAAAGACAGTCCTCATTCCGAGTTGCTCCTTCACCGCCTTCGCGAGTTTATTGGCGCCCCTGGCAAAGGTCTTCATACCGTCGGCGGACAGCCCGCTTCCTGCCCGTTGCCTGCCCGCATTCTTCGTGCGTTCTTCTATTGAACCGTTCTCGTCGGCCAATACGATGAACGCTCCGGGATAGCCGGCGTCCTTCATCAACCCGCCAACGCGTAAGGCCTGTTGTATCCCTGCATCATGCGCAGTTTCGGTTGCCAATGCCACCGGGACGAATGCCCCCAGCAGTTCAAGTTTTCTCTTCGAGATCTCGTGATGAAGTTCTCTTGGTTCCGTGGGCATGAATCCCCAGTCGCCGAGTTCCGTTCCCGAATAGCCCGTCGCCGCTATCTCATCCAATACCTGGGCATAGCCCAATGCCTTCTAGTTCGAATTCCAACGCGCCCCAGGAACAGGGTGCATTGGCCACTTTTATCTTCGTTACTGTCTTCATATGGCTTAAAATTTTCTTGACCATTCTTTCGGCCAGCGTTCAACGACAACTTTTGTTTGTGTAAAAAATTCGATCGCATGTTTTCCCTGGCCATGCAGGTCACCGAAGAAACTCTCCTTCCATCCGCTGAAGGGAAACTGCGCCATGGGAGCAGCGATGCCGATATTGAGCCCGATATTACCGGCCATTGCCTCATTCCGGAATTTCCGCGCACTGGCGCCGCTGCTGGTAAACAGGCAGGCCATGTTGCCATAGGCGCTCCGGTTGACGAAAGAAATGGCCTCATCGATGGTCTTCATGTGCAGGAGACTCATCACGGGTCCGAATATCTCCGTCCGTATCAATTCGCCATCGGTAGGAATATCTTCGAGTATGGTTGGGCCGATGAAATTTCCAGATGCATAATCCTTCACCAACGCATCCCTGCCATCGAGCAACACCGACCCACCCTCCTTCACACCGAGGCCAACCAGTCCGTTGATCCGCTTCTTACTTTCGGGATTGATGACGGGTCCCATCTCCACGCCTGTCTCCAATCCGTAGCCCAGCTTTCTCTTCTTCGCGGATTCGTACAGGGACTCGCGTATGCCGGCAGGATTGTCTACCGTGATCACCACCGAGGCGGCGAGACATCGTTGCCCGGCGCAGCCGAACACGCTGTCTGTAATGATCTGCGATGTCATTTCTATATCCGCATCCGGCAATACT
>Ga0193753_10002014_pt1 | contig 16598 bp, 16 predicted proteins | sample H1c2metaG_FD_144925 | JGI IMG/M metagenome (GOLD analysis project Ga0193753, IMG submission 144925) | Soil microbial communities from a riparian zone of the East river system, Colorado, United States - H1c2 | ecosystem: Environmental > Terrestrial > Soil > Riparian zone | place: USA: East... | reverse complement strand
TTGCTTTTGCCTTGCCGTTGCCGTTGCCGTTGCCTGTCCTCGCCTTTGGGTGGGAGCGTGGGGCTTCAGGCCCACGAAAAAAAGCCGCCGCAAAGCGGCCTCCGCTCTGCCGAAGGCCGGGGTGGAGCCCGAAGGGCGTAACTCAATATTGCCGTTGTCTTTGCCGGTTCCCCCGTCAAACTCCAGCAAAAAACCAATGTCAAGCCCCATGCCCCAGCATCCCCTTTCTCCACAACAAGATACAAGTGCCGATTTACCCTCGCCCGATACGTATCCTAAGAAATAGAGATAAAAAGACAAACGAAGTAGAGAAATCCTAAATAAATGAAGACTTTACGCGAAGACACACCTCAAAACAAAGGACTTGCCCTACAGGTCCAAGCCTAAGCCTAAAAGAATGAATACTTTGCATGAAATAGGGGGGAGAGGGGAGGGGTACTTTTCAAAGGTACGATATTCTGCAAAGTGGTATGTTCGCCTCTCTAAAGCTACTCTCTGTCTACCTGACGTTAGGCTCTGTCGCCGGAATCATCGGCATCCCGTACTCGTACCTCATCCGGGACATAGGCCCCCTCTACCGTGTGGTCATGTGGATCGTGAAAACGGGGGTGCGGGCCGCCGGCATCCGCATCGAGGTCACGGGCCTCGAAAACGTCCCTGCCGGTCGCAGCTGCATCTTCATGTGCAACCACGTCTCGAACCTGGATCCCCCCGTCCTACTCCCCATGCTCCCTGGCCGAAGCTCGGTCCTGCTCAAAAAAGAGCTGATGAACATCCCGATCCTGGGTCACGCGATGAAGATGGGAAAGTTCGTCCCGGTGGAGCGTGGCAGCCGCCGCGAGGCCGCCCAGGAGAGTGTCGCCGCAGCCGCCGACGCCCTTCGCTCGGGGCTGCACATCCTCGTCTTCCCCGAGGGCACCCGCTCCCCCGACGGCAGGCTCTCCACCTTCAAGAAGGGGCCGTTCTTCCTCGCCCAGGAGACCCAGGCGCCCATCGTGCCCATCGCCCTCTCCGGCACGCAGAGCATGATGCGCAAGGGAAGCTCCGCGATCACCCCGGGGCTGGCCCGAATTCAATTTTTGCCGGTGATTGAGCCATCGGACTACGCGAATCGCGAGGAGATCCTCCGCGCGGTACGCCAATCGATTGCCGCTGCCTTGCCCTCGGAGATGCAGCCGCCCGACTACTTGACGATGGCGTTGTAACCATCGGCCAGCAGGCGCTGACGCATCGCGTCGGCCTCCTTCTTGCTGGCGAACGGGCCAAGCTGCAGGTGGAGCAGCTTATCCTGCGGCTCCTGCCGGATGGACACACTGTAACCCTTCTTCTTCAACGCGGCGAGCAGCATGTTGGCGTCCTCCTGATGGGAGACAGCAGCAACCTGCACAACCACCGGCGCAACCCCTGCACTGGTCGGAGAGGGAGCCGTCGGAATGGCAGCCGGAGTTGGCCGAACGCTCGCCGCCGGCTTCAGGACCGGCTTAGCCGACTCCACCGGCGGGGCAGGCATGAAGTCTGAGGCAACCGTTTTTGAAGTGGGCGCGGCAACTTGGTCGTCGGGATCGACGGACACGGTGCGGGTAGCTGCCGTGTCCAATGATTCCTTGGAGGATGCGGACGTCGAACGGGGCGCGGCAGAGCTTCCCGGCGACGGTTTGAAGTTGCTGAAGCTGGAGTCGGACGTGGTATCCGCAGGGGGAGGCGTGGGTTGGGCGGATCGCCTGCCAAGCGAATAGCCGAATCCGAAAAATGCTGCGCAGATCAGAGCGAGGGCAAGAAAGATTCCCAGGATCGTGGAGGTCCCAAGAGAGATCTCACGGTCTCGTCCGCCGCGATCGCGAAGCTCATGCAGGTCATCGTCGCTGTCGTAAGCTCTGTTCACGGTTTAGTCCTTTCTCTCCGCTGACATGGAGGTGATCGACTTGTTCAGCAGGTTCATCATCTCCAGCGGGAGTGGGAAGACGATGGTGGTGTTCTTCTCCACGCCAATCTCGGTCAGGGTCTGCAGATAGCGCAGCTGCAGCGTCATCGGCTGCGTCGCCATCAGCTCGGCTGCCTGCACCAGCTTGGCCGCTGCGTTGAACTCGCCCTCGGCGTGGATAATCTTGGCTCTGCGCTCGCGCTCGGCTTCGGCCTGCTTGGCCATCGCCCGCAGCATCGACTCTGGCATGTCGACCTGCTTCACCTCGACGGAGACGACCTTGATGCCGAAGGGCGCGGTGTGGCCATCGATGATGGTCTGGATGCGCTGGTTCAACGCCTCGCGATGGGCCAGAAGCTCGTCGAGGTCGACCTCGCCCAGCACGGAGCGAAGAGTTGTCTGGGCGAACTGCGAGGTCTGATAGACGTAGTTGGCAACTTCGATGACGGCCTTGGTAGGATCGACGACCCGCAACGTGATGACGGCGTTCACCTTCAGGGTGACATTGTCGCGGGTGATAACGTCCTGCGCGGGCACTTCCATCGCCTCTTGCCGCAAGCTCACCCGTACGATCTGGTCGAGGGGGCGAAAGACCCAGATGACGCCGGGGCCGGCGGCCGCCTGCTTCACGCGCCCCAAACGAAAGATCACACCTCGCTCATACTCCTTCAGTATCTTGATGGAATTGAGCAGATAGAGCAGAACGATGGCAATTGCGAAGAGCATGGGCATCGGCATGATGTACGTTGAACCTCTGGTGGGCCGGACTTCGACCGCCGCTGCGATTGTAAAGCAGTCGCGATGGCGTGCGGCCGAAGCCGCCTAAAACCGGAAGAAAACGCCAATCCCAGGCTGTATCGTCGAAGTGTGTTTCTCGATGGAAAGGTAGTTGGCATAGAAGTCCGGGGCTGTGAAGAACACCTGACGGAGTTGAGCGCGAACGCCAAAGTGCGGAGACAGAACTGTGGTCTCTGCGCCGACCGCGTAGTAAAACGCTCCACGAACCTGTGATTGCAGTCCGAGGCCGCCGCGGGGTGTGGGACGGAAGACCATGGCTCCGCCTCCGCCAGCGACAAACGGGTGCACCCCGAAGAGGGTCGGCGTATGCGCGACGTATCCCAGGGTGTACTCCGAGGCATTCTGCTGGACGCCGCCGATGGTGTTGAAGTTCTGCGTATAGCGAGCATAGCCGTAGTTGATCTCGAGACCGACGAGGGGCGCCTTGGTATAGCGCACCGTGACCAGCGCGCCCAGGGTGTTGCCGGGGCTTAGGGTCAGCGGGGTCGGTTGCGCGTTTACCGTGACCGTTCCACTGGAATCCCGGTTAAATTCGCCGACGCCGCTGACGCCGATATCGATGCGGGATAGCTGATGTTGCAGTGCGGTGGTTGGGGTCTGGCCCTTGGCGGTTGATCCTGCCAGAGTTGCGAGCAGGCAAAGAAGAAAACTCCAGACACACGGCGGGCGATTCAACATCAAGACGAGACTCCCTTATGCAAGAACTAATACTCTTCCAGTCTACATCTGGTAGACGTTCGAAGGTGCTGTTTGGGGGTCAAATGGAGTCATGCGCTGGCTCTACAAAGAGCACGAGCCCCTCTATCTTTCGGATGATGACGGTAGCGCCGACAGGAAGCGTCGACTGTCCTTGCAGGTGTGCCTGCCAGAGTTCACCGCGTATCTCCACCTGTCCCGTGGGGCTGAGCGGTGTCTGCACGATAGCCGTGTGGCCGAGCATGGCTTGTGGGCCGGTAAGAATCTTGCTTCGGCGCGCGCGGAGTGCGATCCAGGCAAGCCCGAATGAGATGATGCCGAATCCCAGTCCAGCCCCCAAGGCAATGCCCAGGTGAACCCTTAGTTCGGGAATAGGGCCATCGACCAGGGTTGCAAGCCCGAATACGAGCGAGGTGACGCCAGCCAGAGCAAGGACGCCGTGGCTGGCGAACTTGGACTCAAGCACCATAAGCACGACTGCGGCAAGCAATAGAAGAACAGCCGTATGCCTGACCGGTAGAAGATTCAGGCCAAAGAGTCCGAGCAGAATGAAGAGTGTCCCAATGGAACCAGGAACCACCGTCCCCGGGACGTTGAACTCGAGATAGATGAGGAGGCCGCCGAGTACCATCAGGAGGACGGTGAAGTCGGGATTCGTCAGCTTGCTCAGCAGTCGCTCTCGCAGAGACGGCGGGACCACCACAATGCGAGTGCCGTGCAGGTCCATGGTCTGAGCTTGTCCGTTGAAGCGATGAATCTCACGTCCTTCAATGGATGCCAGAAGGGCGGCGTCGTCCGAGGCGACCACGTCGATCAGGTTGGATTTCAGTGCCTCTTCGTCGCTGTAGGACTTGGAGTTGCGCACGGCATCTTCTGCCGCCTGGACGTTGCGGCCTCTACGGCTGACGTACGAACGCAGGAATGCGGTTGCGTCGTTCTCTATCTTCTCTTTGAGGATTGGGTCGATCTGCCGCCCCTCGACCAACGGGTGCGCGGCACCGGCATTTGTCCCAGGGGCCATCGCGGCTACGTCGGCTGCTTCCAGCAGGAAGAATCCCGCGGAGCCGGCCCGGCTACCGGAGGGCGAAATATAGATCACCACGGGAACGGGAGAGTTTTCAATGGCCTGCACCATGACGCGCGTGGACTCCAGCAGGCCGCCCGGTGTGCCGAGCGAGACGAGTACCGCCCGGGCGTGCAGTCGGAGCGCCTCCTGCAATCCACGCTGCAGATAATCCGCGGTGATCGGCTGGATCGTGTCATGAATTGTTAGTTTGACCACGACTGGTCCGGCAGCCCGGGCAGGCAGAGTTGAATAAAGGCCAAGGACCATGGCCAGCATTGCCCAGACAGCTTTTATAGTGGGTCTCACGGAAGGCTTTGCCCGCGGGCCTGCAAGGCCTGTCGCATTCCCTGTGCCGCTGTATTTCCTGGTTCAAGCTTCAGTGCCTTGGCCACGTCGGAGGCAGAGGCAGACATTTGGTTGGCCTGCAGCTCGAGGCGGGCAAGGATGAGATAAGCTGCAGCGTTTGGCTGTAATTTGAGTGACGCCTGCGCCTCGGCGCGTGCATCGGACGCATTTCCGCTTTGTTCGCGGACCTGGGCGAGACCGGCGTGCCCGAGGGCACTGGACGGGTCAGCTGCTATTGCGGCCTGGAACTCCTGTTCCGCCTCCGGGATCAGACCTTGAGCGAGATAGTCCCGGCCCAGCTGGGTGTATTGCGTTGTCTGTTCGGCTGGCGGCAGTGTGGCCATTCGCATCGCGCGCATCTGGTCTAGCTGGAAGGCAGCCTGGCGAAAGGATGCCTCCGAATACGTTCTGCGGATTCGCTCGAGCTGATCGAAGTCGGGCGCATTGGGGGTGGTCGCTGCTCCTGCCTTTGCAAGAGACGGAAGAGCTCGGCCAGCACCGATGCGAGTCTTCAACTCGGCAGCCTCTGTATCGGTGGGTTTGAGCTTGAGGCTCAGATCGATCTCGTGTTGGGCTCCAGAGAAGTCACCACGGCGAAGAAGAGCGACTGCGATGTTGTAGTGGTAGTCAGCGTCGTTCGGGTCGGCCGTCGAGGCGCGTTGAAACAGGGCCACCGCATCATGTCCCTGCCGGCTGGAGGCGACGGCCTGGTTGTTCACCACCTCGGGAAGGGGCAACCGGCTTGCGACGAAGCCAAAGGCGGTCTCGGCCTCTGCGTATTTTGCGGCGTTGAAGCGTGCGAGGCCCAGATAGAAACCAGCCTCTAATGCGAGGCGATCCGTGTAGGGAATCTTTGCCAGAGTAGTTGCGGCATGGTCGTAGTCTCGCTCCGCGTACAGCGCCTTGCCTAGGGCCAGCAGCGCTGCAGGGTAGTTGGGGGTGTCTTGCACGGCCAGTTGCAGACGCTCGATGCGCTCCTGCGAGGTCGTCGCGCCGATGCCCCGGATGTAGTTTTCAAAGGCGCTCAGGCGTACCGCTCCCGATGCAGCGAGAAAGGTCTGCTGGGCTACATTGAAGTGAGGATCGATCTGTCGGGCAACTTTCCAGGCGACGGCGTTCTCAACATCGAAGAGGCGAGCCAGTTCGCTGGAATCGGTGAGCGGTTGAGATAGCCGGAGTTTATTGATCTCCAGCACTTGCGACTGCACCGCGATGCGTCCGCCGGTCACCGTATAGTTGCCCACGATCACGAAGTCGGCGTCGAGCGTTTGAGCTATGCGGATTGTTGTCGCCCTCGAGGGCTTGAAGTCGACCGGCAGGCCGAGATGGTCGAGGGCGTATTGGCGGTCGTCCCGGGTAATCGTCAGGAAACCGGCAGAGGTCAGGCGCTGGTTCAGCGTATCGGGAAAAGAATCACCGATCCAGGCTAGATTCGGCTGTCCGGAGCGGTTATCGAAGGGCAGTACAAGGACGACTCGTCCGGCCCTCTCCGGTGTTTCGGCGGTTGGCGCTGATTGGGCGAATTCCGACGCGCTGCACAGGACGAGAGCTGCTGCCAACCATTTTTTTGGGAGAATCCAGCGGACTTGAGAGAAGCTCGGCACAGGTATGAGTATAGAGCGTCAATGCAGGGATGGAGGCGCCAGGACAGCATCGAACACACGAGGAAAGCGGAGGACTGCCGCCCACTCTCCCTTGCGCCGGGCCTGCCATACGACCTCGCCGTGTAGCAAGGCAGCGGCCTCGGTGGGAGGCAGGTCACGATGGAAGTCGAAGTATTTTGTGTCGGCTGATCGGTTCTGCTTGCCGAGGTTGAGCTGGTTTGCCGGGGGCTCCCACTTGGTTGAGAAGATGAGGGCAGTATCGTAGGTGCCTGGATCGGCTGCTGCCTTCTGCATCTGGTCGATAGAGAAGTTCTGGATGGAGGTGACCTTGATGGACGAATGCGAGTATCCAAGTTCGGGCCGTGACAGCTCGGAGGTTGCGGGCCACGCGGTAAGCACGGTCGCGTGAGGATAGTTCGCTTCGATGAAGTGGACCGCCTGTTGGTGCAGGACGATCATGTCGCGGTAAGTGAGGTTGTCTTCTGGCGCGAAGGCGTAGGGCGGGTTGATCCAGATTCCGGAGAGAAAGGCCGCCGCACTGAGGGCTGCGAGGAGCCACCATCTGTGCATATGCCGGCGCCAGACTGCAACAAAGACCAGCAGGATGAGCGGGTACATGGGCAGGAGATAACGGGTAAGAAGGGCGCCGCCGAGGACGGAGAAGGCGATCCAGTTGGCGAGAAGGACGACTGCGATCGCCTTCAGGGGAGCCTTGGGGATGGCTTGTGTTGCGTCTGGGGAGACGGGGATGAAGAGTGCGGCGATGGTGCAGATGGCGGGGACCCACATGTTCATGTGGGTGGTGAGATGGAGAAGGCGGTGCCAGAGACAGAGGACGATACGGTAGGCGTCGAGGTTGGCGGTGGCGTTGTAGCGGAGGAACTCGGGGTTGCCGAAGATGTAGCCGGTGCGGTGGTAGTGGAAGGCGTACCAGGCAACGAGCGGGAGGATGGGGAACACGAGAGCGGCGACCCAGGCTGAATGCAGGCGTCGCTCCTGGGCTTCGCTGCGGCGCCGGAGGAGCAGGATTGCCTCCCACAGGGCGAGTGCTGCGGGGGTTACGATGGCCGTCTCCTTGGAGAGGACGGCCAGGGAGAACATGAGTGCGGCGAGGATCTGGCTCTTGCCGCTTGCGGGGCTCTCGAGGTAGAAGGCGAGGCCCCAGAGGGTGAAGGCGGCGGCGAAGATGTCGGCGTGGGCAAGGGTGCTCTGGGCGTACCAGATTGGATAGAGGGTGGTCAGAATGACGATTGCCGCGGCCGGGGCGATGCTAGTGAGGGACTTTGAAAACTTGTAAACGCCGAGGAGCGCGGCGGCGGCCACCATGCAGACCAGGGTGCGGGTGCCGCTGATGACGTATCCGGAGAGGTGCCACCAGGTGGCGAGGAGGATGGAGGGGAGGGGGGGGTGGGCGTTGGTGACGGTGGTCTGGGGGATGAGGGTGCCGGTGCGGAAGAAGTCCCAGGCGGCGGGGATATAGTAGCCGGCCTCGTCCCAGAAGTAGGGGAGGCGGAGGAGGGTCCAGTGGGAGAGGTAGACGGCGACGAAGAAGAGGGGGTAGAGCATCCAGAGCGGGATGTCGCCGCTCTGGGTGTCGGGCGTCCTGAGGAGTCGCACGCTCTAGTGGACGGGGCCTTCGGGCTGCGGGAGCTGTTGCTCCAGGGCGATGTGGCCGAAGGTCTGCTCGTACTGGGCGAGGTTGTGCCCAAGGACGTTCCAGAGTGCCTTGGCCTGCTGGGGGCTGAGGTAGATGCCCTGGAAGTTCTGGACCAGCAGCTCTTCGGCGTTCTCCTGGGACATGGTCCCGAAGACGAGGAAGAAGTCCCAGACGCTCATGCGGACCTGGACGCTGTTGGCGTAGCCATCGCGATACTCCTCGGTATTGGTGAGCTTCAGCTTGGGCTGGTCGAGGTCTGCTGCGGGCGGGTTCTGCTGGCTCATTGAATCGCTTTCTGGCTGATTTCGGTTGCGGAGTTGCCTGTTCTGGTGCGAAAGGGGGGACTTGAACCCCCACGGATTGCTCCGCCAGATCCTAAGTCTGGTGCGTCTGCCAATTTCGCCACTTTCGCTTGGTGCAGGCTGTGGCGATTGTAGCGCACTGGCGGTTGGAGTTGTGCTCTGACCCTGGCTCGCCTGAAGCTCTTCTTGTTGATACGGAGCTGATTCCACAGGTACCTTCCCCTCCCCTACTTTAGGTCGCAAAGTCTTAGAAACAAAAGACATGAGGGTGGACCTAGGTATAGGCTCCAACGAAAATAGAAAAGCCTGGCAGATGCCAGGCTTCTGTTTTATACCTAAGTTAATTGTATCAGTGGCGTCAAGGGTTTTTGCCGGATGCGATGTCTCATGGATGGCTATAAGCGAAGGAAACAGGACGGTTAGGGTGCCTTTGGCGTGTTGTGCCGCTACGATTTCGATGGAATTTGACGAAGATGTCCTGTAAATCTAGCGCATGCGCTTAAAGCTGGGTTCGTTTGTGTTGGTGGGAATTTTTGCGTTTCCGTGTGGAGGCGTGGGCCAGGTGGGAGGGACGGCGAAGGCAGCAGTTGCTGACGACAAGTACGGGGCTGAGTCCTGATTGTCGAACGGATGGATACGGTTTACCGGTACGGGGCGGACGGAACCGGTTCCAAAGAAGTAACGGGCGTGATGAAGATGCAGTCGGACGCTGCGGCGCGACAGTTCAGTGTGCTGACGATTCCGTTTGCGGGCAGCAATGACCATGTGGAGTTTGAATATGTGCGGGTAAGAAAGCCCGACGGGAGCGTGGTGGAAAGCTCCATCGCGGACGCCCAAGAGATGCCTCAGGCGGTGACGCGGGAGGCGCCGTTCTACAGCGACCTGAAGGAGAAGCAGGTTCCTGTACGGAGCCTGCGTGCGGGTGACAGGCTGGAATATAAGGCTAAGGTGGTGCGTACCAAAGCGGAGACGCCGGGAGAGTTCTGGGGGCAGGAGAACTTTGGCGATGGTGTGGTGGTGTTCGACGACAGCGTGGAGCTGCATGTCCCAAAGGGTAAGTACGTGCAGGTATGGAGCCCGGAGCATGTGCCGGTGGTGACGGAGGCGGGAGAGGAGAAGATTTATCGATGGACGGGAGCGCAGCTTAAGCCGACGGTGGTCGCGGACAAGGATAAGAAGGTTGTGGAGGCTGATGGCAAAGAGGCGAAGAAAGAGGTGAATCCGGAGGGGGAGCTGGCTCCGGTGGCGTGGACCACGTTCAAGAGCTGGGAGGCGGTTGGGGCATGGTATCGCGGTCTGGAGGGAGATCGCATGGTGGCGGATGCCGATGTGAAGGCGAAGGTCGCAGAGCTGATTGCGGGCAAGACGACGGATGAAGAGAAGATTCGGGCTCTGTACGAGTATGTGGCGACACAGGTACGGTACATCGGGGTGGCGCTGGGGGTAGGGCGTTACCAGCCCCATGTGGCGGGCGAGGTGCTTCGGAACCCAGTACGGGGACTGTAAGGACAAACATACCCTGATGGCGGCGATGCTGGGAGCGGCAGGGTTTCACGCGGAGGCCTCACTTATTGGAGCCGGTATACGGATGAACGAGGAGGTGCCTTCTCCGGGGGCGTTCAACCATCTGATTACGGCGTTGCCGATGGGCGGCACTACGGTGTGGATGGACTCGACCACAGAGATTGCACCGTACCAGGTGCTGCAGTTGTTCGCGACAAGCGGACGTTGATGGTTCCGGATACTGGCGCTGCGATGTTGAAGAGGACGCCTGCGGCGTTGCCGTTTGCTTCGTTCAATACGTTTACGGCGACCGGTGCGCTGGCAGCCGATGGCAAGGAGAAGGCGCACATCGAATACGTGACTCGAGGCGACGATGAGCTGGTCATGCGGACGTTACTGAGGCATATACCGCCGGGGCAGTGGGAGCAGTTTGTGCAGGAGTTATCGCGGCGGATTGGATTTGGCGGGACGACGAGCAATGTGGAGGCGGGGCGGCCCGATACGACGGTCGATCCACAAAAACTGGCGTACGACTATGAGCGGGAGAAGCCGGGTGATTGGGACAACTATAGGATTTTGCCGCTCTTCCCCCTGGTATTTCTGCCGGCCGTGGACGAGAAAGACCCTCCGAAGCAGGCGATCGACCTGGGTGAGCCACGGGTGGAGACAGCAAAGACGGTGCTGACGCTGCCCGCAGGCTGAGGAGTGGAGATGCCGACTGCAATCCACCAGAAGACTGCGTTTGCGAACTTTGACAAGACGTACGCGATCGATCATGAGACTTTGACGGTGCTGCGCCGTGTCGAAGTGCTGCAGAAGAAGGTTCCGGCTGCAGACTGGAAGGCTTACAAAAAGTGGATGGATGCGACGGTAAACGAGGGCGAGCCGTTTATCCAGTTGACGACCACGGATGCGAAGAGCGGAGAAAAGGGGCCACCAAAGGCGGGCACGAACAATGCGGAGGCAGCACGGCTGGTAAAGGAAGGCATTGAGGAGATACAGCGGGGAGAGGTCAACAAGGCGGAGAAGACGTTGGCCGAGGCGCGAGGATCAACGAGAAGCAGGCCGGGCTGTGGAGCGCCGATGGTTATCTGCAGTTCGAGCGGCGGCGATGGGACGCGGCAGTGGAGGGGCTACAGGAAGGAGTTGGAGCTCTATCCAGATACCTATTGGGTCTATGGCGCGATGTCGCAGGCGCAAGTGAATGGAGGACATTTTGCGGCGGCGGTCGAGACGATGCTGTCGTTGTTGAAGCTGACGCCAACAAACGATGCCGTAGCGAAGCTGTTGGTTGGGATGCTGATGGGGAGAGGGGAATACGCGCAGGCTTTACCGGTTCTCGACGCGCTTGTAGTGCGGCTGCCGGAGGACGCGGACGTTCGGGCGCAGTTGGGGATAGCGCAGATGAAGACAGGAAAAATAACAGAGGGCAAGGCGACGCTGGTGGCTGCGCTGCCGAACGCGAACGACTCTGAAATTCTGAATTCAGGTTCCTATGAGCTGGCAGATGCCGGGATAGAACTGGAGGCGGCGGAGAAAAGTGGAAGGAAGGCCGTGGATCTTTTGACGGCTGAGTCTGCGGACTGGACCCCCGGCCAAAGCATACGGCTACAGCCAGCAAAGCAGCAGGTAATGGTGGCAGCGTGGGACACATTGGGCTGGGCCATCTACAAGGAGGGGCGGGTGGATGAGGCGGAAGGATATATTCGAGCGGCATGGCTGAATGGGCAGCAACCTGAGGAGGGCTTGCATCTGGGTGAGATCCAGGAGAAGCAGGGCCACGATGAGGCCGCTTTAAAGGTATATGAGATGGCGGTGGAGAACCTCAGGCACGATATGTCGAAGGACAGCACAAAAAAACTGGACCCCGTGGCTGAGAAATTGCACGAACGCGTGGATGCGCTGAGGAAAAAGGGAACCAAGTCCGGAAGGATCGATGCAAAGGCAGGATTACAGAAGCTGCGAACGTTGCCGGTGGGTAGATCTGCGGGACGAAGCGGTTTTGTGGAGTACGCATTTGTCCTGAGCGGGGGAAGGGCCGTCGAATTACAAAAAGGGATGACGCAGGGCACGGAGTTGGCGGACGGCGATGCGATGGTGAGGAAGGCAGATCTGGGTGGACGGACTCCGCCTGGGTCTTCGGCCAGGCTGTTACGAAAAGGAACGCTGAACTGTCATAGCGCGGAGTGTGAGTTTATTGTGCATCCGTAGCGTGTGAGGCGTCTGCATGGGCGTGCCGGAGCTCAGTTTTGTTTGTGGTGGGGGGTGGGTTTGATGGCGAGGTCTTCGGCTACGTTGGAGTCGTATTGTTCGAGCTCGGCCAGGAGGCCCTCGTCGGTGAGGTCGAGGGGGCGGGAGTTCTCCCAGTCGTGGCGGAGGGTGGTGTGGAGGCGGTCGATGATGTGTTCGTCGCGGACCTCGATGGCGAGTTCGCGGCGACTGTCGAAGCTGCCGGGGGCGAGGTTGATGGAGCCGATGATGGCGCGCAGGTTATCGGCGAAGAGGAGCTTGGCGTGGAGCTTGATGTGCTTGAGCTTGTGGATTTTGACGCCGATGTCCTCGAGGACGCGAAGGCCGCTGACGCCTTCGATGAGCTTATCCTTCTTGAGCTTGTGCGGGGGGCGGGCCATGAGGTGAATCTGGACGCCGCGGCGGTTGGCGCGGACGAGGTGCTCGATGATGGTGGGGTCCTGGTAGCGCTCGTTCTGGAGGAAGAGGGTGTGTTTGGCCTCGTCGATGAGCTGGCCGAGGCGCTGGCGGCCGTTGCCGATGCACCAGATGAGGTGGGAGTGGTCGCCGGGGGTGAAGGCGGTGCGGTTCCAGTCGGCGTCGAAGCACTCGATGATCTCGTCGACCTCGTGCTGGTGGGTGGTGACGATGGCGTAGTCGCGGGTCTCGGTGAGGTTGCGGGTCTCCCAGTTGAGGGATTCGACCAGGGCGGTTTTGCCGTCGATGACCATGGACTTCTCGTGGGTGAGATCGAAGGCGGGGTTGCTGTCGAGGACTTCGACCCCTGCGCCGGCGAGGGTGGCGCGGCAGGCATCATTCTCTTTTTCGCCGCTGCGCCGCTCGGGGTTGAGCATGACGCGAACGTTGACGCCGCGATGATGGGCAGCGAGGACGGCGGCGAGAAGGGAGGGATCGGAGAAGACGAACATCTTAATGCGGAGGGAGTCTTTGGCGAGGTGGATGGCGTCGAGGATGGGCTGGGCGGAGTCTTCGGGCAGGACAATGATGGAGCGGGACATGAGGTTCCTTCGATTGTTTCGCTTACGGGCTGGATTGGTTTTACAGGGTAGGGTCTGTCTGTGACAAGTATGGGTTATGGACGGCGGAGATCGGGATCAAACGCAGCCGCTGGCCGCAACTTGATAGCCCGCAACCGGTTGCCGCAAATCTCTGACTTGCCGGACCATAGGCGATTGGGTGTATCTTCATTAGAAATCATGCGTATCCAAAATTCGAAGCTCCTCACGTTCGCCGCCCTAATCGCCGTCTCCGCGCCTCTCTTTCCGCAACAGACACCGGGGGCGGGACAACAAGGAACCGCAGCAGGTGCCGCGGCGAAGCATCAGGACACGGAGGTGTGGGAGCCGGTACCCCCGATTGTGACGCCGGGCGCCAGCAGCGCGGCGGCCCCATCCGACGCCGTCATCCTGTTCGACGGCAAGAACCTCGACGAGTGGGTGTTGAACAAGGACAAATCGCCGGCCAAATGGACCGTCGCCGACGGAATATTGACCGTGAGCAAGGCACAGGGCTCCGGCAATATCGAAACCAAGCGGAGCTTCAAGAACTACCAGCTCCACATTGAGTGGAGGATTCCCGAGAACATCACAGGCAGCGATCAGGCGCGTGGCAACAGCGGCGTGTTTCTGGCCTCCACCGGAACCGGCGACGCTGGATATGAGCTGCAGATTCTCGATTCGTACAACAACAAGACGTACGTGAACGGCCAGGCGGGCAGCATCTACAAGCAGGCTATTCCGCTGGCAAACCCGAATCGGAAGCCTGGGGAGTGGCAGAGCTACGACGTGGCGTGGACCGCGCCAACGTTCAATGACGACGGCTCGGTGAAGACTCCGGCGTATGTCACGGTCTTCTTCAATGGCGTGCTGGTGCAGAATCACTTCGAGTTGAAGGGTGAGACGTTGTTTATCGGCAAGCCTTTCTACAAAAAGTACGATAGCGCGCCGATCAAGCTGCAGGCGCATGGCGACCACAGCGAACCGGTCAGCTTCCGGAATATCTGGGTCAGGGAGCTGAAGTAGCGCTTGGAGCTGGCCTTCGGGGCGAAATTTACGACCTTCTTTATCAGCTGATTCCGCGATAGTTTACGCTGTCCGGTTTGCAGAATCATTTCTTGCGTCATGCTTTATCGGAGCCGGAGTCGAACTGGGTGCGGTGGAGGCCGGCGTAGATGCCGTTGCTGGCCATGAGCTGGTCGTGGGTGCCGCTTTCGGCGACGACGCCGCCGGTGATGACGATGATCTGGTCGGCGTTGCGGATGGTGCTGAGGCGGTGGGCGATGGCGATGACGGTCCTGCCCTTCATGAGCGTTTCGAGGGCGTCGATGACGAGCTTTTCGGATTCGCTGTCGAGGGCGGCGGTGGGCTCGTCGAGCAGGAGGATGGGGCTGTTGCGGACCATGACTCGGCTGATGCCGATGCGCTGGCGCTGGCCGCCGGAGAGGGTGGAGCCGCGTTCGCCGACGAGGGTGTCGTAGCCGAGGGGCATGGCGGAGATAAAGTCGTGGGCGTTGGCCAGCTTTGCGGCGGCGATGATCTGTTCGCGGGTGGCGGTGGGGCAGGCGAAGGCGATGTTCTCGAGGATGGTGCCGCGGAAGAGGGTGGTGTCCTGGAGGACGTAGCCGATCTGGGAGCGGAGGGATTTCAGTTTGTAGGCGGTGACGTTCTGGCCGTCGATGAGGAGGGCGCCGGACTGGACGTCGTAGAAGCGGGGGATGAGGCTGACGACGGTGGATTTGCCGCTGCCGGTGGGGCCGACGATTCCGACGAACTGGCCGGGCTGAATGTTGATATTGATGTCGGTGAGGATGGGGAGGGTGGGGTCGTAGCCGAAGGCGACGTGCTGGAACTCGATCTGGCCGAGGAGGTTGGCGGGTTCGAGGCCGTCGGGGTCGTCGGGGATGATGGTGTCTGTGTTGAGGATGGCGCGGACGCGCTCGGCACCGACGGCGGCCTGGGCGATGGCGTTGGTGGTGGTGGCGAGGTCTTTGACGGGCTTGAAGAACTGGGCGAGGTAGGCGAGGTAGACGGTGAGGGAGCCGATGGTCATGCGGCCGGCGAGGATGAGGGCGGCTCCGCGCCAGAGGACGACGGCGGTGCAGAGGGCGACGGTGATGGTGACGACGGGGGAGAGCAGCGCCTTGATGCTGCGGGCTTTGAGGGCAGCGACGACGGTGGCCTGGCTGACGATGCTGAGCTGAGTCTCTTCGGTCTGCTCCTGCCCGTAGGCTTTGACGACCTGCATGGATTCGAGGCCCTGCTGGACGGTGGCGAGGATTTCGCTCTGCTCCTTGCGTACCTCGTGGGTGGCTTGCTTGACGGACTTCTTGAAGCGGGAGACGAAGAGGAGGAGGAAGGGGGTGACGGCTACGGCGATGAGGGTGAAGTCCCAGTTGAGCCAGAACATGAGGCCGAGCATGCAGACGATGGTGAGGAGGTCGACGAAGATGTTGAGGGTGGAGGAGGAGGCGAAGCCCTGGATGGTCTGGATGTCGGTGGTGATGGTGCTGAGGATGGTGCCGGTCTGGTGGGTGTTGTAGTAGGCGAGGGAGAGGCGCTGCAAGTGGTTGTAGAGGCGCATGCGGAGGTCGTGGGCGACCCACTGGCCGACGCTCTCGGTGTAGTAGTTGTCGATGTAGGAGGCCAGGGCTCCGATGACGGCGATGAGGATGAAGGCAGCGGCGGCGATGGCGGCGACGTGGAGTTTGGAGTTGTGCTCGAGGAGCGGGCCGATGAGGCGATGGAGCCAGGGGGCGAGTTTGTGGCTGCCGATGACGTTGTCGAGGATGAGCTTGAGGGGCCAGGGGGTGGCGAGGCTCATGGCGGTCTCGACGAGCATGGCGAGAAAGATGAGAGCTAAGGTTCGACGATAGGGCCGGATAAGACCGCCGATGAAACGCAACATAGGTTCATCCCTTGCATGGCTAGTTTGACTAGCAACAACTGAGTGCCTATTCAACGGGTAAGTGTAAGTAGAGACCTATCGTATCCGAAGCGGGTATGTCGGAATGAGATAGATATTGTTCCTAGATTTAACTGACTGTGAAGTGAAATTTACGGTAGAGTGAAATCACCATTTCTAAAAACCAGTAGTTCCTGTCCGTAAGTTCAATGACACCCGGTCTCCGTGGTGTTTCTCGGGCGAACTTCCATCCATTCAACGCAGCAAAGATATTCCCTCTTTACGTAGTTGCTTCGGAGTTTGAATTCATATTCGAAAAGGACGAGGTGTTTTTACATGGGTATTTCCAGGCGCAATTTTCTAATGCGTGTAGGACAGGCTGGCGGTTACAGCGCGGCGTTCGCAACGATGCAATCTCTCGGGATGATGCCCATGAAAGGCGCGCTGGCACAGCCGATTGCAGCAGCGGCGGGTAGTGGCAAAGGGGTGAAGGTGGTCGTGCTGGGCGGCGGGATCGGCGGCCTGGTCTCAGCCTATGAGCTGAAGAGGCTTGGCT
>Ga0193753_10002012_pt1 | contig 16612 bp, 8 predicted proteins | sample H1c2metaG_FD_144925 | JGI IMG/M metagenome (GOLD analysis project Ga0193753, IMG submission 144925) | Soil microbial communities from a riparian zone of the East river system, Colorado, United States - H1c2 | ecosystem: Environmental > Terrestrial > Soil > Riparian zone | place: USA: East River... | reverse complement strand
TTGCCGTCGCCGTCGAACGCGGTCTTCGGTGACCCGCAGCCCGGCCAGAGCTCGGTCGACAGGATCGGTACGGTGCCCGCCGACTCCTGGTCACCGACCTGGAGCACCCGCACCTCGCCCGGAGCGCCCACGGCGGCCGACACGTACGCGGCCTCCAGCGCGCCGTCTGGTCCCACCACCAGGTGCGGATCGGTCGCGTCCTGGTCGATCTCGCTCTCGAACCAGGCGGTGAGGTTCACCTCCGCGCTCCAGTCGCCGCTGGCGGAGCGGTGCCGGTAGTAGAGATCGGACGGGCCGTCCTCGACCTCCTGGAGGCTGTAGACCGCGTGCAGGGTGCCGTCCGCCGTGTGGAGGAGCGACCAGCCGCCAAAGGCGACCACGCCCTCGACCACCGGCTCGGGCTCCGACCACGCCCCGTCGCGCACGGTCATGTACCAGAGCGACTCGTACCCCCTCGTCGAGTCCTGGAGCATCGTCTCGATCTCGCCGTCGGGCGAGGTGACGATCTCGTTCCAGAGCACGGGCCGCTCATCGTCCCCGACCGACACCTCCACGGAGCTCTCGACCGCGCAGGCCGGGATCCCGCCGTCGACGGGCCCCGCGTCGGCCTCGCCACCGGCCGTCCCACCCTGACCTCCGCAGGCCGCCAGCGCCGCGCCGCCGACCACCATCACCACCAGGCCCACCCTCATGGCCGCCATCGTAGCCGGGTCGAAGGGGACCGGTGTGCGGCGCAACGCACGTGCGCCGTGAGGAACCGGGTCGACCCGCGCGGGAGTATGCCGTCAGCCGAGCTGCGCGCGCAGGAGGTCGAGGGCGGTGCTGCGCGCGATCGCGCGGCGGAAGGCGTCCGGCATGTCGCCGCGGTAGGCCAGCTGGCGCAGGCCCTGCCTGGTGTCCTCGTGGCTCACCGAGTCGCGGGAGCCGTGGGCGGCGTGGGCGCGCGCGAGGAAGGCGGCGGCCGCGGCGGAAAGAACCAGCAGGCGGACCCCGTCGGTGAGGTGGAGGCGGTACGCACCCTCGCCGAAGAACGTGCACGACTCGAGGCTGTCGGCGAACCAGCGCGCGAGCAGGGCCTCGCCGTCGGGGCCGAGGCCGGGCGCCACGGCGTCGACCTTGCGCCAGGCGACCCCACCGCCGTGGCGCAGCTGCACATCGCCGCCGCCGAAGAAGGACGAGAACACGTTCCCGACCCGGCGCGTGGCGGTGACGCGCTGGGTCCCCTTGATGAGGACGCGGAAGAGCACGCGCGAGAGCCGATCGACGGCCGGGGGCTCGACGAGAACCTGGGCGACCCGCTCTCCGGCTCTCTCTCTCGCCACCTCGAGCGCGGCGTCGAAGTCGGCGCCCCCGCGCATCGCGTCCTCGACGGATCCGCACATCGCGTCGGCACGACCGACGCGCTCGACCAGCGTGCCGTCGCCGCGAAGCGTGTCGGCGAGGGCGGCGATGAGCCGCTCGGCATCGGCCCAGGGCAGCTGGATGGTGTCCCCGAGCGGAACCACGTCACCGATCCGAGTCAGATACCGGGTTCCGTCGACCGCGCCGGCGAACATGGCGTCGAGGTCGGCGCGCTGCTCGCCGAGCGGCGCCCCCTCGCCGTCGATGACCGCCGGGCAGGAGTAGAGGACACCCACCCGCACGTCCGTCGGGGTCGCGACGAAGGTGAAGGGATAGATCCGGCACGCCTTTGGCTTGGCCGGCTCGCCATATGCGGCGTGGATCGCGCACAGCTGGTCCTCCTGGAGCGCCGCGCAGCTGCGCCCATCCCCCGCCAGCGTCTCGATCTCGAGCTTCCCGTGGCGGGTCCGGCTGACCAGCCTGGTCAGGCGCTCGGCCGGCAAGACCGAGCGGGCCAGTCGCTCGAACTCTGCGGCCTCGCCCTCCTGCAGCGGAATGTTCCAGCCGCGACAGCAATCACCGCAGGAGGTGCACCGGAAGCGAGCGCCAGGGAGTGCGAGCATGGTCGATCCTTCCGCGGGAGGTAACAGGAGGTCGGAGATGAACGACGACCGTCAGGGCCGCCGAGCTACACCATGCACGTCTGGCGCCAGTGCGGCGCCGCCGCCGATGGTGTCGCCCGGCAGCGGGGGTGCGCTGGCCGGCGGCTGCCGGTGCCGGGTCGCCTGCTCGTAGGCGTAGGCGATGCCGATCAGGGTCGCCTCGCTGAAGGCGCGGCCGGTGAATGCGACGCCGAAGGGCGCCGGGTTGACCACGTCGCCGCTCGGCGGCACGAAGCCGGCCGGAACCGCGACGCTCGGGTAACCGGCCTTGGCCGGAGCGCCGGCGCCGCGGTTCTGGGGGAACAGGATCGCGTCGAAGTCGTCGTCGGTGCCCGCGACGCCGTCCGGTCCGTCGAAGACCGCGTCCAGCCCGCCCCTGGTGAGGGCCAGATCCCTGGCCCGATCGGCCTCGAAGCGCTGGGTGTCGGCGCTGCCGGGGCTGGTGTCGAGCTGGCTGGCGGCGAGGAAGATCGCCTGGCCGTACCGGAGCGCCACGTCGGCGTGAGCGTCGTTGAAGGCGATGATGTCGGCGAGCGTGTGGACCGGGGCGTCGGGCCGGTTCGCCAGATAGCGGTCGAGGTCGTGCTTTTGCCCGTACATGAGCACGGTCGAGCAGGTGGTCGGAGCCGGGAACTCGACGCAGATCCCGAAGGCCGAGATGTCGGCCTGGTTGGGGATCTCGTACGGGTCCGCCACGAACGCGCCCTCCGCGCGAAGCGCCGCGATCGCGTCGACCATGATCTGCTCCTGCGCCGGCGTGAAACCGGTCCAGTAGGGAACCCGGGGCACGGCGATGCGGGCGTGGCGGAGCGCGCGTCGCTTCAGGAACCGCGTGTAGTCGCGGTGGCAGGTGCCCGGGACGAGGCAGGGGAGCGTCGCCGGATCGTCCGGATCGAAGCCGGCGATGACGCCGAGCAGGGTGGCGGCGTCGGTCACGGTGCGCGCGATCGGACCGGCGGTGTCCTGGTCCGCGGTGATGGGGAGGATCCCGGCGCGGCTGACCAGCCCGACGGTCGGCTTGATACCGACCACGCCGTTCGCCGAGCTCGGGCTCAGGATCGAGCCGGACGTCTCGGTGCCGATCGCGATCGTCACGAGGTTCGCGGCCACCGCGATGCCGGGGCCGGAGCTCGATCCGCCCGGGGTCAGGACCGGGCGCCCGTCGCCGCCGGGGGCCGGTCGCGGGTCGTACGGGTTGAGGCCGTAGCCGCCCAGCGAGCTGTATCCGGCCGGCATCCCGACCGCGATGAAGTTGGCGAACTCGGTCAGCGTCGCCTTGCCCAGGAGGATGGCGCCGGCGTCGCGCAGCCGGCGCGTGATGAAGGCGTCCTCGGGCGGGATCGATCCCTCGAGCGCCACCGACCCGCCGGTGGTCGGCTGGTCGTCCGTGTCGATGTTGTCCTTCAGGAGGACCGGGATGCCGAACAGCGGCCCGCGCGCGCAGTCGTGCTCGCGCTCGAAGTCGCGCGCGCGCGCCTCGTCGAGCGCCGCCTCGTTGACGTGGAGGAACGAGTTGAGCACCGGCCCGGCGTCGTCGTAGGCGGCGATCCGGTCGAGGTACTTCTGGACCAGCTGCTCGGAGGTGAGGACGTGGTGGCGAAACGCACGCTGGATGCCCTGGATGGTCGCCTCCACCAGCGGCAGGTCATGGTGGTGATCATCGCCGTGGCCGGGGGATCCGGCGGGGGCAGGGCGCACGAACACGGCGCTGGCGACCAGGACGAGGCCGACTCGTTTCATGGTTCCCTCCTGATTATTTAGCGAGGCCATATGATCCCGGCCCCGCTGTATGGGAGTCAAGCCAGTTCTCGAGCCTGGCACCAGCGCGCCCGCGACTTCATGATGGAGCCATGAGCGACAGCAAGCAGATCGCCTCCGACCTGTTCGCGCGGCTGAGCGCCAGCGACGTCGCCGGCGCCATGGATCTCATGACCGACGACGTGACCTGGCACATCCCCGGCAAGAAGGAGCTCTTGCCCACCGCGGGCGTCTACGACAAGAACCGCCTGCGTCGGCTCTTCGACCGCATGCTCTCGCAACTGGTGGGCGGCCTGAAGATGAAGGTGGTGAGCGCGATCGCCGAGGGCGATCGCGTCGCCCTCGAGGTGGAGTCGAGCGGCGATCTGCAGAATGGCCGCGAGTACCGCCAGCAGTACCACTTCGCCATCACCCTCCGCGACGGCAAGATCGCCACCGTGCACGAGTACCTCGACACGCTCCACGTGCACGACGTGTGGATCCGGCCCTGACCTCCGCCCGCGAGCTGGTGCTGCTGGTCCACAGCGGCGGCTTCTCGTCCAGGCAGTGGCGAAGGCTGATCGAGCTGCTCGAGCCGACCCACCGCGTGCTGGCGCCCGACCTGCTCGGCTACGGCGCGTCGGGGCCGTGGCCGGCCGGCGAGCCATTCCATTTCCGGCAGGACCTGGCGCTCCTGCACACGCTCCTGGCCGGCGAGGCCGGTCCGGTGCACCTGGTCGGCCACTCGTACGGCGGGCTCCTGGCCCTGCACCTGGCGCTCGCTCGCCCCGCGGTCCGCTCGCTCGCGCTGTTCGAGCCGGTCGCCTTTGGCATCCTCGACGAGCCATCCGATGCCGGTGCGCGCCGCGTCCTCGACCAGCTGGAGCTGCGCTACGCGCCCGGGCCCGACGGCGCCGACGAGACGTGGCTGGAGCAGTTCGTCGACTGGTGGAACGGTCCCGGCGCCTGGGCCGGCCTGGCGGCCGAGACTCGCGCGGGCTTCTGCGCGGTCGGCTGGAAGCTCTTCCAGGAGGTCGCGTCGCTCACCGCCGATACCACCGACCGCGCCGGCTACGCGGCGATCACCGCGCCCGCGCTGCTCCTGGCCGGCGAGCGCACGACGCTGCCCGAGCGGCGCGTCATCGACAAGCTCACCGCCGCGCTTCCGCACGCGACCAGCCGCGTCTTCCCCGACATGGGCCACATGGGGCCGATCACCCACGCGGCGCTGGTGAACGCGGCGATCGCCGACCACATCCGCGCCTGCACACCGTCCCCTCGGTGATTCCCGTGGTCGACGTCGTGGGTCATCTGCTGATGGCACCTTGTTTGTAGCTGCAAGTTGACCGCGGCCTCGGGAGCTTCATCATGGGCGACCAGCGAGGGGCGCGCTGCCTGGCGCCGCTCGACCAGACCCAGCGAGGAGGCCGTCCCTTGTCCCCTGTGCGTCGCGAGATTTCGTCCCGTCCGCGTCGATTTCGCCAGGTGCTCGTCGCCGGGCTGATCGGTGTTCTCTCCGCGCCGGCGGCCGCCGACTCGACGCTCACGGTGAGCGACGCCACGGTCGGCGCCGACGGCGCCTCGCCCCTGTCGTTCGTCATCAGCCGCACCGGCGATACCGGCGACGGCGTGCGGGCCCTGGTCGAGACGGCGCCGGGGGGGCCCAACCCGGCCACGCCCGGCGAGGACTACACACCGCTGCCATCCGGCACCGCGGTGACGCTGGCGCCGGGCGAGTCCAGCGCGACGGTGGAGGTCGACGTGACCGGCGCGTTCGAAGGCGCCGACCGGAGCCTCCTCCTGCGCCTCGCGTCCGCGCACGCGGTCAGCTCGGCGCCGCGCCTGTCGTCGGCGGGCCTCAACTTCCCGGTCCTCGGCAGCTATCCGAGCTCGATGGTCGTGACCGACCTCGACGGCGACGGCGATCCGGACATCGTCACCGGCAACGACCTCAGCCTCAGCCTCTCGGTCCTGCTCGGCGACGGCGCCGGCGGCTTTGGCGCCCCCTCCACCTACACGATCGACGACCCGACCGCGCTCCTCTATGCCGTGTCGGTCGCGGTCGGCGACGTCACCGGCGACGGCAACCCGGACGTCATCGCGGCCGGCTTCAACTCGACCTTCGCTTACCTGTACGCCGGCGACGGCGCCGGCGGCCTCGCCGAGGCAACCACCATCGCGCTGGCCAGCGGCGACGTGGCCTCCGACATCGCCCTCGGCGATGTGAACGCCGACGGAGACGCGGACCTCGTCCTGTCGATCGGCGGCACCAGCGAGGTGACCGTGCTGCTCGGTGACGGTGCCGGCGGCTTCGGCGCGGGCGAGAGCCTGGACACCGGGGCCGGGCCAGCCGCGGTCGCCGTCTCCGACCTGAACGCCGACGGCAACCTCGACATCGTCACCGCCAACACCGGCGGCGACGCGTCGCTCCTGGCCGGCGACGGGACCGGCGGCTTCCTGGCAGTCCGGTCGGTCGACCTCGGCGCCGACGCGCAGCCGGTCGCGGTGGCGGTCGCCGACGTGACCGGGGACGGCCGCGCGGACATCGTCACCGCCAACCGGATCGCCTCGTCATCGACCGCCCCCGGCACCGTCTCGATCGCGGCCGGTGCCACCGGCGGCTTCGCCGATCCGGTCCAGATCCAGCTCGGCGACGGCCAGGGCGAGCCGGTGGACGATCCGCCGGGCCTGGTCGCGATCGGAGACGTCACCGCGGACGGCCGCGACGACATCGTCGTCAGCCTCGCGATCGGCAACGCCGTCGTGATCCTGGCCGGGCAGGAGAGCGGCGGATTCGCCGACGCGGCGCGAGTGGCCGTGGCCAAGGGGCCGCTCCCGGTCGCCATCGCCGACGTCACCGGAGATGGCAACCCGGACATCATCACCGGCAACGCGCTGGATGACAGCGTGTCCATCCTGCCCGGCGACGCCGCCGGCGGCATCGGCTTCGAGGGGGTGGTCGGCACCGGACAGTACCCGCACTCGATCGTGGCGGCCGACCTGGACGGCGACGGCGACGCCGATCTGGCCACCGCCAACCTGTTCAGCGGCGACGTCTCCGTGCTCCTCGGCGATGGCGCGCGCGGCCTGGTCTCGGCGGTGGAATTCGCGGTCGACCCGTACCCGACCTGGATCGCGTCGGCCGACGTCGACGGCGACGAGGCGGTCGATCTCATCACCGCCAACGGCAGCGGCACCGTCTCCGTGCTCCTCGGCGACGGCGCCGGAGGATTCTCCGCCGCCGTCCACTTCGACGCCGGCGAGCTCGAGAGCCCCTACGCCGTCGCCACCGGCGACCTCGACGAGGACGGCGCGCTCGACATCGTCACCGCCAACACCAACGTCGACAACGACGGCGTGTCGGTCCTCCTGGGCGACGGAACCGGCGGCTTCGGCGCGCCCGCGATATTCGAGGTCAGCCCCGCCCCGTACAACGATCCCCGGTCGATCGCCGTGGCCGACGTGACCGGAGACGGTCACCTCGACGCGATCACCGCCAACTCGCTGGGCGGCCTGTCGATCCTGGCCGGCGATGGAGCCGGCAGCTTCGCGCCCGCCGTCGAGGTCGCCGCGGGTGCAGGTCCGGTCGGGGTGGCCGCCGCCGACGTCACCGGAGACGGTCACCTCGACCTCATCTCCCTCAACCACCCCGACCAGACGGTCTCGGTCCTGGCCGGTGACGGCAGCGGCAGCTTCGCCGATCCGGTCGCCTTCGCCATCTTCGATGGACCCGCCGACCGCTGCACGTTCGACATCAACCTGCCGTGCCCGTGGGCCTGGGGCCTGGCGGTCGCCGACGCCGACAGCGACGGCGATCTCGACATCGTCACCGCCAACACCAACATCGACACCGTCTCGATCCTGTCCAACGACGGAGCCGGTGACTTCTCCGCCCTCGAGACCTTCTACACCGGAGCCCACCCCGGCTCGGTCGTGGTGGCGGACATCACCGGCGACGGCAACCCCGACGTCATCACCGCGAATCGAGAGAACAACGACGTCGCCGTCCTCGCCAGCCAGCTGGGCCGCGTCGACGTCGCCGACGCCGAGGCGCTCGGCACCATCGCCGGCGCCGCGCCCGGCGAGGATGACGGCGACGACGACGGCGGCGGCGATGGCGGCGGCGACGGCGACGACGGATGCGGGTGCTCGGCCCCCGGATCGTCGAACGGAGCCGGCGGCCTCCTCGTCCTCCTCGCCGTCGCCCTGTCGCTCCGGCGCCGCCGCCGCCGCGGCCTCGGCGCCGGCCACTGACCAGGTCGGGCCGCCGGCGCCCCCCGCGCGCATTCGCGGGGCGGTCCTCTGATCGCGCGGGCTAGTACGGGTAGGATGGGCCGGTCCTGGACCGCATGGAGCACGTCGATCGCCTGTCCCGGCCGTGGACCGCCGCCCTTCCCGAGCCGGCAGGATGACGCGCCCGGTCCGGGCTGACAGGCTCGGTCCCGGCCTCTCCCCCGGGGAGCGCGCGGTGCCGGCCGGCAGTCACCATCCGACCGGCTCGCCCGGCGCGCTCGCCCTGGGCGCGCTCGGCGTCGTGTTCGGCGACATCGGGACCAGCCCGCTCTACACGCTGAAGGAGTGCCTGGGCGGTCCGCACGGGTTCGGCGTGGCGCCGGCGACGGTGCTCGGCGTGCTGTCGCTGATCTTCTGGGCGATCACCTTGGTCGTGACGGTGAAGTACCTCAGCTTCATCATGCGGGCCGACAACCGCGGCGAGGGCGGCATCTTCGCGCTGCTCGCCCTGGTGCCGGAGCGCGTGCGTCACCCCGACCGGCGGCGGATCGGGTGGGTGGCGATCATCGCGCTCCTGGGCGCCGCGCTGCTCTACGGCGATGGTGTCATCACGCCGGCGATCTCGGTGCTGAGCGCCGTCGAGGGGCTCGAGGTCTTCACCCCCGCGCTCCACCCCACGGTGGTCCCGGTCACCTGCGCCATCCTCATCGCTCTCTTCCTCATGCAGCGACACGGCACCGACGCGGTCGGCCGGGTCTTCGGACCGATCATGGTGGTCTGGTTCGCGGTCATCGCGGTGCTCGGAGTCGTCCACATCGCGCGCGCGCCCGAGGTGCTGGCCGCGCTGTCACCTCACCACGCGGTCAACTTCTTCCGCGCCCACCACGCCCACGGCGTCATCGTGCTGGGCGCCGTCGTCCTCGCGGTCACCGGCGGGGAGGCGCTCTACGCCGACATGGGCCACTTCGGCCGCCCGGCCATCCGCACCGCGTGGCTCGGCTTCGCCATGCCGGCGCTGGTCCTCTGCTACCTCGGTCAGGGCGCGCTGCTGCTGCGCAGCCCGGGGGCGGTCCACAATCCGTTCTACGCGATGGTGCCGTCCGGATCGCTGGCGTTCGCGCTGGTCGTCCTCGCCACTCTCGCGACGATCATCGCGTCACAGGCGCTGATCTCGGGCGCGTTCTCGCTCACCCACCAGGCGGTCCAGCTCGGCTACCTGCCGCGCGTCACCATCAAGCACACGTCGAGCTCGGCGGTCGGCCAGATCTACGTGCCCGAGGTGAACTGGGCGCTGGCGCTGGGCTGCATCGCGATGGTCCTGGCGTTCCAGCGGTCGAGCGGCCTGGCCGCCGCCTACGGCATCGCGGTGACCGGCACGATGGCGATCACGTCGATCGTGTACTTCCAGGTCGTCCGCCATCGCTGGGGGTGGTCGGCCTGGCTCGCGGTCCCGCTGGTGCTCGCGTTTCTCGCCCTCGACGTGCCCTTCCTGATCGCCAACCTGCTCAAGGTCCTTCACGGCGGCTGGGTCCCGCTCGCGATCGGCGCCGTCCTCCTCACGATGATGGTGATCTGGAAGCGCGGCCGCATCCTCATGGCCGAGTACCTGACCCGCGCCCCGCCCATCTCCGCGCTTCCCGACGTCGTCGAGTCACGCCTGGTCACGCGCGTCCCAGGCTGCGCGATCTTCCTGGTCAGCAACGCGACCAGCATCCCGCCGATCCTGCTCCATCACGTCGCGCGCATCCGGGTGCTGCACGAGACGGTCGTGCTCCTGACCATCGTCACCGACCGGGTGCCGTACGTCGAGGAGGCGCGCTGCGAGGTCGTGGATCTGACCCGCGGCTACTTCCAGCTCATCGCCCACTACGGCTTCATGGAGACGCCGGACGTCCCGGCGCTCCTGGCCGAGGCCACCGCGCGGCATGACCTGTCGCTCGACCTGGCCGAGGCGACCTACTACCTGCAGCGCGAGACCTTCCTGGCCACCGACCTCGGCAAGATGGGCCGCGTCACCGAGACCGTCTACGCCTTCCTGGCCCGCAACGCGCGCGACGCCGCGCAACACATGAACGTACCGCCGCGACAAGTGGTCGAGCTCGGCACCCAGATCGATCTCTGAGACCGGTCCCGGGATCCGAGCATCGCGCTGCCGGCGACGACGTTCACCGCCACCGGCCCCGGGCACGGCCATCGCGTCGTCCTCGGGCGCTTCGCGGCGTCCGCCCTTCGGGCATCTGGGTTCGCCCTTCGCGGGCGCCGACGGTCCGCGGACGCCACCGCGGCGCCGGCCGCGAGGCGCGGCGCCCGCGGCGTCCTCCGGCCGCTCGCCGCGCACCTCGCGCCGGATCAGCGGCCGTCGAAGGCCTTCTGCAGGCCGGCGATGTCGAGCTTCTGCATCCCGAGCATGGCCTGGACCGCCCGCCCGGCCTTCTCGCGGTCCTTGTCGCTGAACAGGCGCGGCAGGATCGTGGGGACGATCTGCCAGGAGACGCCGAACTTGTCGACCAGCCAGCCGCACTGGACCTCCTTGCCGCCGTCCGCGATCAGCCTGGTCCAGTAGCGATCGATCTCCGCCTGGGTCTCGACGCTGACGAACAGAGAGATGCCCGGAGTGAAGGTGAAGGACGGTCCGCCGTTCAGGGCGATGAAGGTCTGGCCGAGCATCTCGAAGGTCAGGCCCATGACCGTGTCGTCCGGGCCGGGCATCGTGCTGACGACCTTGCCCTCGAAGATCGAGAGGTAGTGACGGACGGCCGCCTCGGCCTGGTTGTCGAAGGTGAGGAACGTGGTGATCGCGGGCATGAGAGCCTCCAGGGCATTCGGGTCTGGGAGTGGCCAGCGGATCGCGCTGGCACCCTGGAGTCGGAGCCAGGCCCGCGTTCTCGACATGGACCGCGATCTTTTTTTCGAACCAGGCAAGGCGCCGGAATCACGGCGGCGGGCCGGTGATTCCGGCCGGAATGGTTAGAATCCCGCCGTGGGGCGCGCTCGCGAGGTCCTCGTGGCGGCCGCGGCGCGCGATCGCCTGGCGGCCGCCGACGCGCGCCTGGCCGGGCTCGATCGGTCGCGGCCTGCCGTGATCGTCGGGGCGACGCTGGAGGCGGCCCGGTCGGCCATCTATAGATCACTGGCCGGCGGCGGCGTGGCGCTGGGGTGGCATGCGGTCACGCTGGAGCTGCTGGCGCGGCGGCTGGCGGTGCCGGTGCTGGCCGGGCAGGGGCTCGCCCCGGTCAGCGGGGTCGGGCTGCAGGCGGTGGTCGCGCGGGTGCTGGCGCGGCTCGCCGCGTCGGGCGAGCTCGGCCGCTACCAGGATCTGGCCGACCGGCCCGGGCTGGCCCCGGCGATCGCGCGGACCCTCGCCGAGCTGCGCATGGGCGCGGTGCCGCTGTCGGCGCTGGGCGCGGCGGGGCCCGAGCTGGCCCGGATCGCGGCCGAGCACGCCGCCGAGCTGGAGAAGCTCGCGCTGGCCGATCGCGCCGCGGTCCATCGCGCCGCGGCGCGCGCGCTCGCCGACGGCGCCGCGCCGGTCGCGGGCTCGCCGTGCGTCCTGGTCGACGTCGCGGTGCGCACGCCGGTCGAGGCGGAGCTGGTCGCCGCGCTGGCCGGCAGCGCGGCGAGCCTCACCTGCACGGCGCCCCCCGGCGACGGGCGCACGATCGCCGCTCTCGAGGCCGCGCTCGGTGTCGCCGCCGCGTCGTGCGACGCGGCCGGGCCGGCTGGCGACACCGCGCTCGGCCGCGCCCAGCGGAACCTCTTCGCCGGAGAGCCGGACGCGCCGGCCGAGGACGCCACCATCGCGGTCTTCTCGGCGCCGGGCGAGAGCCGCGAGTGCGTGGAGATCGCCCGGCGCATCATCGAGGAGGCGCGCCGCGGGACCCCGTTCGACCGCATGGCGGTGCTCCTGCGGGTGCCCGGTCAGTATCGCTCGCACATGGTCGAGGCGTTCCGGCGGGCGGGGATCCCGGGGCACTTCACGCGCGGGACCCTGCGCCCGGATCCGTCGGGGCGGGCGCTGCTGACTCTCCTCGACTGCGCCGAGGAGGGGTTCTCGGCGCGCGCGTTCGCCGAGTACCTCTCCCTCTCGGTCGTCCCGCTCCCCGGCGCTGCCGAGGAGCATGGCGCCGACGGTCGGCCCGGCGATCGGTTCGTTCCGCCCGAGGACTTCCCGGTGGTCGAGGCCGCGCCGGCTCCGCTCGCCGACGAGGACGGCGAGGCGCCGCCCGCGGGCGATCCGGCGCCGCCGGCGCCGCGCCGCTGGGAGCGCGTGCTGGTCGACGCCGCGGTGATCGGCGGCCTCGATCGGTGGGAGCGCCGCCTCGGCGGACGGACGCGAGAGCTCGCCGCGCGCCGGGCGCTGCTCGAGGACCCCGACGATCCGCTCGCCGTCCGGCTCTCGCGCGAGCTCCGCGATCTGCAGTCGCTGCACGCCTTCGCGATGCCGCTGCTGGCGCTGCTCGCGCGGCTCCCCGCCCGCGCCACCTGGGGCGAGTGGCTCGAGCGGCTGTCGGAGCTGGCGGTCCGGGCCCTGCGCGAGCCCGCTCGCGTGCTCGAGGTGCTGGCCGAGCTGGAGCCGATGGCGCCGGTCGGGCCGGTCAGCCTGCGCGAGGCTCGCCACGTGCTCGCCGCCCGGCTGGGCGATCTGGTGGTGCGGCCGGCCGGGCTGCGCCCGGGCAAGGTCCACGTCGCCGCCATCGACGACGCCCGCGGCCTCGACTTCGACGTGGTGTTCGTCCCCGGGCTGGCCGAGCGGGTCTTTCCCCAGCGCGTGGTCGAGGATCCGATCCTCCTCGACGAGCGGCGCGCGGCGATCTCCGCCGATCTCGCGACCAGCGTCGACCGGATCGCGGCCGAGCGGCAGGCGCTCCACCTGGCGATCGGCGCGGCCTCGCGATCGCTGATCCTGTCGTACCCGCGCCTGGACAGCGAGCAGGCCCGCCCGCGGGTGCCCTCGTTCTACTGCCTGGAGGTGCTGCGGGCCGGCGAGGGCGTCCTGCCCGGGTTCCGGATCCTGGCCGAGCGGGCGCGCGACGCCGGCAGCGCGCGCATGCGCTGGCCGGCGCCCGAGTCGCCGGCGCGCGCGATCGACGAGGCCGAGTACGATCTGGCGCTGCTCGAGCGGCTGCTTCGCCAGACGCCGGCGGCCAGCCAGGGCGAGGCCAGCAAGGGCGCGGCGCGCTACCTCATGGACGCGAACCCGCACCTGGCCCGCGCGCTGCGCTTCCGCGCCCGCCGCTGGCACCTGTCGCGGTGGATCGCCGCCGACGGTCTGGTCGATCCGGCGCCCGCCGCGCTCGCCCGCCTGCACCGCCACCGGCCGGGCGAGCGCATCTACTCGGCGACCGCGCTCCAGGCCTTTGCCGCCTGTCCCTACCGGTTCTACCTGCGCAGCATCGTCGGGCTCGAACCGCGCGAGGTGCCCGAGCCGATCGAGGAGCTGAGCCCGATGCAGCGCGGCAGCCTCATCCACCGGGTCCAGTTCGCCGCGTCGCACGCGCTGCGCGAGGCCGGCCTGTTCCCGCTGGACGCGCCCGAGCTGCCCCGCGCGCTCGCCCTGCTCGACGCCGCGCTCGACCGCGCGATCGCCGATCTGCGCGAGGAGCTGGTACCGGCCATCGAGCGGGTGTGGGCCGACGGAGTCGCCCGCATGCGCAAGGACCTGCACCAGTGGCTGCGCCGGCTGGTCGGCGAGCGCTGGATCCCGAGCCACTTCGAGCTGACCTTCGGTCTGCCCGAGGTGGACGCCCGCGATCGAGATCCAGCCAGCCGGCCGGCGCCGGTCGAGCTCGGCTGCGGCCTGCGGCTGCGCGGCGCCATCGACGTGGTCGAGCAGAGCGGCCGCCGGGTGCGGGCGACCGATCACAAGACCGGGCGGCCGCCGCCGGACCGTCACCTCGTGATCGGCGGCGGCGAGGCGCTGCAGCCGGTCCTCTACGGTCTGGTCCTCGCCCAGCTCCTGCCCGACCGGGAGGTCGATTCCGGCCGGCTCTACTTCTGCACCGAGCGCGGCGGCTTCCGCGAGGAGGTGGTGCCGATCGACGATCAGGCGCGCGAGGCGGCCGCGCTGGTCGCCCGGACCATCGACGCGGCCGTGACCGACGGCTTCCTCCCGGCCATGCCCGGCCCCGACGCCTGCACCTACTGCGACTACCGCGCGGTGTGCGGTCCCTACGAGGCCCAGCGGACCGGCCGCAAGGACCGACGCCGGATCGAGGGGCTGATCGCGCTGCGGAGGCATCCATGAGCGGGCCGCCGATCGAGCTGGCCGACGCCGCGGCGCGCGAGCGGATCCGGCGCGATCTCGACACCACCTTCGTGGTCGAGGCCGCCGCCGGCACCGGCAAGACCACCGCGCTGGTCGGCCGCATCCTGTCGCTCATCCAGTCGGGTCGGGGCGAGCTGCAGCGGATCGCCGCGGTCACCTTCACCGACAAGGCCGCCGGCGAGATGAAGCTGCGGCTGCGGGCCGAGATCGATCGCGAGCGGGGCGCGGCGGCCACCGCCGCGGAGCAGGAGCGCTTCGACCGCGCCCTGGCCCAGCTCGAGCTGGCCCGGATCGGGACCATCCACTGGTTCTGCGCCGACATCCTGCGCGAGCGCCCGGTCGAGGCGGCGATCGACCCCGGCTTCTCGATCCTCGACGAGGAGGAGGCGGCCACCCTGCTCGAGCGCGTGTTCGACCGCTGGTTCGAGGACCGCCTCGACGATCCGCCCGAGGGGATCCGCCGGTTCCTCCGCCGCCAGCGCTGGTCGCGCGAGAGCGGCCCGCGCGAGGTGCTGCTGTCGGCGTGCCGCGACCTGGTGGAGCACCGCGACCACCCGGCGCCGTGGCGGCGGGACCCGTTCGACCGCGCCGCCGCGATCGCCGACGTGCTCCGCGACCTCACCGCGCTGGCCGGGCTGGCGGCGCGCGCGTATCGCGACGCCGACCCGCTCCGCCGCGCCCTGGCCCGGCTGGTCGACACCGTCGCGCGGATCGAGGCCCGCGAGGCGGACGGCGGTCGCGACCTCGATCTCGTCGAGGCCGAGCTGGTCGCGCTGCCGCGCGAGGTCGACTGGAACTGGCGGGGGAGCGGCCGGTTCTACGGCGACGGCGTCCTCCGCGCCGACGTCGTGCTCCAGCGCGATCAGGCCCGCGCCGGGCTGGACCGGTTCCTGGCCCTGGCCCAGGCCGATCTGGCGGCCTGCCTGCACCGCGAGCTGGCGCCGGTGGTGGCGGCCTACGAGGAGGAGAAGTCGAAGCTCGGCCGCCTCGACTTCCTCGACCTCCTGGTCCGCGCGCGCGATCTGGTCCGCGACGACGCCGGGGTGCGGAGGGCGCTGCAGGACCGCTTCACCCACATCCTGGTGGACGAGTTCCAGGACACCGACCCGCTCCAGGCCGAGATCCTCATGCTGCTCGCGGCCGACGATCCGTCGGTCCGCGACGCGTCGTCGGCCCGGCCGGCGCCCGGCAAGCTCTTCGTGGTCGGCGATCCCAAGCAGTCGATCTACCGCTTCCGCCGGGCCGAGGTGGCGCTGTACGAGCGAATCAAGCAGCGCGTGGTCCAGCACGGCGGCGAGCTCCTGTACCTGACCACCAGCTTCCGCGGTGTGCCGGAGATCCAGCGCGCGGTGAATCGCGCGTTCGCGCCGCTCATGACCGGCGGCGACGACGGGAGCCAGGCCGAGTACGTCGCGCTGGAGCCGGCCCGGCCGGCCCGCCCGGGGCGGCCGAGCGTCATCGCGCTGCCGGTGCCGCGGCCGTACTCGCCGTACGGCCGGGTCACCAAGCGAGCCGTCGCCGAGTCAACTCCCGACGCGGTCGCCGGCTTCGTGCAGTGGTTGCTCACCGCCAGCGGGTGGACGGTGGAGGACCCGACCACGCGGGCGGAGGTCGCCCTCGCGAGCCACCACATCTGTCTCCTGTTCCGCCAGTTCGTCAGCTTCGGCGCCGACCTCACCCGCCCGTACCTGCGCGCGCTCGAGGCGCGCCGGATCCCGCACGTCCTCATCGGCGGGCGCTCGTTCCACGATCGCGAGGAGGTGATGGCGGTCCGCTCCGCGCTCCGGGCCATCGAGTGGCCGGACGACGAGCTCCATGTCTACGCCACCCTGCGAGGCCCGTACCTCGCCCTCCACGACGAGCAGCTGTTCCGGTTCCGCGAGGAGGTCGGCAAGCTCCACCCGCTGCGGCCGATCCCGCCCGAAGGAGCGGACGAGCTGGCCGAGGTCGCCGACGCCCTGACCCTGCTCCGCGATCTGCACATGGGCCGCAACCGCCGCCCGATCGCCGACACCATCGCCGGGTTCCTCGACGCGACCCGGGCCCACGCCGGCATCGCGATCTGGCCCACCGGCGAGCAGGCCCTCGCCAACGTGCTGCGCGTCCTCGAGGAGGCGCGCCGGTTCGAGGCCCGCGGCGCCACCTCGTTCCGCAGCTTCGTCGACTGGCTGGAGGACCGCGCCGAGCGCGGCGAGGGAGCCCAGGCGCCGGTGGTGGAGGAGGGGAGCGAGGGCGTGCGCATGATGACCGTGCACCGCGCCAAGGGCCTCGAGTTCCCCGTCGTGATCCTGTGCGACCCGGGCTGCTCGCGCGAGAAGACCCGCCCCTCCCGCCACGTCGATCCCGCCCGGGCGCTCTGGGCCGCGCCCCTGGC
>Ga0193753_10002011_pt1 | contig 16612 bp, 14 predicted proteins | sample H1c2metaG_FD_144925 | JGI IMG/M metagenome (GOLD analysis project Ga0193753, IMG submission 144925) | Soil microbial communities from a riparian zone of the East river system, Colorado, United States - H1c2 | ecosystem: Environmental > Terrestrial > Soil > Riparian zone | place: USA: East... | reverse complement strand
ATCTGCCTCCATTGAATGCAATCGGACTGGTAATGCCTGATCCGGCCGGATCAATAATTGCATTCGCCAGGTCGCCATTCACATCTTTCACATTGGCAAAAATCCTGGATCGGGTTGTGAGCGCAACGGAAGTATTTGGGCTTAATGACAACATAAAAGAAGGACCCAGGAGATCTGCGTAATCCAGGCTGTTAACCTGGCTATGCCCCTTTAAAATTTTTGATTTTAAATCGTTTCCATCAAAATTATGGGTGATATCGCTGAGCTTTATTCCACCCTGATCGGTTCCGGCGAATCCGTTGATAGCTGCCAGGTTGATGTCCCATTTAAACCGGTTATCAGCGATATTGGCGGGATTAAAGAAGGCTCCGTTAACGCCTGTATAGTTTCCTGTTCTGTAGCCAGGATAAGTCTGCGAATAAGATATGGGTACGAATAGCGTCGCGATCAACGCGGTAATCAATAACTGTTTCCTCATTTTTCTGTTAATTTCCCAGATACAGTCAAAGATTATGCCGGTGAAAGCGTAAAGCGCAAAGCATAAGGCGTAAAGCATTTTCTGTTTTGCTTTACACCTTACGCTTTGCGCTTTACGCTTTACGCTTTGCGCTGCCGAAGGCTATACCTTCGGCAAAGAATACCCATTATGATATTCCTTCATCAGAAATTCTTTATTCACTGCTTCGTCAGTGAATTTGCCGGCATCCCATGAAAGCTTTTTGCCACTGCGATAACTGATATTCCCGAGTTGGGCAACGGTTGCCACATGCGCGCCGGCCTCAATGGAACAATGCAGGTCCTCCATCTTTCTTGACCGCACCACATCAATAAAATTCTTCCAGTGATTATCCAAACCATTATCTGTCGGAACGACCAGCGGTTTTTCGATTTTTATTTTATTCATTTTTTCATTTATCACTTCCCATCCACCCCTGCTCAGTACAAGTGTTGCATTGTTGCCAATATAAGCGATACCATGGTCCCTTCCATAAGAGCCGTTGCCGATTCCCATCGCACTGTCCCATACGAGATTGAAATGATCGAATTCATATAAAGTTGTAAGCGTGTCTGGTGTTTCCTGGTATAAATCAGGATATGCAAAATCGCCCCCCAATGCCGCAATGGTTTTTGGATCTCCTGCCTTCATTCCCAATAAACCGTAGTCTAATAAGTGGACTCCCCAGTCCGTCATTAGTCCGCCTGCATAATCCCAGAACCATCTGAAGTTAAAAAGATAACGGCTTGAATTAAATGCCCTTTCAGGCGCAGGTCCCAGCCACATTTTATAATCCACTCCCCGAGGTGCTGCCGTATCCGGCACCACTGGACCGGGTTTCATCCAATCCTGATAGCACCATACTTTAACCGTACGTATATTTCCCAGTTGTCCCGAATAAACAAATTCCAATGCATCCTGAAAATGCTTCTGACTGCGCTGCCATTGACCACCCTGCACCGCACGATTATATTTTTTTTGTGCCGCTACCATCGCACGACATTCTCCAATTGAATTTCCAACCGGTTTTTCAACATACACATCTTTTCCTGCTGCGCAGGCTTCCATCATGATCAATGCATGCCAGTGATCCGGTGTTCCAATGATAACGACGTCCACATCTTTATTTTCCAGTACCCGGAGATAATCACCGGTTGTTTTTATTTTCGAAACATCTACATTTAATTTCGCAAGGTCTGCCATACGCTTGTCCAAAACATTCTGATCGGTATCACATAACATCACAACCTGTACACCGGGTTGTTTCAGTGACGACAGAAGATCTGCCCATCCCATACCGTTGATACCAACAGCGGCCACATTAATACGATCACTGGCTGCCATTTTTTTTCCAAAAGCAGCAAAAGATTTCTGCTGAAGTGTCGTCGCCAAAATGGAGGTGCCGGCAATCACACTTGCCTGCCGGATAAAAGAACGCCTGCTATTCATATTTTTATTTTTATTGATGAACCATGGTCTGGTTACTGTATGCACCAAACCATCCGGCACCAATCATAGGTGCTTTATCATTGAGAATTACTTTCACGGGTACTTTTTTTACAAGGTCCTGCATCCGGTCGCAGTCCAGAAGATTTTCATAAAAATAGGGGGCGCGCAGGAGAGATATGATTTTTGGAGGAACGCCGCCTGCCAGCAGAAGTCCGCCGGTTGATTTCATTTTTAAAATCAGGTTGCAGCATTCGCGGGCGAGATTTCGAACAAAAATGCGCAGGGCTTCAACACATACAGGATCTGACTCTTCAATAGCAGCTTCGCTTATGACGGCCGAGGGATCGCCTGTTTTTAATTTATCTTCAATGGCAATACTGACCGAGCGGTTTTTTATTTCGCAAAGAAACTGAAAGATAGAATGGACACCAGGCCCCGCGATAATGCTTTCCCAGCTCACGACTTTATATTTCCTCAGCATATAATCGTGCAGCTCGAGATCCAATGCATTTCGACAGGAGTAATCACAGTGGCCGCCTTCTGTCGCAAAGGGATGATGGAATTGTCCATCCCAGAATAAACCGGCTTCACCCAGCCCGGTGCCCGGAGCCAGTATAGAAATATTGCCCCCCTCTTCCGGGTCGCCTGCATGCAAAACAGACAAATCATCATCCGTCAGCCCGGCAACCCCATAGGCAGTAGCTTCCAGATCATTCAGTAAAATGACCTGGTTGATGCCCGTGGCCTTCGCAATCTCATTGGCATCCACATACCAGGGAAGATTGGTTACAGCAACCCGGCCCTCAAAAACAGGCCCTGCGACACCCAGACAAATTTTTTCCGGTTTATAGTCAGGATTTTCCTGCATAAACTGTTGAAGGATCCTATTGACTGTCGGAAAACTACCTGAATGATAGGTAGAGCATTTGATCATCCTGACATCATTCTGCGTGGCCTCAAAAATGGCCAGGTTAACCTTTGTTCCTCCCGCATCACCGCCGATGACGATACGCTTTTTATTGCCAAAAGTAATTTTATCAGGAAAATACAGAGAGACGTTCGAATGGCCAGACATATGAACCTTTGAAGGGCCAATTTAAAGTATTGAGCCGGAAAAACCTCAGAACGGGTACGATGCATTCGGAACTTTGCGATCAGGGAAACGTATTTTTACAGCAGGTCAGGAAAAAATACGGGTAAAAAGAGAAAAAGAAAAGCCAGTGTAGAAACACCGGCTTGAGAAAACTTCAGTTATGATAATCACTATACAGTAAACGACAGATTGAAATGATTATTATAACTTAAAACGGAAAATAATTTCGAATCTGACTTTTTAAAAACAGGATGTATGCCGGGAAACGAAGAATACAAGATGATTCAGTCTATGCGTTGGTACGGGCCAGCCGATCCCGTTAGCCTGAGGGATATCCGGCAGGCCGGGTGTACAGGTGTTGTAACGGCTCTTCATCATTTGCCCAACGGAGCCATCTGGACCCCTGCCGAAATTGTAAAAAGAAAATCAGAAGTAGAAGAAGCCGGAATGAAATGGGTGGTTGTGGAGAGCCTTCCGGTACACGAATCGATTAAAACAAAAACAGGGAATTTCATTGAGCTCATAGAAAATTATAAAACCAGTTTGCGCAACCTGGCGGCGGCTGGAATAAGTATAATCACTTACAATTTTATGCCTGTGCTGGATTGGACGCGTACCGATCTGGCGTTCCTACAGCCCGATGGTTCCCTTGCCCTGCGTTTTGAAAGAGCCGCATTTATAGCATTCGATTTGTTTATGCTGAAGAGGCCCTGTGCGCAGAATGACTATACACCTGATGAGCGCACGAAAGCAAAACAACGATTTGAGAAAATGACGGAAGAAGAAAAAAATCTTCTTCAAAAAAATATCATTGCAGGATTACCGGGCAGCGAAGAAAGTTTTACACTCGATCAGTTTCAAAAGGCACTGGATCTCTATAAAGATATTGACCCAATGAAACTCCGCAATCACCTCTTTGATTTTTTGAAAGCGATCGTTCCGGTGGCAGAAGAAAGCGGCATGAAGATGGCCATTCATCCCGATGATCCACCCTACCCCCTGCTCGGTTTGCCACGGATTCTGAGTACTGCTGAAGACGTGGATTTGTTGATGAATGAAATCCCATCCGAAACGAATGGCCTCTGTTTTTGCACGGGCTCATTTGGAGTTCGCGCCGACAATGACTTGCCCGCCATGATCCGTCGTTTTTCAAACCGTATACATTTTCTGCATCTGCGCAGTACCAAAAGAAATATGGACGGGGATTTCTATGAAGAAAATCATCTGGAAGGCGACGTAGATATGTATGCAGTGATAAAAGAAATTATACAAATAATGAATCAAAGAAAAACGTCGATTCCCATGCGACCCGATCACGGGCACCAGATGCTTGATGACCTGAATAAGAAAACAAATCCCGGATATTCTGCGATCGGAAGACTTCGGGGACTGGCCGAACTAAGGGGATTAGAACTGGGTGTACTAAGCGTAACGCCTAACGCGTAACGCCTAACGCGTAACGCCTAACGCTTTGGCCTTACGCCTTGGCCTTACTCATTAGTCTTAAACCTCTCAGTCAACGCAAGCAAAACGCCATTGGTCCAGCCGAATCCATCCTGGCCCGCATACTCCCCACCACCAGCTTCCAACTGCGTATCCACCACATTATATTTTTCCATGAGTTTCCCGGTGCGTTTGAATACATCTGCATTCAGCTGGATCCATCTTTTGGCGATCGTCTTTGCAAGATCAGTTTGCCCATAATTGGCCAGTCCGTTAATCGCCATCCATTGTAATGGCGCCCATCCATTGGGATCATCCCATTGCTGACCGGTTGTTTCCAACGTGGTGACCAGTCCGCCCGGACGAAGAAATTTTTCTCCTATGACAGCTCCAACCAATGCAGCCTCTCTTTGATTTGCAATTTTAGTAAATAATGGAAGCACGCCTGCCAGCGTCAATGATTGCTTTTGAATATTTTGCTGAAGATCAAAATCAAAATAAAACCCCTGCTCGTTATTCCAAAAATATCTTTGAATGGCGTCCTTTCTTTTCAGTGCAAGTGACTGATATTTCCGGGACAAATCCGTATTTCCATTTAATTCATTTGCTTCCGCAATGGTTTGTTCCAGGTGAAACAACAGGCAGTTCAAATCAACCGGAACAATATCGCTGGTATAAATGCTCGCAAACGAAAGAGGGGTTTTGAACCAACGGGAAGAATAGTCCCATCCGGACTCAGCCCCGGCTCTCAAATGGCGGTATAATATGGCAGGTTCCAGTTTGGATTGATGGGAAAGATCCACATCTTCCCGTAATGATTCCGGTCTGGGCGTTTCGTTTTCGTCCCAGTAACGGTTCAGCACTTCACCTCCAAACATTTTTACCGTATGATATAAGGATCCATTTGTTTTACTCAATTGATCAGCACCCTTCATCCAGAAATTATGCTCCCCTACCAGTTGTGGCAAGAAAGTTATCAGGACCTGGCTGCTTTTTGCACTGGCCAGCAATTGCACCATATGAGAAAAAAAAGGAGGCTGGGAACGTCCGATAAAATACTTCCGGTTACCGTTGGGGATGTATCCGAATCGGTCAATCAGGGCTGAAAAATTGTTCACCATATTTTCGATCATATCAATTCTCCCGGACACTTTTAATCCAAGCATGGTGAAATAGCTGTCCCAATAATAAATCTCGCCAAATCTTCCGCCAGGCACTATATATGGATAAGGAAGCGGGATGAGCGACCCACCGCCTTTATCGGGCTGCCGGGTAAGATATCCCCATAGCGTTTCTATATTTTCTTCCAGTGTTTTTTTTACATCACTGGAATATCCCTGAGAAATCGGAACAGGTAATTCAAAATGTTCAGAGACAAATTTTTTCAGATCAAATCCGGGCCTGTCTTTCTGCTGAAGATATTTTTCATTGATCTCCTGATCGTCATATGCCGGTATACAATCCAGGAAGGTCTTTCCGTCAGGGAAAATTCTTTGCATCTGTACGTCCCGCAATAAAGCCTGGGTATCCGATATTTCTTCCTTGTTCACTTTTTAAAAAATTTCAGGTTTTAGTGTCCGGCAGACGAAAATTCAATTTTGCCTGCAGATTTCTTTTGCATTCTGGAGAATAATAAAATACAAATGAATAAAATAGCCATCGGAACCAGGGAAAAGTAAAAGGCCTTCTGGCCGCCGATATTTTTAAACAGATATCCTACCAGCCTTGAACCCAGTGTACCGCCGATAGCCGAAAAGAATACCAACAGCGAAGCCATCGGGCTATGATATATTTTTTCAGTCGAACTCAATACAAAGGAATTGACCAGCGGATATATAGGTGCAAGGAAGAAACCGATTAGTGGGAAAACATAAGCAATGACTGGTACGTCGGCCAAAGAATGAATATCTCTTTGGGGCAGATTCTGCGTCTGGGGAAGGACAAACAATACCATCAATGCGGCACCGGTCAGACAGGAACAGAGCAATACAATCCATGATATTCTTTTCACCAACAAAGCACAAATATACCTTCCCAATGCGATGGACAACATGAGGATGACGGCCATGGTAACACTGAGTTTTTCAGGCAGAAGAAGCACTTTTTGATTGAACGTAGGAAGCCAGCTCATGATGCCTTGTTCGGTCATCACATACATAAAAGCGGCTATGGCAAATACCAGTACAAGCGGCCTCTTCAACAGTTTTATCATTTCAATAAAATCGTCTTTTATATTGGTGCCGGGAATCTGGTACTGGATATTAAATTTAGAAAATAATAAAATGAAGAAGGAAACGGCTATCAGGGCTGCAAGTACCAGATAAATATTCAGCCATGCATTGGGATCGGTATCGCTGTAAAACAAGGGGAAGGCTATGAATCCTGCGGCAATCCCGATCATAAAAAAACTCTCCACAGAGCTCAACACGCTTTTATGTTCTTTATCGTTGTTCGTGATCAACCCGATCATTGAATAAACAGACACTTTGATCACTGCAAAGGATATTCCGACACAGGCAAAAAGGATCCGCACGGAAGTAAATGAATTACCCCAGTACATACCCAGGCATCCTGCAAAAACAAGCGCCAGTGCCATTAACATACCCTTCTTATAGCCGAGCCTTGGCAAAAAAGAACCGATCAGAAATGAAACAAACGCAATAGAAAGATCTTTAAATGCCTCCAGGGAACTGGCCGTTACCTCATCCACATGGTACTGGTTCTGCGATTTTTGAATCAGGATACCCACACTGTTCAGCAAAATGGCAAAAACAAAATAATTTAGAAATAAAGAGAATTTGATTTTAAAATTCGACATGGACAATCGTTTAGTTATAAAACAGACCCTGGGAACGGCCCGCAGATGCTAAATAAAGCTATAACTTTTACATCGGTTATACCTTGAAAAATATTTTTTTACGATAAAGAAAATACAAGAGCCCGGCTTCCAGGGCAAATACAACAAGGGATCCCAGGATGGCTGCAGGAATGATTGGCATATACATCATTCCAAATAATCCATTCGTAATGCTGAGAATATATCCGGTAAACCAACGATCTCCCACGATCTCAAAAAAGAGATAAATAAAAATGGAATTGAGGGCAAACAAATTGAAAAACAAGCGTCTCGTTTTGTGATTCTTCATATCAACCCACCAATAACAAATGGCCAGAAATAAAACGCAATACCCGCCGGAGGCCAATACAAACGAACTCGTGGCAATTCGCTTAATGATGGGCGTTATATGACTCCGGTCGAGTCCGAAACCAAGAATCAGTAAAATCAGGCCGCTGATCAGCAACCATTTCATTTTCACTTTAGAAGTCCTGTTACTCATCAGTAATTTGCCGGCAAGCACACCCCAGATGGTATGGCAGGAAGTGGAAATACAATTGATCGCAACCCACCCACCCTTGTTTATTTTGTTCATCAGGATCAGATCAATATAGTTTCCAAAATTATGCTGATCCGTAAAAGGCTGATCAAATCCCGGAAAATGCGTAAATCGGTATAGTAATTCCGGTATCAACAGGCATAGCCCGCTGACAGCCAGCTGTGAAGCGACCGGCCATTCCATGATCAGAAAAGCAACCAGGGTGGTAAAAGAAAGTTGTGTCAGAACATCCCAAAGCTCAAAAGAAAGGCCGTTCTTACGAACGGCATAGTCCAGTACGCCCCAGAAAAATAACCAGCCACATCTTTTCAGGATCCTGATAAAACGTTGGTTCCATGTAATGGATAGTTTCTGTTTACCGATCGAAAAAGCCATGGCAACGCCTGCTACGAACATGAATGTAGGCTGGATCAGATCCCAGAAATGAAGCCCATGCCAGGGATGATGAAAAAACTGGTTTAGTATATGAGCACCCCAGGTCCCTTCAAAAACCGGCACCAGATGTTCAAATAGCAGGGTGCTTTCCAGTGTAAGTAAAACCATCGTCAATCCACGAAGAAAATCGAGTGAGGCCAGGCGACCGTTAAGAGTTAAATTCACGTTCATAATTCGCTGCATATTTTCAAATGGCTGAAGCATGTTATGGCCCGTCTAATATAATTAAATAAAAATAGTTACGCGCTGCGATCCTGAACGGCGCAGATTAAGTTTGCATGATATGATTGAACACGTTTTATCCATGTATGGTTTGCAAGAAAGCAAATGCTCAGTCAAGGCTTTTGGAAATGGCCTGATCAACCACACCTGGAAAATCTCCTGCGAAAACAAAGATTTCCTCTTACAAAAAATAAATCAGCAGGTATTCAAAACGCCGGAAGATATAATGGACAACTTCAGGTTCCTGGCTGAATATTTTAAACATCATTATCCGGACTATTTATTCGTTGCCCCGCTTCAAACAATTCAGGGTATGAATTACGTGAAGCAGGATAATGATTATTACAGACTATTCCCGTTTATTGAAAACGCCTGCTCGGTTGACACCGTAACAGATCCTTCGTTGGCTTTTGAGGCGTCCAGACAATTTGGGGAATTTACAGGCCTGCTGTCAGCCTTTGATCCGAGTCTATTGCATATCACCCTGCCTGATTTTCATAATCTGGCATTGCGATTCCGGCAGTTTGATGATGCATTACAGCATGGTAATAAAAAAAGAATTGCACAAACCGAATCTGGCATCCGTTTTTTAAATGATCAGCAGGCGATTGTCGAAGAATTTGAAGTTATAAAGAATCACCCGGATTTTAAACTCCGGGTTGTTCATCACGATGCTAAAATAAATAATGTTTTATTTGACGGCAGAAATTATCAGGGTTTATGCGTCATTGACCTGGACACTGTAATGCCCGGTTATTATATCAGCGATGTGGGTGATATGCTGCGGACATATATTTGTCCGGTCAGTGAAGAGGAACAGGACTTCTCGAAAATTAAAATCAGGGAGGAATATTTCCGGGAGATCGCAAAAGGCTATTTCAGTGAAATGCAATACAGGCTGAGTGAATCTGAGAAACTTTATTTTGTCTACGCGGGCAAATTTGCGATTTACATGCAGGCCCTGAGGTTTCTGACAGATTATATCAACAACGATAAGTATTACAGTATTAAATACGAAGACCATAATCTGGTCCGCGCGAATAATCAAATCATGTTGCTGAAAAAATACCTGGAAAAAGAGGAAATGTTAAATACCATATTGAAATCCTGTATATAATCCTCGTAATTGCTCATACAACGTTCTTCTTCAACGCTTTTCCGGAAAATGAACAGGTCTCGCATACAGGCCGGGTGTCTTTATGAAAACTAATTTTTTTTTGAATCAATTCATTAATTTTACTGTCGGAATGAAATTTATTATATGCTGGTCAAACCACTTCCAAATAAAATTCCGCATTATAAAATTTTGGACAACGGGATTTTCCCTAATTCAGTATTACCCGTTTTGTTATATAAAGCTCCCTTTCAACTATCCAACGATCATTCCCCGGTTTTAATGGAAAAAGTGTTCAAAGAAAACGACTGGTCAAATTCCTGGCGGAATGGAATATATACATACAACCACTATCATAGCATTACACATGAAGTGCTGGGTGTGTATTCGGGAGATTGCCATATTATACTGGGCGGACATAGCGGAATCCAGATTCTTATTGAAAAAGGAGATGTTCTCATTATCCCCGCGGGTGTGGCACATAAAAACATTGGCTGTTCGATCGATTTCAAATGCATCGGAGCCTATCCCAACGGAAAGGATTTTGATATCAACCTGGGCAAATCAGGTGAAAGGCCCGGCACGGATAAAAATATAAAAAAAGTGCCCGTTCCTAAAAAGGATCCGATCTATGGAAAAGACGGATTTCTCCTGCAATTTTGGAACGACTGATGTCAACTTTAAAACGTCAATGTCGATATAGAATGGGGCAGACTTTCCATTTTTGCCGCTTTTCCATTTATCCAGAGAAGATAAGAAATCGTTTTCCCGGTCCGATTCATAACGACAACAGCCATTTTCCCGTCTGTATTCTGAAAGGCAGTTGTTTGTAAATCATCCCGGTTGGATGAGCTGATAATCCTCCTGGCACCCGGTCTGATAAATTTCGAAAAATGCCCGATATAATAAAAGGAGTTTGTAAAAATCAATTCCCCCTTCTTCGTATCAGCATGTACGGGCGCAAAACAAAAATTACCCACATGATTCGGTCCGCCCTGTTCATCCAATAAAATATTCCAGTCCGTCCAGCCCACTGTCCCATCATTGAAATCATTGATCATTGAATGCCCGTACGTTTCACCCAGTGACCAGGCTTTTAATTTCGATGCATCAAATTTGTCAACACATCCTTCCGTAAATATCAGGTTCTTGTCAGGAAATGTTTCATTCACCATTTTGACGTTGTTAAATAACATCGAACTTCCCGTCCAGGTTTCATACCAGTGGAAACCAATGCCCCACACGTATTTCGCCGCTTCGGGATCATTCAGAACCGTACTGGCGGTCTGGTAAACAAAATCCCTGTTATGGTCCCAGGCAATCAGTTTCTTTTCTCCAAGGCCCTGTGTCTTTAATGTCGGACCCAAATATTCCTTTATAAAATCTCTTTCTTCTTCAGCGGTATAATTACAGGACTCCCATGTCTGTTTTGCAAGTGGCTCGTTCTGTAATGTCAGCCCCCAAACCGGGATACCTTCTTTTTCATATGCATTGATGAACTTAACATAGAAATTGGCCCAGGATTGTCTGAATGCCGGTAATAATTTCCCTCCGTGCAGCATGTCATGGTTGTCTTTCATCCAGGCGGGGGGACTCCACGGACTGACATATAATGTGAGCCGGCCGCCGGCCGCTGCTATCACCTGGTGAATAAATGGAATACGGTATTTCCTGTCATGTTCGATACTAAAGGACTTCAGGTCCTTATCCTCGTCAGATACATATGTATAACTACTACTGGAAAAATCACAACTCTGAATATTCGTTCTGCCCAGTGTGTATCCGATGCCCTTTACGGTGTCGTAATACGCCGTCAGGAGTTGTTTTTGAACGGTTCCCGGAAGTTTGGCAAATATTTCAGCAGATGCATCCGTCAGAGCTCCGCCAATGCCCAATAAGGTTTGAAAATGATGGGTTGGATCCACTATAATGCAAACCTGGGTTTCCGGAGGTTGTCCGACCTGGTAGAATTTTGCGCTGTCAGAAGTTTTTGTCAACCGGAAATCGGTGTTCTCAGCCGTCGTGTAGACGGTCACCGGGCCATTTTGAGCAATAAGAAATTGAAGAATTCCGGAAAATAAAAAAAATAGCAGAAATCGTTTCATGTATGGCTGCATTTAAAGTAAATATCCTTCAAATATAAAGCTTATCGGATTTCATATTCCAATTTTTCAGACACATGTTCTGCCAGGCGCCCTGGCATGGCACAAGTATTGAATAACCTCAAGTGGACCAATTTTTTAATTCTTCAATTAATAAACAATGGGAAATCTACTTTACATGGTTGCAGTTGTGCTGGTTGTTATTTGGGCAATTGGCTTCTTTGGATATGCAGCCGGTGGTATCATTCATCTTTTACTCGTAATTGCGCTTGTCCTTTTCCTGCTGAAGTTTATTCGAAGGGAAGCCTGACCTCTGGGAATCTCAGGTTTTATCCAGCTTGAGATTCCTTAAATATTTTTCATTGACGGCCGCGCTTTGCAAAGCGGTCTCATGATACAGCCTGGATTGTTCCACAAAAAAATATTTCATGCCGTTTGATAAAGCGGTGGAAAGAAGATGCCTGTAGTTAATAATTCCATCTCCCAGGTCGCAGGCTGATTCTTCCATACTGCCGGCCGGTAATCTGACCTTCATCACGTCACGCATATGACAAAGCTTGAAACGTGGCTTATATTTCTTTATATAATATTCCGGATCCAGTCCTTCCGTTACCGTATAATAAATATCCATCTGATAGTCCACCAGGTCGGGGTCGGTATGATCCAGTAACACATCGATCGGCAATTGACCGTCTACTTTTTTATATGGATAATCATGGGGGTGATAGGCAAACCGCAAACCATGTTTCTTACAAATGGCTCCATATCCATTGAATTCTTCTGCAATTTTTTTGAAATCATCTATTGATTTCTGCGGACCCTTCCAGGGATAAATCAAATACTTCATCCCGATCTCCGCCGATAATGCGGCTGTTTTTTCAAACCCTTCATTATTGCCTTCATAATGACTGGATACCAGCGTCAGGCCATTGTCCCTCGCCATACTGTTGAATTCCTTATTGGTTTTACCCCAGAATATTCCTTCATCTCCGCCAAAACTTTCTATCTGGGTATATCCCATCTGACCCAACTTTTTGAGCGTACCCGCCGGATCCATTTTCATGTCATCCCTGACCATGTACAATTGTATACCGATCGCAGGGAGACTGCCTGATCCAAATACTCCTGATAAACCTTCCTTTACAAACGGAATTGATAATACCAAATAACAACTATTCCTGATAAATGATCGCCTGTCCTTCATAACTAAGAATTAATAACTAAAATCTAAAGTAAACAAAAAATGAAAGGCCCTGTGTGGGCCCTTCCGTTTTTAAGAAATTCAATACCAGCTTAAAATTTGACCGGCGCACAATCAATCATATTCCGGGTGATTTTCGGGTCATTGAAATTCAGCATTTTCAGATCCATTTTTTCTACCTGGTCGCTGTTTTCTTTTATTCGCAGGAACTGACAGGGCTTTATGTTTTTAAATACCTGCACGGTTCCGCTGGTGGGCCATTTGATAATCAGTTCGTCTATAACCGTTGCCTTCCCAATCCCGATCTCTTTTCTGAAAGGAGAAGCCCCAAAACTGCCACCGGAATTGACATCTCTGTAAACCGTCCGCTTCTTTCCCTCTTCAGTAAAAGTAACCCCTATATGTGCACCAATGGCCGAGCGGTTGGTTATGGATCCTTCCAGCGAAATGCTCACCCAATTATTATTTTCCTGTCCCGGATTAACGTACAAAGAATTGTAATAGGCATCTCCCGGAAAAGCACCCCCCATTTCAATAAAAATATCCTGGTTGCCATCATTATTAATATCTGCAAAAGCAACCCCATGTCCTTTTTGAAGATTACCCACCCTCGCAGAACTGGTGACATCCACAAACCGTTTGCCGCCGATATTTTTAAACATCTTATTCGGAATCAGGGACCTGTAATCGGGATTGCCTGTTCCCAAATACATATCCGGCCATCCATCATTGTCTATATCCCCAAAATTCGCTCCCATGGCGAACACCGGATGACCCAGCCCCGCTTCTATTGTAACATCAGTAAAAGTTCCATCGCGATTATTTCTGTATAAATACATTTTACTAGAATTTCCGGTTGGCTTGTTTAATGCTTCGGCGGCAACAACTTTTGCAAGCGAACCATGGAAATCGTACCCGCAAACAAATATATCCGGCCAACCGTCATTATTATAATCCCAAAACCAGGTTGGAAAGGTAAACGTCGGCTGAAGGTCCAGGCCAGCTTCATGTGTAACATCTTCAAACTGCGGGATCTTTGATTTTATTCCCTTATTTTTCAAAAGCATTTTTCTTCCATCCAGCATCGAGATAAAAATATCCGGCCAGCCATCATTATTGTAGTCGCCTGACGTAACCCCCTTCATAAATCCCTCCTGCTCGTATCCGGATTTCGGGGAAACATTTGTAAAAGTTCCATCCTGGTTATTGATATACAATTCAGAAGGATTCGGATGTTCGGGAGATATCGTCTCGTTGCCTATAAATAAATCCAGCCAGCCATCATTGTTGAAATCTGCCCAGGTACCCGCCTGGGTAGGATGAAAAGATAACAGTCCGCTTTCAATGGTAACATCAGTAAAAGTTCCGTCTCCATTGTTTCGCAATAAGCTGTTGGGCTGGTTTCCAAATTTTGCCAGCCAGGCCCCGCGCAAAACGAGGATATCGACAAACCCATCGTTATTGTAATCTGCCTGCATAATATTTAATCCTCCTTTCATTTTATCCAGGCCCGATTGTTCAGACATATCGGTAAACGTTCCATCCGAATTGTTCCTGAAAAAATGCATACCAACTCCCAGTCCCCAGCAGGATGTCACGATATCCAGATATCCGTCATTATTGAAATCTTCCACAATGGATCCTCCTGCCATGTTTTTGGAAGTATTTAGTTTAAGCGGACCGGCCATATCCTTGAACGCCCGCACTTTAATGGACGAAGTATCGGTATCCAATCCGGGAATCAGCTGTTCGGCAGGCACCTGTCCCGGATATTCCCCGATCGTCATGTAAGCAACGTTCAGTAACCATCGGGATTCCAGGTCGTCTGGATCTTGACGCAGAAGTTCTTTATAGAGTTCGATTCCCTTTTGAGAGTAGGTCGGGTCCACATAGATGCCCTTACCCTGAATCGGAAATATGCAGGATCCTCCCGAATGATTCGAGATGCAATTGGTTCTTTCACCCAATCGCAGATAAGCGATGGCGAGATTTTTCTGAATGTCATTTTTTAAAAGATCCGGCATGCCGGGTGTATTGTTCAGAAGATCCAGCATGATCTCGATCGATTTTTGCTCCTCTCCTAACTTCAAATAAACCCTGGCTTTAAAAAATCTGGCTGTGAATATATTTCTGGGTGTGTTTGATGGCAAAGCAAGTATCGAATCATAGTAAACCATTTCAGCTGCGGGGGTAAAAGTGTTTTCATTATTAAAAGCTTCTTTTAAACCTTCATTGTAGAGCTGGTTCATCCTTTCCAGGCGCTCATGTTTTTTTAAAAAGGTAAAAGAAGTTATGAAAATGATGAGGAGGGCAATACTCGATATGAGTATGACCGTATTAATTTTTTTCACGTATTTCGATTTGGTGACTGATTAATGAATGATTCATCAGATGTCGATGACATCTGGCAGACGTGCAGGCAGTATAGTATATAACCGGCTTTGATCAGGTACCCAAACTAATGGGCAGGCACCTGACGATGTCTGGTCTCGGACTGTAAAACCTGGAACGAATCATCAGCCACGTTGAGGCGGGCGATCTTCCTTACGTAAATAACATACAGGAATATGGGCAGTGTAATGAGGCGAGTTCAATGAGGGCGTGTAGTAAAAATCGCCAAACTGCAATAGATCATTTGAAATATAATCATTGATCGAAGGAACTTTAAAAGAACGGGAGTGAGAGTCAGATTTTTTTCCGGCCTGCAGATCATTTACGAACTTGAAAATTTCATTCCTCGTTGTACGCAATTGCATGGCCGTAGTGTTGGGAATGCATAATAACTCCAGCGAATCGTTATAAATTCTTCTCTTGACATATTTATACGGTGTGCCGTGTATTTCAATCTGGCCGTCGATACGTTCAAATGTTTTCGAATTATTATAGTAAGGGAGATAGGTGATCGGCACCTTAATAGAGATCAGCTGGGACTCATCGTAATTGTTATTATCTAGTTGCAGCTCCATTTGCTGATCGGCCCTGGTTTCAATATAATTCATCAGCCACTTATAACCGAAACAGTTAAAGAGAAATAATCCCAGTAGTAAGATGGATAATATTTTTTTCAAAGCAGCAGATGCATTTTCAAGCAGTTCCGATTCGTCCCGTTATGACAGGGTTAACCAAAATTATAGATAATTTCCCAAAACGAAAATGGAAACATCCAGTGCTCTTCCGGTCCGACGAGGCGGCTCCTATTTTATAGTTTATCAAACTTTTGATCTGGAAGTGGACTGTACTGAACCAGAACCTGCAATGTATACCAATGAGTTAGGTGATCAGGGTACCATATAGGGTACCACGACCCGCGAATTGATATATCTATGGTGTCGGGCGAGGTGTCGGCTGAGCGGGTGGTGATGGAGCAGAATCAAAATTTTATTCCTACCTCGCCCCCCTTGGGGTCATACCTGACACCCACAACAAATTCCCCCAAATTTTCCTAATGGGACTGCTTTTTAAAGACATGTACTGTATCCACTTTAACCGTCGAATCATGTATAGATTTTGTCAGGTAATCCCAGGATTTTAATAATTTTTTTTCTTGTTCAGGAGTCATGGCTTTGGAAACAGGTGGATGCTCTTCCAAATAAATGAGATAACCAGTCATGAAGATTAACACCGACGTTAATATTATAAGAATTATAGTTCCCCATCCAGTA
>Ga0193753_10002010_pt1 | contig 16613 bp, 14 predicted proteins | sample H1c2metaG_FD_144925 | JGI IMG/M metagenome (GOLD analysis project Ga0193753, IMG submission 144925) | Soil microbial communities from a riparian zone of the East river system, Colorado, United States - H1c2 | ecosystem: Environmental > Terrestrial > Soil > Riparian zone | place: USA: East... | reverse complement strand
GTATAGATTATGATCAGGGAGGCGCGGGATGGACTTGGCAAGCCGTCAGAACTGATTTTCATGATTATGAACATTTTGGAACTATTCTGTTTAAATAATTCCGCCGTAATTAATCAATTTTCGCCCGACCTGCCAAGGAATTTCAGGGAGCAGTCGGCGCCATCGAAAATGAGAAATCATCAATTTTATTTTTCTTTAAAATCGCGATGACCCTGTCAAAATTTTCATATGTATCTCCGGGGTAACCCCTTATTTCGACCCTGGGTTTGGCCATCCCGATCAAATTACCTCTTATAAATGAATCGAGCTGGGAAAAAGAACGGATCGGAATAAGTGTATTTTGAAAGATGACCGATAAAGTGTCCATTTTCGTATTGATAATCAAATCTTTTTTTTCATTCACTGTTTTGGAAACCATCGTTGGTCCTTGCTGCTTTGGATCCGGTTGCTGTGAATAACACAATATGGAAACCAGGCAAACTACTGCCATAAGATAGATTCTTAAAAGCATGTTCCGAATTGGCATATGATCGTTTTAATGGTAAGTTAGGGAGTTTTCCAGATTTCTCTAAGTAGAATGGAAATGTGACCGAACCGTCCGCCGAAATCATAACGATTCACCACAATATTTATGCACATCCGACTATTACTAAGGTTAAATTCGTTTAAACCACACGGAACGATATCATGATCACACAATGAGAAATGCAAACCGTGCAATTATTTTGTCTATTGTCTTACTTGTATTGGCTTCACTGTTGCCTTTTCAAGTCACCGACAGTTCAATCAGAAGCTTTTTATATGCCATTATCTTCTTTGCACTTGTCCTTTCGATTTGCTGGAAGGTATTGCGTGTAATGGTATTGAGACAGGTTCATTTGATCGTCAGAACTTTGCTTATAATGATCCTTGCATTTGTATTGGTCTGTTCCTTCGGGTTTATCTGGCTGGGCAAAATGATGTGTGCCTATTCCAACGATATTGTACTATTTGAAAACAAGGCAAATGCAAATCTGAAAATTGTGGAGCGATCTTATGGATGCGGGGCTTATGACAGTGATATGCCAAAATATGAAGTATTTAAAGTAAGGTCTTTTGGAAAATTTGTCAGATACATCGCGAAAACAGATACCCTGGCATTAAATAGAAATGAGTGGACAGCGGTTAATACTAAATAACAACAATATCGCATCGCTGTACGGCGATGTCTTTCTAGGTGTTTTTACCTATGAAAATGAACATTTTTATTTTGTATGTTTAGCGCTTAAAATCTGTACTCAATGAGTGGTAAAAGATTACTCTTATTTGCCTTTATGCTTCACCTGTTCTCCTGTTCCAAAAATAATTCTGCGACAGATCCGGTCACGGTTGATCCCCCGGCACTTCCTGTCATAACAGGATTTAGCCCGCTGGCAGCTCAGGTCGATTCGATAGTAACTATCACAGGTGCGCATTTTAATCCGGATATTTCCAAAGACGTCGTCAGGTTTAATGGCACAATCGCTGTTGTCAAATCGGGAACCGATGCCCAATTAATTGTAATTGTACCGGCAGGGGCTTCCACAGGAAAAATTACCGTCACGATCGATGCCGGTACCGCTACCAGCGGTGAAATTTTTACTGTTCTTGTTCATGATCAATGGACTGTTAAGAGTTCTTTCCCGGGATCCTTCATGGGGAAAATCACATCTTTTAGAATTGGTAATAAACTCTATGCCGGCATAGGTCAGGCTTATACAGGCAATCTGCAGGAGTTTTGGCAATACGACGCTACAACCGGCGCCTGGACACAGAAGGCCAGTTATCCTGCCATGTCGCTGCCTGGACTGGGCATTGGGTTTTCTATTGGAAATAAGGGGTATGTTATTATGAGTCCTGACAGTTTAGGGTATACCGACCTTTGGCAATATGATACAGCTTTAAACACATGGACGAAGAGGGCCTACTTTCCGGGTAGTCTTAAGCAGGGTATGACAGCTTTTAGTATTAATAACTTCGGATATGTGGGCCTGGGGGGTGACGGCATTGGAAGATCCAACAAAATCTGGCAATATGATCCGGTGGCTGATTCCTGGGCTCCGAAGTCAGATTTCCCCGGTACGGGTTCTACCAATTCAGCTTCCTTTGTCGTGGGTAGCTATGCCTATGTCGGAACGGGAATGAACGGGTTCAATACTATTACCGGTTCAACTGAATTTTATCGATACGATCCTTCTACCGATACCTGGACAAAGAAAGCTGATTTTCCGGGAGTCGGACGAAATAGCGCTGCAGGTTTCGCTATAGGTGACTACGGATATTTGGGAACCGGATATAATCTGAGCGGTTTTTATTTAAGTGACTTCTGGCAGTACAACCCATCTACTGATATATGGGCGCAAAAAAATGATTTCGGCGGTGGGGTGCGCGGAGAGGCATCCGGATTTGCGGGTGACAATCAGGGATATTTAGGTTTTGGTTCTGGTGCGGCTCATCAGGCAGGTGCGATGGCCGGTTATAATAGTATCTATATAGATTTATGGGAGTACCAACCATGATTGTCAACTCCTTTCAGCAATGGATGAGCAAATGAATGCAGTTATATTCTGCGAAACTTAGTGCATGAGAAGACAAGATCCGGGTTTGTCACATAAAAAAGGTTTCAGGATTATTGTTCCCTGAAACCTTTTCTATCAAAGTGAATCCCTTATTTTTTTGTTGAATCCATTTTCATTTTAGTCGTATCCGGAGCTACGGATCTTGAGGTGTCGGTAACGGTAGTTGTCGAACTGTCCGTTTTTATCGTTGTTGAATCAGTCGTGGAACTGGATGACCCGGATCCACAGGCCGCCATGATACTAACCAACGTCACTGCCAATAATTTTTTCATTTTAAATAGTTTGAAGTGATTAATGAAATGTTCTCACTGTTTTATACGGTGTTTTCGGATAGGTAACCCAATAAAATTGTTGATATATTTCCACACTGTTAGCGGGTATACTTCCGCGGGAGAACAATAGCTTTATATGGGCTTAATGGGGCAGATTAAAAATTTTGGAGACAGCCGCCTTATAATTTCTTCCAATCGGAATCTGATATTTTCCTATTTCAAAATCATGTTGTGTGTAGGCGGTTATTTTATCCTTTGCCACAATAAATGAGCGATGAATCCGTAAAAAACTGTCGGCAACTGCTGTTCTATGATCCCGACAATTGCAGGATTGATTTGCCCGCCAGCTGACTATTATTGAAAGTTAAGGAATAAATATTATTGAGCGTATTGAACAAAAAGTGAGGCTGGAACTGGGCTTTTAAAAAATTTAATTCATTTTTTATTTTGTCTATTTCCAGTTGTTTGGATTCTTTTACCTGAATAAAAAATTGATGGATAACAACAAAGATGCTGCTGAATAGTACCACGGAGCAAATGGGTAATGAATATTGCGTAAAGAGTTGATAGTTGAAAATACCTGAAGTAGAAATATAGGTTTGAACAAATCCAGCCAACAATAAATTGAACAGGAAAAACGTAAAAAATGTAACATATTTCTTTTTGAAAAAGAATTGTCCCAGTAGAAAAAGGTTGATATAAACCGACGCTATTTTCAGAGGCAGTCTGGTCAGCCCATAATAAGGAGCTTCATTATAGTTCTTATCAAAGGTTTGCCACAAAAAAGCATTGGATATGCAGTACAAAACCCAAAAGAGCAGATGAAAGAGGAGTGTTTTGTAAGTGAATCTGATAAAATGCATACCGAAAATTACAAAGGATATTTGCTTCAAATTCATTTGCACACGAACGCATATAAATGACCTATGGAAATCGTGATTTTACCGACAAAATGCATCTTCGTAAAACCGTAGAACCATTAAGAAAGCGGTTCCGGTCTCGGTGCTTCACCGGCGGGTCTTGATTTGTCTTCGGGAAGCGGAATAAATTCTTTGTTGTCATTGGGAGGCAGTATGATACGGCCCTGCTTCCAGTCTTCCTTGGCCTGTTCGATGCGCTCCCTGCGGGAAGAAACGAAGTTCCACCAGATGAAACGTTCTCCCAGGGGCTCACCGCCCAAAAGCATCAGCGTTGTATCTTCTTTTGCGAGGATCGCCGGGTCTGCGCCGGTTGTAAACACCAGCATTTGTCCCGCGCGGTAAAAATTGCCCGCCACTTCAACACTGCCCTTCGTGATATAAAATCCACGTTCCGTATGTTCCTTCGGGAGACCAAAACGCGCACCGGTTTTCAGGATCACGTGCAGGTAAAACAGGGGTGAATTTGTTTTAACCTCATTGCGCAACCCGTACGCATTACCGGCAATGAGCCGCATCCAGACTCCGGTATCGGTAAAGATGGGAAGCTGATCAGGAACGTAATTTGTAAAAGACGGAGCGGCTTCTTCATCTTTCTCAGGCAGTGCAACCCAGGTCTGTATCATTTCGACATCTCCTCCTGCCAGCGCCGAAGGATCCTCAAATCGTTCGGAGTGCGCAATGCCCCTGCCTGCCGTCATCCAGTTCACTTCGCCCGGACGAATGATCTGTTCCACACCCAGACTATCGCGGTGTGTTACCTGTCCGCCGAAAAGATAACTCACCGTGGAAAGGCCGATATGCGGATGAGGCAATACATCCAGGCTGGATGGTTTTGAAGGCAAATCTGTAATGGGTCCCGCATGATCCAAAAAAATAAATGGACCGACCATCCGGCGCAATCGGAAAGGTAATATGCGTTTCACTTTCATCGTCGGACTGATCGCCGCATTGCGTGCGTCATTCATATGCGAAGCTACATAAACAAATTTTCGGCCTGAGCAGATCCAAAACTTTACGATAAAATTCACGTGTACGAACCCCCGGAAGTGTCAGATATTCAAAATAATACTAGCTTTGATGAACAATTCAATATTCTTTTCTGTATGGTATAAAATGCTGCAAAACCGCCGCCATGAAACCTGGAAAAATACTGAATTACCTGGTCCCGCCATTTCTCTATCTGGTCAGCATATTTCCTTTGGCCGTGCTCTATCTTTTTTCGGATCTTCTTTTTGTGTTTGTATTTTATATATGGCGATACCGGAAAAAGGTCGTCTTTGAAAATCTCCGGATTTCCTTTCCGGGGAAAACGGATGCAGAAATTAAAAAGCTCCGCTGGTTTTATTACCGCTATCTCTGTGACCTGTTTGTGGAAACCATAAAAATGATAACGATCTCCTCCAGGGAGTTGATCAAACGATGTTATCTGGATGCACAATCGAGGCAGCTTCTTGATAAGTTATATGATAATCGCGAAAGCGCCATCTTAACCCTGGGTCACAAGGGCAACTGGGAATGGGCCGGCATGGCTTTCAGCTTGCTCTGTCAGCAACATTTTTACATTGTATACCATCCCCTGAGTAATAGCATCCTCGATAAAATTATGCTGCAGATCCGCAGTCGTTTCGGTGCCCGGTTAACGACCATGAACAATGCATTCAAGACGCTGAAACAGGCAGGTAATGAGCCCATTTTGTCTGCCTTTGTGGCCGATCAGGCTCCGCCCCCTGCAACAGCACTGTGGACTGAATTTCTGCATCAGGAAACGCCATTTTTCAGGGGTCCGGAAAAAATCAGCAGTAAACTCGGCCAGGATGTGGTGTATCTCTCCATTCGTCGTGTTCGCCGTGGGTACTATATCATGCACGTAGATAAACTGGCGGACAGTCAGGATGAACATGTGCCCGGCCGGGTTACGGAAAAATATGTGGAGGCGCTGGAAAAAGATATCCTGTCCGACCCCGCCACCTGGCTCTGGTCACACCGGCGCTGGAAACACAAGAAACCTGAACTGGTGTCTTAATGTCATTTGGGAAATAATGTGTGCATTCTGGTAAATTAAAGGCGGGGGAAACTCCGCCTTCGTATCAGGGTACGTACCACTAAATAATTTTATGAATAATAAAAGCTACCAGGCCTAAATCGAATGCCAACAAGGCGGATAATATCAGCACAAATACTTTTCTTTTAGTTGAGCTCATAAGGTTGGATTTAAACATTTATTACTTTCAAATGGGAACAATTATAATACCATGAATTTTTACTATTCTGATTCACATAGTATTTATACTGTTGTTTTAAATCATTTGTTAAATCAAGAGCCCGGAAATTATCCGGGTATTCATTGAATGGCATATGATATTTAGGTATATGCGTATTCAACGAAAATCCATAGTATCAGGATGATACCTGTCAGCATATAGTAATTGCTGGGTCGTATAAAATTTCCACATGTACAGCTTGTACATATCCCGTCATTGACTTGTTAATAAATGATCTGACTGATCTCAATAGCCGTACCATATTAAACATTATAAATTCCACTCTTATACTGTAGAAAAAGAACCACGGGAGTGGTGATAAAAAACGCTATTAATTATAAAAACCGCATCCTCTCTTCTTCCAGGTCAAGTTCTGTCAAATGCCTTCGGATCACTTCTTCATCGATCATCTGGTCCTTGTTTTTATTTATGAGCCATTTCCTTTGATGATTCAGAATATCCAGATAAACGGTTTTGGTATCACGAAGTATCTGTTCTTTATCGGCTGTGTTCGTGTGAGACGCCCATTTGGCAGCCATTTGCTGAAGGGCTGGCTGATCTTTTAGTTGTTCACTATACACAGACCCCAAATGAGACAATGCCTGCTCGGCCAATTCTTTTCGTATCATATTTTCTGCTTCTTCTTCCGGTAAGTTGTCACCAAAGTCGGGCAATTTTATTTTCCGGAGTATAAAGGGAAGCGTCAGACCCTGTATGAGCAGGGTTAGCAGGATGACGATAAAAGTGATAAATAATATCAGGTTACGCTGCGGGAAAGGGTTCCCATTACTCAGTTGTACTGGTATGGACAAAGCCGCAGCCAGTGATACCACACCGCGCATACCCGTCCACCCCAGCACGAAGGGGACTTTTAAGCCAGGATTTCGTGGATCCGCCACCGTTATGAAGTATTTGGCAATGAAGGTAACTATCACGGCACCATAGGCCGACAGAATTCTTCCTATGATCAGAACTGCCGTGATCAATACACCGTATCCGATGGCTGACATGATACTAACGCCATCAAGTCCCGAAGCGATTTCCGGCAGATCCAAACCGATGAGCATGAACACGAGCCCGTTCAGAATAAAAATAAAACTTTCCCAAACGTTGACTCCGCGCAGGCGTGAACTGCTTTTCAGGAAACGATGCCTGTGATTGGACAGGAAGAGTCCGCCGCTAACCACCGCTAACACACCTGAGCCGTGTGCTTCCTCTGCCGCCAGGTACATGATATAGGGCGTTACCAGCGTTAAAACAATATCTGAATTGGCATCGGTCGGCAGGTACTTATGTGCCTTCATAAATATCCATCCGACCAGCAGGCCAATACCCACACCACCGATCAGCATCCAGCTAAAACTCAGGGCTGCATTCATCCAGAAAAACTGGCCTGTGGCCACCGCAATCAGAGCAAAACGAAAAATAATCAGTGAAGAAGCATCGTTCAGCAGGCTCTCACCTTCCAGGACGGACTGCATCCGCCGTGGTACTTTTACAAATTTCAAAATGGCGCTTGCACTTACGGCATCAGGCGGTGAAACGATTCCGCCCAATAGAAATCCAAGGGCCATGGAGAATCCGGGTATAAAATGATTAGCGACGAATGCGACCGACATCGCGGTCAGAAACACCACTACAAAAGCAAAGCTTGTGATGATACGTCGCCAGCGCCACATTTCTTTCCATGAGATGGTCCATGCCGCTTCATACAATAATGGAGGTAAAAAGATAAAGAATATAAGATCCGGATCAATATGTAAAGTCGGTATGCCGGGAATAAAGCTGATGGCCAGACCTGTTATCACTAATAATACAGGATAGGCCACTTTTATTTTATTGGCCAGCATGATCAGCAATACGATGGCCAGGATCAGACTTAAATAAAAAGGAAAATTTTCGATCATTGGTGTTTTGAAGATAAATAATTTGCCGGGAACTGTGGAAGAATGAAATCATTGACCAGGCACTAGTCTTCACTATTAAAGATCGGGTAGCAGAACCCGGTCCGGGCAGGAACCGGTATTTTATGGAGATGAATGGATAGTATATTTCGTAATGAGCCTCTCCGGGGTCTATTGTTTTGGAAATGTAATTCGCCTGATCACATTGTTATAAAAATCGCTTACGTACAACACATTGTTGTTTCCCGATGTTGTGTATGCGATTCCGGAAGGAGCATAGAATTCCGCATTTTTCCCCGTTCCATCCTGATACCCTTGTTTTCCGTTGCCGGCAATCGTCGTAACCAAACCATTGGGTGAGACCCTGCGAATGCTGTTATTATTTATATCGGCCACATAAATATTATTATCGGGATCCGTACAGATAACCATCGCACCTCCGAAAGAAGCGAGTGCGCCGGCTCCGTCTGTATTTCCAAGGCTGTCCGATCCGGCGATAACCGATATCGATCCGTCTGCGATTTCTATGATCCTATGACCCGCTGATATATAAACATTCTTGTCGGCCGCATCCATCGTCATCGAGCTGATGATCCCGAATTGCGTGCTGTTTCCGATGGGTACGATGATATGATCAGCCGCCCGGATTTCAAACATGCCCTGATACGTGTCGAATAAAAAAATATTTCCCTTGTAATCCATACAGGCGCCATTGGGATCTACGGAAATATCGTTTGGATTATTAAAATCAATCGCCTGGGAATTTCCCGTGGTCGAGCAGGTTTTTGCTTTGCCACAACCATAATCGCCGATATATATGATATCATTATCGATCCATAGATTGCTCGGAAAGGTCAGCGAAGGATCACCGTTTCCAAATGGATCGTCCAGGCATCCGGGCTCATTAAAGGCACCAGTAAAAGGCCCGACCAACTGGGCTATCGGATCGACTTTCAAAATGGCGTTGTGATTGGTTTCGGCCACATACAGAAATCCCTTGCTGTCAACACATAGTTCCGTGGGCCCTGCAATCGAATGCTCAATGAGCTTTCCGGCATAGGTATCCACTGTGTATTGTGAAGAATCAGCAGGACCCGTGCTTGCGCCGGTATTTGACTTGCTCACGTTCTTCGAACAGGACTGAAGCACGATCACACATAACAGAATATGGCCGGCATATGAAAGAATGCGCATGATTTATTTTTTATATTAGTGATCCATTTTGATTTGTAACATACGGCAGGCAACATATCCTAACCGGATGGTAAGGAATTCATTAATCGACGAATGATCGTTATAAATCGTCAGAAGATGTTTATGTATACACTGATTGGAAACGGCGCTATAAAAAAATAGATCTCCGGTCGGCGGAGTAGATTTTGTTTTGATCTTTCCGGAATAATCAAGGGAGCGTCAGTGCTAAATGCCTCGCGACGTCGCGGCCCGAAACAAGATCGCTGATGGTTGGATTCACTTTGTAATCGGGTAAAACATCATGGCCGTCATTGATGCCATTCAGTATTTTAAAGTTCTTTGTTGAAATCAGACATTGTAAATGGGTGGAGGATAACAGGAACATCACCTGATACTATCCCGTTTGAGTTTGACGAATATATCGTGGGAAGACGACCGGTTTATTAAATTTGTATATGTTCGATAAAATATATTTCTTCTTTGTATTTCTCTGTTGTATTTCTTTGGTATATAAGATATGGCATCACAGAAATGACAAAGATGCATATGGCAATTCGCTAGATCCAGTTGGTACTATTCACTTCAGGGGGTTTTCCTGGGTATGGAACAGGAGTGGAGTATCCTCCTAGTAATTCTCACAGAAAAATTACGATCTTTTTATTCTAAGGGTAAGTGATTTTGGGGAATATTTTCAACAGCAAAAACATTGACAACCGTTTAGGAATTTTCTACTTTACGTTCGTGCACCAGATTAGTTTCAGATATGAAAACGCCAGATTTCAGGCAATAGCGAGTCGCTTTGTTGAAAAAAGAAATCACTGGTATCGGATCACATTGCCGGATGGCCGGAATTTCGTAATTCTCCCGGATACCCGGCGAATGAACGATGATAAAATTATCTGGCGCCAGCAGCAGATACCCGGAGAGCCCGTTCACCCGGAAGAGTATATTCAGTCCGTCGGTCAGGGACTTCAGTTAGCGGGTTTACATTGAATATTGATGAAATCAACCGTTTTGATCAAGCGTTGATACAGAAAGCATGATAATGTCATCAAAAACAGAGTTATCCGGGCTTGATTTACCGGTCACCTGCAAACCTTTTATGGTATTCAGGAAGAACCGGGCAAGCACCTTTGCATCGCGCCTGTTTTTTATTTCACCTTTTTTTTTGCCCGCTTGAATTACCTGGTAAAACAAATCTTCCATTAGCTGATCGTTTCTGCGCACAAGATTATTTACTGTTTTATCATGTGGCGCCACTTCAACACCGGCGTTCAACATAAAACAACCTTTGTCCTGTTTACCAGCCAACAGACCTTCGGTAGCTAATTCGATCAGTTTTTTTACAGTTTCTTTTGCAGGTCCCGGATGATTGGCAGTTTCCTGCAATTTCACAAAACCGATGTGTTGGTAAGTCTCCAAAGCCTTAATAAACAGCGAATGTTTATCTGTGTACGTGTCATAAAGGCTCGAACGACTGATGCCCAGGCCGCTCACCAGATCTTCCATGGATGTGGCATTATAGCCCCTGGACCAAAAAAGGTTCATGGCCCTGGTCAGCACTTCGTTCTCATCAAAATCTTTCGTTCTTGCCATAACCGGAAATAGCTTTGCCGCTCTGGCAAAGCTATTCTTTTTAAATTATTTTTTATTTTGTCGGATGTCATTACCTCATTCCGCCACTGGCCAGTAATATTTCACCGGTTAGCCAGCGGGAATCTTCGGAAGCCAGGAATACAGCTACATCCGCAATATCATCTGGCTGACCGATACGGCCAAGCGGCGCCGTGCGAACTACGTTAGCTTCAAAATCGCTTCCCATCAGTCCGGCGGTATGCGCACCTTCTGTTTCCACCATACCCGGGTTAATAGAATTTACACGGATCTTTCTGGCGCCAAGCTCTTTTGCCAAAACATGAGTGATTGAATCAACGGCGCTTTTCGTTGCTGTATAGATCGAGCTGCCAACCGGGTTCGTGTTGCTCACCGCCGAGCCGATATTAATGATACTTCCGCCTTTTGCGCTGAAGTTTTTAACCGCACCCTGCGTAGTCAATAACAGACCCAAAACGTTCGTATTAAACTGCGAGTGGAAATCCTCCGCACTGATTTCTTCAATCGCACCGAATTTGTACACTCCCGCATTATTGACCAGTATGTCCACAGCTCCGAAAGCTTTTTTCGTTTCTGCAAATAAACGGGTGATGTCTTTCTCGCTGGTTACGTTTCCCTGTACGGCAATTGCCTTTCCACCGGCAGCGGTTATTTCAGCCACTACCTGATCGGCCCCGGACTTTGCCGAAGAATAATTTACGACAACACTTGCACCGGCTGCTGCCAGTTGTTTTGCGATGCCGGTACCAATCCCTTTTGATGCGCCTGTTACAACAGCGACTTTGTTTTCTAACTTTTTCATTGTTTTATGTGATTTATCGTCTATTTGGAACGATTGTTCCACAAAGGTAAGGATATTGGAACGTTCGTTCCAAATATAAAATATATTATTATTAAAGAATAAAAAGACGGGTTAAGCCAGAAATGGGCTTAGCCTTTAAGAACGACATCAGATTTTCGGCTTCCATGGCAAGGAACAGGCCGTCTAAAATTTTTTTAATTAAACGGCTTGTTTTATAAATACAATTATTTATGTTTACAAAAACATTGGTAATTTGTTTACATATATGATCGATTTCACTAAATAGCTATCGATTTCTAAAATCTTAAAGCCATGTGCCGGAAACGAACCATTTTATTTCTGTGTGTTTTTTCAGTCTTATACTTTACAGGATCGGTGTTTGCCCAGGGTGGAGAAAAACCATCGTCGAAAGCAAGTATCATACAGCAGGAAAACAGGAAACCCGGTACAACCGATTGGATCTTAACCAAGGTGACACGTGATGACGACGAACCATACAGTGGCGGCTGGCACCGTCGAAAGGGGATTGAAGGCTTTGTTTCGCAGACCAGCATTCGGGCCGGAGAGACCTGCAAGATTTCAGTTAGCGTTGAACCTGCCGACGAATATAAGATTGATATTTTCCGGATGGGATATTATGGTGGAAAAGGAGGCAGGTTAGTAAAATCCATCGGGCCCTTGTCGGGGATACCTCAACCGACACCGACGGATGGTAATAAAAATCTTATTGAATGCCATTGGTCAAAAGAAATTGATCTGAAAATACCATCAGATTGGGTAAGTGGCGTATACCTGGGTAAACTAAGTACATTAAAAACAAATGCCGAAGCATATATTATTTTCATTGTGCGCGACGACCGTCAGGCAGACCTATTGTTCCAGTGCTCCGATCTGACCTGGCTTGCTTATGACCGGTGGCCGCAATGGCATTCCCTTTATGACTCACCCACTGATCCCTGGGGCGCCGCAGGTGGCAGCGCCAGTTATGATGTAGGTTTTGACCGGCCGTATGCATTGTATTGGAACGGATTTCCCGCAGGGTTTGAACCGCTTACCAATGGTTCCGGCGATTTCCTGATGACTGAATTACCGTTGGCTTTCTGGCTGGAAAAAGAAGGCTATGATGTCACGTATATATCTAATGTGGATACGCATGCAGATGGCGCCGGTTTACTAAGGGGGAAAGTATTTCTTTCTGTTGGGCATGATGAGTACTGGACACAACAAATGGTAGATAACGTGACGCGTGCAAGGGATGCAGGTCTTAACCTGGCATTCCTTTCCGGCAATGCCATTTCCGGCCGCGTGGAACTGCTGCCCAGTACGGATGGCAGGCCAAATCGGATAATGAGGAAGATTAATCGTTTTTCAGATGAGGAAAATCTGATGGGCGTTCATTCGTACGGTGTGGGTCTCGCAGACTGGACATGTGTTGCTCCGGAAAACTGGGTTTTTGAAGGCACAGGAATGAAAAAAGGTGACCGTATTCACCAGCTTGTTGGTTGGGAATTTCATGGACCCCCCTTCGGTAATCAGAAAAATATGACTGTACTTGCTGAAGGACCCGTAACCAATTATAGTGGGGAGCCGACAAATAAAAGCTACTCAGCTGTCATTTACACAACGGAGAAGGGAAATTATGTTTTTAATGCGGCTACCTGCTGGTGGACGAAAGTTTTATCCTACCCACCAGGATATATGAACCCGCCGTATCGTTATTTCAGTGAAACTGATAAACGTGTTCAGCGAATTACAAAAAATGTGCTTGATCGTATGATTTCGGCTAAAATAACCGGAGTACCAAACAGAAAATAAAAACCAGATTACCCGGGAATTTCAATTAGTACTGCAAATAAAAATAAATCAAACCGGTTCATAAAAAGAGAAACCAGTCTTTCCGGCCAAAGTTCAAAACATGTATAAAATATTTATAGTCGTATTTATAACCGTGCTTATTTCGGAAGGTTGCAACAGGCAATCCCCTCAGGGGAAGACATACGCCGGTCTCCCTGATGATATGTTCATATCGCAGAAAGATACCATTCTTGCCGACAGTATTATTTATCATACGGTTCGTATAGATCACAAAGGGGCCATACTGCCGTGGTACTCGACTAATTTGGGCGAATCGTACGACTATGTTTTGCACAAAGTATATGACTTCTGGAAAAATATGGCATTGGACACCAACGGCGCTGAATACTACATGAACCACCAGGTTTGGCGACCGGACCATGATAAACGGGGTATAGGCGGTGACCAGGTTATGATGACCCTTTCTTCATGGGACTTGTATTATAATTATACAGGTGATGAATCCGTGATCGACAACATGAAATATGTTGCTGACTATTATCTGGCGCATTCCCTGTCAGCTCCAAACAGCGCATGGCCTGACCTGCCATATCCATATAATAATAAAGTGGAATCTGGAATTTACGATGGCGATATGATTTTAGGAAAAGGCTTTCTTCAGCCAGACAAAGCTGGTTCTTTCGGATTTGAACTGGTTCACTTGTACAAAAAAACCGGCGATAGAAAATATCTTGACGCGGCAATAAAAATAGCCAATACGATGGCGGCCAAAGTTCAACCTGGAGATAATGATAACTCACCCTGGCCATTCAAAGTAAATGCTGAAAATGGTGAACCCGGTCTTATAGTAGACAAAGTAGTCTGGTATGAGGGCATGTCGAAAGATATACGAAAAACAAAACTGAAATATAAAAAATCGAATTATACGACCAATTGGACCGCCACTTTAAATTTATTTTCCGAGCTCATCAATCTTCATCAGGGGAAAACAGATACCTACAGAAAAGCATTTGATATGACGCTGAACTGGCTAAAGACGTATCCCGCTAAAACGAATAAGTGGGGACCGTTTTTTGAAGATGTGCCGAGATGGTCAGATACCCAGATAAACGCCATTACATACGCCATGTATCTTTTGGGCCATGAAGAGCTTGACCTGGATTGGAAAACGTCTGTTAATCACATTTTTCAATGGGTTCACAAAGAGCTTGACGACAGACAATATGCAAAATATGGGGTGACTTGTACTGACGAACAAACGGCTTATCGTGTTCCCGGAAACAGCCATTCTTCCAGGGAAGGATCGGTTGAATTAATGTATTGGGAGAAAACAGGTGATACGGCTTATGCCAGAAATGCAATCCGTGAATTAAACTGGGCTACCTATATGGTGGATAGTGTTGGCAAAAATTTTTATCCGACGAATGACATCTGGATGACGGATGGTTACGGAGATTATGTTCGCCATTACCTGCGTGCGATGGCTGCTGCTCCGCAATTGGCCCCTGAAAATTCAGATCACTTGTTGAACACTTCGTCTATCATAAAAAAAATTTTGTATGGGAAGGAAAGTATTTCTTACAACGTATTTGATTCTGCATCCATTGAGACATTGAGACTTCTAAAAAAGCCGGGAGAAATAAGCGTTCAGGGAAATATTTTAGCGGAAAATGATAGCTCAGCAGCTGAAGGCTGGCAATGGGAGATGCTTGGCAAAGGAGGGATCTTGAAAATCAAACATGAACACGGTAATGAAATTGATATCAGGAAATGACGGACTAGTTGCAAAATAAGAGTCTTTTACTTACAGACAATGATCAAACCATCGTTTCAACCGCTACACTGTATGCGGGCGGTGACTATTTGCTGGCTCTTGTATGTAAACCTGTTGATAAGTGGTTGCCACTTTAAACACGAGTTATTCAGAAAAATATCTTCTGCCACATCCAATATTCATTTCGACAATGAAGTGATAGAAAATGACTCCATTAATCCGATCGATAAGGAATACTTATATAATGGCGGCGGGGTGGCAGTGGGGGATTTTAATAATGATGGTATGCCTGATATTTATTTTACCGGCAGTATGGTCTCTAACAAATTGTATCTGAACAAGGGAAATTTTACGTTCCAGGATATTACCTCAACAGCAAAAGTAACAGGAGAAGGAAGATGGTGTAATGGTGCTTCCGTTGTAGATATCAATAACGATGGATATTTGGATATATATGTGTGCGCAACAATAAAAAGTAGTCCTGCGGATAGAGTCAATCTTCTGTATATTAATCAGGGTCCGAATGAACAGGGAATTCCTGTTTTTAAGGAAATGGCTTCTGAATATGGACTTGCCGACACAAGCTATTCCGTCCAGGCTGCTTTTTTTGATTACGATAACGACGGTGATCTGGACATGTACCTGGTAACTACAAAAATGGCCCAGAGAAATGCCGTGCGATTTGAAAGCAATAATGTAAACCGTGATTCTTCCGACGTTGATAAGCTTTTCCGAAATGATTGGGATTCTTCACTGAATCATCCCGTTTTTAAAGATATTTCGAGACAGGCAGGGATTATACAGCAGGGGTATGGCCTGGGTGTTTCTATCGTTGATATCAATAAAGACGGATGGAAAGATATTTATGTGACCAACGATTTTTACGGGAGTGACCAGCTTTATATCAATAACAGGGATGGAACATTTTCCAACGAAGTGACGCGTTATTTCAAACATACCTCCCAGAATGCAATGGGAAATGATATCGCAGATATCAATAACGACGGCCTCGCAGATGTGCTTACCGTTGACATGGATCCCGCCGGTAATTTTAGAAAGAAAAAAAATATGGGCGCCGGAAATTATTCTGTTTACCAAAATATGATGAATGGGCGGTATATGATGCAATACGTGCGCAATACATTACAGCTCAACCAGGGCCCGCAGATGAACGGCAATGATACTGTAGGGAATCCGGTGTTTAGTGAAATCAGTTTTTTTTCGGGCGTTGCTGAAACAGACTGGAGCTGGAATCCTTCCATTGCAGATTTTGATAATGATGGGAATCGGGATATCGTTATCACCAACGGATATCCGAAAGATATTACCGATCTGGATTTTGCCACATTCCGGAGGCAGGCTACCGACCTGCTTTCAAAAAAAAGTATTAGCGAACAAATCCCGCAAATAAAAATATCGAACTATGCATTCAAAAATAAGGGTAACGTCCAGTTTGAAAA
>Ga0193753_10002009_pt1 | contig 16618 bp, 9 predicted proteins | sample H1c2metaG_FD_144925 | JGI IMG/M metagenome (GOLD analysis project Ga0193753, IMG submission 144925) | Soil microbial communities from a riparian zone of the East river system, Colorado, United States - H1c2 | ecosystem: Environmental > Terrestrial > Soil > Riparian zone | place: USA: East River... | reverse complement strand
AAGTCTTATTTGCTCCATTTGAAGCTGCCGGTCGTTATTAAATAGGGAATCGCGTGATGCAATGTACATGCTTAAATATTTGTTGGCCTCACTTTGATCTGACTTTTCATAATGTTGCGCCAGCATCTTGGACGCTTCCTGGATCTCATGTGGAGAATTGATACGCTGTCCTCGCTCGAGTCCTGCCTTTGCATAGTAAACCATTGAATCAACGGCACCGAGTAATTGAAATGTCTCTGCCAGGCCAAGGCTGTTGTTGGCCAGGTGGAATTTTCTGATAGCCTCAGGATATTTTTTCAGCTTTTTCGCGATGGCGCCTTGAAGTGTATAAGAATTCCTAGCCAGTTCCGGTACTTGGCTTGAATACTTTTCAAGGAAGCCAGACAACTGGTTGCTGTAAAACATAGCTGAATCCAGCTTGTTCATTTCTTCGTACATGATGCCTAGCTGCATGTACGTTGGCCATTTCATCAGGTCGGGAGATCTTGCAAAATCCGGATGGTTCAATGCCCTTTGTACCCACTTACGTGCAGCTGGCAGATCGCCCTTCCTGGAGGAGCTTATGAACAATAGATTGTACAAGTAAATCGCTTCCCTTGGATTGTATTTTTCAGAAAGTGCCAATGCTGCATTGATCTCGACGCTTGCTTTCGCCCATTCACCGCTAATTGTATAGTGAAAAGCCGACTGCCCCAGACACTCTATCTCTCCATCGGGATAATCAATTCTCCTTGCAATCGCGATGCCTTCGCCGGCATACTCCAGTGTTTTCCCGGGTGACTTTAACAGATACATAGCTGCCAAATTCCGGAGCGCATTTACTTTTGCCGTATCATCAGGCATGGACGATAACCGCGCCGTTACCCCGTCAACATATTTTTGATCAAATGCCATTGGCTGCCCAATGGAGACACTGCAATAACAGACCAGGAAGCCTGCACCCAGCAGCTTAAGCTTGATAAGATCGTTAAGGATTTTGTCCCTCGTCATGACTGCATATTTCAGGCTTTCCCCTCTAATAATAGTGATAATAGGAGAGAAAACAGCTTGCTTTGAGAGGGATTTAGTGATTCATTGCCCGCCGTAGCGTGCCCGCCGGAGCCCCGATATCTATCGGGGCGAAGGAGGAGCGTTTCGCGAAGGAGGGTAGTGATTGGGTGCTTACTTTCCGAAGCCAAATGCAATGGTGAGGCAATTCAAGATGTTGCGTGTTATTTGACCGGTAACATCCAGAGCAGGATTAAATATCGTCACAGTAATCCCCGCGATCCTTCCAGTTTGTAAAAGTGATTTTAGCGAGTAGGCGGTTTCCTGAAAAGTAAGTCCGCCAGGCAATCTGTAATCCACCGCTGGATTCATATCGTCTGCAAGGACATCAGTATCGAAATGGATCCAAAACCCTTCAACTAAACGCATGCGCATCGCTTGCAAAACCGCACCCATGGTCGACTCAATACCATTGTCGCGTATAGACTTCAGGTCGTAGCAACTTATCATTGTATCCCTGATATCAGGCGCCCCGTAACGCGCGACTTCCAGTTCATCCCGTTGTCCAATGTGAATAATGTTTTCATCCAGGACATACGGACACCTGTCATTCAAATTTGTAAGCTCAGCAGGGCCCCTTCCACTTACGAGGGCAAGGTCCATGTCAGCAACCTCGCCCGTAGGTGATTGATCAGGTCCGTAAAAGTCTGCGTGCGCATCCAGAAAAATGAGACCGTATTGTCCAATGGGTTTCAGCCCTAGCATCGCTCCCAATAAGATGCTGCAGTCTCCACCGAGCACAAATGCGAAGTTATTGTTCCTGATTGTTACGGCAACTTCACCTGCCAGTAGCCTGGAAAAATCAGCAATAGCGGAAGGGTTCAAACATCGCGTGTGGGCGTCCCGATGTGGATCGTAAGTATCGTTGAGCGTTGGAACAAAAATACCGGGCTTCGTGACACTCAAAGCGTCCCTTAGCCCTGCGGCCAGCAACGCGTCCGCCATTGCCTCTACCCCGGTAGGCCGCAGTCCCAGTATGGATGGCGCGGAGATGATCTGTATATCATACTTTCTCATAAGCCTGATACGCTTTACAAATAACCATAAAAAAGGCTGCCTGATCTCCTAAGATAGACAGCCCTTTGCTTAAGTTTATAGTCGGCTACTTATTCACAGCTTTTTCTGTGCTCTCAGCCATCATCAAGTGATGCTCAAGTGTAGTGACCTTATTCGCTGCCCAGGATTTCAGCTCAGGATCATTTCCCTTATCAGCTTCCTTTTTAAAGGCATCAACGTCATCTTTATGGTCCTTCACCATCAGTTCAGCGTATGCCTTATCGAACTCAGCACCTTTTTTGGCGGATAGTTCGTCATATGTTTTTTGACACTTATCGCTCAACGTTGTAGGAATCGTGATCTGCTTTTGCTCAGCAAGGGCCTTGAGTTCTGAGTTGGCTTTGCTGTGATCATCAATCATGGCCTGTCCGAATTTTTTTACTTCAGCGGAAGCAGCATTCGCCACAGCAAGTTCTCCCAGTTTGACTTCCAGCATCCCGCCATCAGCTGCGGCCACGGCAAATTCCGTGTCGTCTTCGATCTTTGTGGAGTCAAATTTTTCTTCATTTTGATCTTCAGCCATTTCCTTGCTGTCGTTGTCAGCTTTCTTACTGCAGGAGGCAAAAGCCATCAGGCCGACGAATAGCAATACATATGTTTTTGCATTCATAAATTTAGTTTTTAGTGATTTTGATGATTGCGAGGCTGCACATTTGCTAACCTCGCTTGCTGGTATAGAAAAAAGATGCCAGAGCTCCTGATTATTGTATGACTCAATTCGGGTACGAATCGTGCCTTTGGGAAAACATCCCGCTCAGTTTTTGTAGAAAATTAGCTACGCAAGCGTTTGCAGATTGGTAATTTCTTTCCTCGATTTCGCAATAAATTATTGCGACGACGTTGAATGTGGAAAGGTAACGCAAAACCTGCAGTTCTTTTTTCAAAATATTAGTTCCGCATGCTTTTTGAGTCCAAAGAATTTGCCTTGGTAGAGTTACCCAGGCCTACCACTTATAATAGGTGTCAATATGGTATTTGATATTAGAACGAATGAGTTTGTGTTAAGGGGCTGCACTTTCATGACGGGACTCAACGAAGGATGGATCAGAAATAAAACGATTTATGTTAGCCACGCTGTATTTCAGCTGCTAACAGACCAGGATGACTTGGAAACACGCGCGATCGTAGCAAATCAGCTAACGTTTAAAGTTGTCCCAGATTACGAACTGATACGATTGATCACGCGAAGTGACTATTCCCACGCGGATGACAAGATCGAAGAAGCCATCATCCAATTCAAGATGCAAGGCTAGGCGAGAATTTAGTGATTTGGAAAGTACGCATAGAACGTCGCTCCATTCCCTGGCTCGCTCTGACAAGAAATGGCGCCGTCGTGATTTTCCATGATCTTTTTGCAAAGTGCAAGTCCGATCCCGGTTCCCTGAAACGTCATTCGATCGTGCAGTCGCTGAAAGATCGTGAATATCTTTGCAGCATATTTTTGTTCAAATCCTATTCCATTGTCCTTAAACGCCAATTCAATGTACTTTGGATGTGTGAGGTTTTCGGCAACGTAAGCTTCGTCTTTGCTGACTAAACGAAATGTTATCGATATCACGGGAACGCCGTGATTGAATTTCAATGCATTCCCGATCAGGTTGCCAAAAAGCTGACTCAGCTGCATGGCGTGTCCCCTTACCGTTGGTAACGTATCGCTGATGATCGTTGCCTTTTTTTCTGTGATCAAAAGTTCGAAATCTGTTTCAACCTGACAAAGGATCGCATTCAAATCGACATCAACCTTCTCGCCCTCCAACGCCGACAACCTGCTGTACCCGAGCAATGAGCTCACCAGCTGGCTCATCCTCGCGGAAGAAACATCGATCTTGTCGAGATACTTAACAACCATCGGTCCGTTATCGATATTCTTTTGAACAAGATCTGCGAAGGTTTGGATCTTTCGCAACGGCTCCTGCAGATCATGGGAAGCGACATAGGCGAATTGCTCAAGTTCCTTGTTTTGAAGCTCCAGCTTTTGTGTATACTGAAAGATCTGATCTTCGGATTTTTTTCTCTCTGTAAGGTCTCTGGTGACTTTGGAAAAGCCGATGAAATTTCCAGACTGATCGTGCAATGCCGTGATGACTATGCTGCCCCAAAAATGACTTCCATCCTTCCTTTGGCGCCATCCCTCATGCGTAGCTTTGCCTCGTTGTGCAGCTTCCTTGATAAGCCTTTCAGGTAACTTATTACGCTGGTCCTCCTCCAAATAGAAAATTCGAAAATGTTTCCCCACAATCTCATCCTCACGGTATTGTTTGATGTGTTGAGCACCTTTATTCCAATTCAAGACTATTCCATCTCTATCCAACAGGATAATGGCATAGTCCTGAACCTCCGATATCATCAAATGATACCGTTGTTCACTTATCTTCAGCGCCTCATGCTTCTGCTTTAATTCCTCTTCTGCCTGTCGCCTTTCAGTGAGGTCTCTTGTAACTTTTGCATATCCTATTACATAACCGCGATCATCGTGTAATGCCGTGATCGATATACTTCCCCAAAAAAGTGTGCCGTCCTTGCGAACCCTCCAACCTTCATGCCCGGCTCTTCCTGTCGTGGTAGCTTCATTGATCAATTGTTGCGGGAGATTTCGTGCTCGATCCTCAGACGTATAAAAAATGCTGATGTGCTTGCCCAGTACTTCCTTCTCTGAATAGCCCTTGATCTTTTCCGCCCCTTTATTCCAGTTTTGGATCAACCCTTCGGTACTTAACAGGATGATGGCATAATCCTCGACTTCAGCAATAACACGATGAAATTTTTCCTCGCTTCGCTTCAACTCAATATTGCGCAGTTGAAGCGAACGGGTTCTTTCCTGTATCTTGTTTTCAAGCTCAATAGCTTCTGATTTTTGAGCGGTGATGTCCAGGGCCGTACCGTACAGGCGACTTACCTTACTCTTTTCATAAAATACGGTGCCGTGAAACCGGTACCAATGAATGGTTTCATCCGGCCAGACGACGCGGGCTTCATAGAACAGCTGACCGTTGTCAAAGGCTGTTTGGTGTGCTCGCGAACGAAGGTCCTGGTCCTCGGGATGAATGCGGTTTCCAAAATCTTTGTGCGTCAGCTTCGAAGATGGCTTAAAGCCAAACATTTCGGCCAACCGCGGAGAATATTGAAATTGGTTGTGTGGTACATTCCATAAAAATGTGCCGATGCCTGCAACTTCTATGGCGAGTCTGGCCTTTAATTCATTTTCCCTTAGCGTTTCTTCGATATTTCGTTGTTCGGTGATGTCCACTACAGTGCCAATGAATCTTTCGGCTATTCTGTGTCGGTTAAAAAATACTCTGCCCTGTGCCCGTATCCACCGTTCCTCACCATTACCAAAACGAAGGATGCGATATTTGATGTCATAATTTCCCGCGCCATCTGGATTCATCGATTTTGCAATTTCCTCCTGCACATAGCCATAATCGTCTCGATGTATATGCCGTGAGAACATTTCAAAATCAACCTTAACATCTTTCGGAATGTTATACACTTTTCTACATTCCTCTGACCAATTAAGCTCACCCGATACAGGATCGTATTCCCACGTACCAATGTTGGTGGCTTCAATGGCCATGCGCAAACGGATCTCTGCTTCTTCTGCGGCGATTCGGGATTTGGCGTGGATTTTCTCCTTGTTGACGTCTTCAGTTGTATCGATCGCGGTAACAAAGATCCCAACAATCTTTTCCGCAGGATCTATGATTGGGCTATAGGAATAAGTGAAGAAGCGCTCTTGTGTCACACCGGATCTATTGACCGCGAAAGGCTTGTTCTCCATAAGGTGCGACTCGCCCCGATGCAAGGTGCCTTCGAGCATACCACCGATCTCACTCCATAATTCTTTCCAGACAACCCTGGCCGAATTGCCAAAGGCACCGGGATGCTTCACTCCTATGATGTTCCGGTAGCTTTCGTTGTACACCTGAATCATCTCGTCACCCCAAATGATCATGGTGGGAAACTGAGCACGCATACAAATGTTTATCGATGTGTTTAGCGTGGCCGACCACTCCTTCCTCGGTCCGAGCGGCGTATTTTCCCATGCGAATGTATCCAACACGTGGGATATAGCTAAGTGGGCTTCGAGGTCAGCGCTCATTCGTCAATGGGTAATTAACGGTTTTGGGGTAAATATACGCGGACTTCACCGCAAAGACGCTAAGGCGCAAAGTAAGCGCCAAGTATTTTCAGCTAACGATGCGTTCCTTGGCGTCCTGGCCCATTGCGGTTCAACCAAACCTTGGAGTCAGAAGACCTCTCTATTGTCTCTGCAAAGGGCAGGACCATCATTCACTAAACCTGCCTGCCGACAGGCAGGTCACTAAATCACTAAATTCTCCGAGAGCGTAAATGCCGGCAGATGAATGATCTTCCCGCCCTGATTTGCCGATTCATGGGCAATAATCCCCACACATGTTATGTTGGAGGACTGTACGGCATTGGGGTACGGTGACCTGTTGTCGACCAGCGCGCTTAAAAATTCGTGCACGAGGTGAGGATGAGAGCCGCCGTGTCCGGCACCCTGAATAAAGGAAAGGTGCTGATGCTGGTCAGAATCGTATACACCCTGTTGGGTAAAGGGTTGAATTTCCTTAGGTAGATACTTCGCATAGTCAGGACTGTGCACATTCTCGGGAATCTGAGGTTCCGGTCTTTTGGCAGTATGAACCACCAAAGGTTCACCTTCAATGAGCGGCCATTCTACGGACTTCTTCGAACCATACACTTCAAAGCTTTCCCTGTATTGCCGTGCGACATCAAACAATGAGCGGTATATGTGCGCGCTTACATCCGAATTCCTCAGTTTAATATGGGTGGTTTCAACGGCGTAAGGCGAATCATAATACTTGTGTAGCTCTGGCCTGATCGTTCCTGAACCAAAGCATGAAACATATTCCGCATCCTTTTTTAAAAGGCCAAGCACCGGTCCGACACAATGGGTTGCGTAAAACATGGGTGGCAATCCCGGCCAGTAATCCGGCCATCCATCCATATCCTGCTGGTGGCTGGCCTTGATGAACTGAATTTTGCCAAGGTCACCTTTTTCGTACAGCTCTTTCATGAACAGGAACTCACGGGCATACACGACAGTTTCCATCATCATGTAGGTGAGACCTGTTACCTGGGTGAGCTTGATGATCTCCTCACATTCTGCAATGGTGGTGGCCATCGGTACCGTACAGGCTACATGTTTTCCGGCCTTCAGCGCCTTGATGGATTGCTCCCCGTGATGCGGTATCGGTGTGTTGATGTGAACGGCATCAATTTCCGGATCCTTGAGCAGCTCATCATAGGACGTATATCGCTTTGGAATGTCAAAGGCATTTCCAATCTCGTCGAGTTTTGACGAAGTCCTTTGACATATCGCTACCAGCGATGCATGAGGATGTCTTTTATAGATCGGTATGAATTCCGCGCCGAACCCCAGGCCGACTATGGCGACGTTAATTTTTTTTGTGCTCATATGATGGTGCTTTCAATAGCTCTTTTAAGAATTTGATCCCTTTCATTGCAAAATCGTCCTGTGTTTTTGCAAAATTTCTCCAAATAGAGACGGCGCCGGCCAGCTCTTTAATTTCAGGGGTAAAACTCTCTATGGAAACAACGCCCTGGTAGTTGACCTTTTCTAAACCTTTTCTGAAAGTATCCCAGGGTGTGAGACCACTTCCGGGAATGCCCCTGTTATTTTCTGATACCTGCACGTGGATCAGCTTTGTGCCCACCTCTTCAATCGCGCGCTCAAGATCCACCTCCTCCAATCCCATGTGAAAGCTGTCAAGTAAAACATTTGCCGCGGGATGATCAACCTCGTTTACAAGGCGAACGACATCCGCCGCAGTATTGACCAGATCAGATTCAAATCTGTTGAGTGGCTCGATCGCAATCATTAATCCTAGTTCGTGGGCTCGGCGACAAACAATGCGAAGATTTTTTACAGCGCGTTCCCATTCTATCTTTCGAGCTGCGGGAGGCAGCATGCGGGCTTTTCCGACGGCCGAGTACATAGGTCCCGCGAGGAATTTCGCATCCCACGCGTTGCATAAAGCAAAGCAATCAAAAATGTACTGAAAGCAGTTTTGATGAACGGACGGATCCTCGTGCGTTAGATCACGTGTAGGTCCGAAAGCGCCACACACGACCGGCAGCAACTGATGGCGGTCCAAAGCCTCCTTCACGATCGCAGCATCGATAAGCTCCGGATATTCGACAGGTATTTCAACCGCCTCGAACCCCATGTCCTTTATCTTGGCAAATACAGATATGCTCTCCGTTGTGAAGGGCGATGACCAAAGCCAGGTACTGACTCCAATTTTTATATTCACGCTATTTCGGGCGACTTTAGTTCGGCGAATTGTTTTTAATCACTTTCATGGTTCCGTTCATGACCGACCAATGACCAGGGAACGTACAGAGGAATGGATAGTCACCAGGGGATGCTGGGGCAATGAATTGAAGTCTAACTGTCTCCTGTGGATTCACAAGATTGGTTGCAAAAAGTACCTCGGGAATGTTGGGAACATAATTCATTTCTGCCCCCTTGGGGTTGGTGGCTATTTTGTCGGCCGCTTTTCCAACAACCTCCTTCGTGCCCGGTTTCGAAATAACAATATTGTGCTGCATGAAGTCAGGATTTTGAAGTATGATCTCCACGGGCTTTCCGGCTATCACGGTAAACTCCTGCAAGTCAAACTTCATCTTGTTTTGGACTACCTTGATAGTAATCACAGTAGCATCTTTGCCTGCTGTTGAAGTTACTATTTCTGGCGACTGCGTTGCTCCCATGTACGCCTCTGCAAATACCTGCCCGAGTGTCATATCTTTAAGAAAATCTTTGCCCGACGTGTTATATTCTTTTTCGATGTCGTATTTCCAGTCACCAGACAACGACGTCTTCCTACCTGCGACCTCTATAAACAGTTCATCCTTTTTACCTTGGAAACCTCCAAAGCCACCGATGTCCTCCACTTTAATGGATATAATATTCAACCCTGATTTTAACATTCCTGGGGCAATAGCATAGACGCGTGACTTATCGTTCGCTTTGACCATTCCTCCTATTCGCTTGCCATTAAGGTAAGTGTCGTCAGAATCATTGATACGTCCCAGGGAGATGAGCGCTTTTTTTCCGGCGTCTCCTTTTGGAATCTGGATGGCTTTCTTAAACCAAACAATGCCATCGATATCCAATCCTGCCTGTTCAAATGTTTGGGGTAACGCCATTGATTTCCAGGAAGTGTCGTCGAACGTCACATCCTCGCGGTTTTTTTCCGGTGCCTTTTGATGGTGAACATGTTTGTTTTCCTTCAGGTAGGCAGCAAGAAATCCGGCCTTGTGATGTGACGCGGCGATGTAAACTGCTTTTGACAACCATGGATCGCTAACGATGGCCGGTTCGAGGCTCATGTCGTACAGTAATCTGCCAAGCGATTCAGACGCAGGAACGCCCGTAAGCGCAAGCAGTGCTGAAAGCCTTGTATTAGGATCCTTATCTTTCAGAATGCCTGCGCTAACCATCTCCTCTTCCGTTAATTTTGCCGTTAAAATTTCGATAGCGGCTTTTCTTATCGCTGCATTGTTATTCTTTAACGCCTTTGTGAGAACTATATGCGCCTGCTCATTATCGATGACGCCAAGCCCCTGTATTGTCCACAGCGCATGGAGGGCGGCGTAGTTAGTGTCACCATTTTCTTTACCTGACTCGTCTGCGATGGCATACAACTGCGAAAGAACATCTGTGTTGGCACGCTCCACAAGCAGGCGTTGTGCCGTCATACGCCAAAACATGTTATCGCTGTGCAAGGCTTTGATTAAACCATCCGGATCTTTTTTGTCCAATGACAGTGGTTTGTACGCCTTAGCATCCTGGTGAACGACACGCCATATGCGGCCGCGGTCTTTATCCCGTAAGGGGTTCTCGTATGCATTTCCTGCGCCTGTCTTGGCTTCATAGCCACCGCGTTCAGGTGTAGGCGTAGGGTTGTGCTGAATGATAAAATCGTACCAGTCAAGCACCCAAACCGCACCATCAGGACCAACCTTGGCTTCGACGGGAGATACCCATTCATCTGCGCCGGCGAAAAAATTCCAACCATCCTTTTCGGTAAATCCTGCGCCGTCTTTTACAATCCTGGCCATGTGCACCAGGTGGCCCGTTGGCTCACAAACGAACGCAGTGCCATTCCAGAATTCCTTTGGATATGCCCGCGCGGTATAAAAGTTGTGGCCAGCAGCGGCCGTGAATCCTCCAAAGACATCTACCTGTCTTACCTTTTCGGTAACCGGGTGCATGGCGTAGTGACCATCGATCTTAACGCTGCCAGCGATGGAAGCGCCTTCGACGCCCTTGATGAAACTGTTGGGAATTCCCGCAAAAACGCTGTGTGTATTATTCGCCGTGGAGGCGAACACATCATTCGCTTCCGTGAAGCCCAAACCCCATGTGTTATTGCTGGTACTGGTGACAAATTCAAATCCAGTGGCATCAGGATTAAAGCGATACAGACCTTGTGAGAACTTAACGGAATCGCCGCCCATAGTGCCTGCAAATCCTGAATAACCAACAACTCCCCAGACGTGATTATCCATCCCATTGCGCAGGTTCGATGGTCCGGCGTGGGTGTCATACGTACCCCATCCTTCATAAAGTATTTTTCTTACATCAGCCTTATCGTTGCCATCCGTATCCTGGAGAAAAAGAAAGTACGGCGCCTGGGAGACAATGATCCCACCATGGCTAAACGCGAAGCTGGTAGGAATGTTAAGGCTGTCGGCAAACACGGTAAATTTATCTGCCCTTCCATCTCCGTCCGTGTCCTCGCATATTTTTATGCGGTCATCGCCGGTGCCGTTGTCCTTTTTTGTATTGGGATAGTCAATGGTTTCAATCACCCAGAGCCTGCCACGTTCATCCCAGTCCATGGCAATGGGATTGATGATATCAGGTTCGGATGCAAAGAGTTCGAGATCAAAACCCACGGGAACCTGTATAAGTTTTTGTGACTCCTGTGGTGATAGCGGTTCCTGATATTTTGGCCACGGATCTCTTTTCTCATAGTTCGGAATGCCTTTTTCATCCCGATAAACGAGCACCGGAATACCAGCGCGGAATTCCTCCCATTGCTTTTTCACCGCGTCGCCTACCGCCCACGTGATGCCCTGTTTGATGAGTTGCTGAAAGCCGGCAGTATTCCAGGTTCGTTCGTCATGTCCATAAGCTGTATAGAACACCCTGCCCTTACCGTGTTGCTTTACCCATGTCCATGGTTCATGATGGTCGCCCTCCACGCGTTCCATGAGTATGGTGCGGTCCGACGTCAGCTTATCGTGCACATAGGTTTCATCCCAGGTAGCGAACTCGTTGAGGGACGCTGTTACAGGATGCTCTTTATTAATAATCCTGGCCGTGAACGTTCCTGTATCGTGTTTTAAGAATTGACCGCCAACGAGATCTATATACTTCGGAGAATTCTGAAAACAAAAACTTGCGCAATGAATGGGAATGAATCCCTTGCCGCCGTCTACAAAGTCAAGGAGTGCTTTCTCCTGGTTGGCTGTGATTGAATCGTGATTGGCATAGATCACGAGGCCATCATACTTTTTTAAAACCTCATCATTTAGATCCGCCGGGTCGCTTGTATAAGTAAAGTTGATCCCCTCCTTCGAGAGGGTCGAAGCCAGCAACGGCAGATACTTCGCGGCGTTATGATGCGTCGCATCATTGCCCAGGAAAAGTATTTCGATTCTGCGTGCCCCATCAAGTTTTCTTGACGTATCAGACTTACACGCATTCAGTATCAGGCAGACCGCCAGGATAAAAACCAAAGTTCTATGCAGCATGGGATGAGAGTTCATGACGACGAATATCAACTGGAATTGCTGCAATCGATTCCTGAATTTTAACCAATTCTGACTGTATTTTAACTTTTGGAGAGCGTTCCTAATGCATTCTATGGTAAATTCGTAGCAGCGTGTCCATTACAATGCACTCGACACTCAAACTTTAATGAAGCCGGCATTACAAAAATCAGCCATTTCAGCGGACCATTCCTTCGAGATAAGCTATCTGAGGGCACCATTCTTCGATCCAAACTGGCACTTTCACTGCGAGTATCAATTGTTCACCGTATTGAAAGGAACAGGTACACGGTTTGTCGGAGATCACGTGAGTCCCTTCAAGCCCGGCGACCTGGTCTTTACCGGACCAAACCTTCCTCACCTGTGGCAGAGTGACGCCGCGTATTTTAAAGGAGATAAGAACGTCGGTATTGAAGGCATTGTAATTTATTTACCAGAAGACTTCCTTGGAAATCACTTTCTAGCGAAAAAGGAGATGTATAAGATCAGGCAACTTTTTCTGAAAGCACAGCGTGGTATGGAGATCGTTGGTACTGCAGCTGAAGAAGTGAAAGCACAAATGCTGAAACTATACGAGGCAACGGATTTTGACAGCATTCTCGTTCTTCTCGGTCTGCTGAATTACTTAGCCAATATGTCCTCTTACCAACTCTTGGCAACAACAGGATACTCCAACTCATTGAAAGAAGCAGACACTGAACGCATGAGCAGAGTTCATTCCTATGTGATGCAAAATTTCAGGGAAAAAATAACATTGGAACACGTGGCCGCGATCGCGAACATGACGCCACCATCGTTCAGCCGCTATTTCAGCAAGCACGCCAACAAAACGTTTTCCAATTTTCTGACAGAGATCCGTATCGGAAATGCCTGCAAGCTGCTTATGGAAGAGCAATTGGAAGTTTCACAGATCTGTTTTGATAGCGGATTTAATACCCTGTCAAATTTCAACCGCCAGTTCAAAGTCGTGACAAAGTACAACCCACTTGCTTATCAGCGGAAATACGGAAACGTGCAGAGAGTGAAAAGTGAAAAGTGAAAGGTTGACTCAAACTCGACGAACGCAGTTTTGTATTCAGGTAGTCTTGTCCCCATAATGACGCGCAAACTTGAAAAACTGGTCTACTTGCGTCAGCACCTTTCACTTTTCACCATTCACTTTTCACTCTCCCCCTCCCCTTCCTTCAAACTTTTTTAGCACCTCGTGCATCATTAATGCATACATCGTCCGTTAGATACCTGACCTTGCCTTATTCGTCATGAAACCGTTGTTTTTGTCATTTCTATTGATAATCGTATGTTCCGCCCACGCCCAGGAGTTTACGATTAACGGTACCGTTAGGGATGATCTAAGTGGCGAAAGCCTGATCGGAGCAACTATTTTCAATCCTCGCTCACATCAGGGCGCAACGACCAACAACTACGGATTATACAGTTTAACGCAAACACGCGACTCCGTTACGTTGCACATATCGTACGTCGGCTATAAGCCAAGCTCAATAAAATTCCTGCTTACGAAGGATACCACCTTAAACATTGGTCTGAGCAACGGCACCCTGCTCCAGGAGATCGTTATTCAGGAAACAGCAACGGATAAAATCCAGGAAAGCTCACGTATGGGGACCATAGACGTCCCAATAGAACAGATCAAAGCATTGCCGGCATTCATGGGTGAGGTTGATGTCTTAAAGGTTTTACAATTGCTACCAGGCGTACAGGCCGGATCGGAGGGTTCGAGTGGATTGTATGTACGCGGCGGCGGGCCGGATCAGAATCTGATATTGCTCGATGGTGTACCAGTGTATAATGCGTCGCACTTGTTTGGATTCTTTTCTGTCTTCAACGCCGATGCCATCAATCGTGTTGAACTTGTCAAAGGTGGCTTTCCCGCGCGATACGGAGGTAGACTATCATCTGTGATTGATATCACCATGAAGGAAGGCGATTCCAAAAAGATCCGCGCTGAAGGATCCATTGGCCTGGTTGCCTCACGGCTTACCGTGGAAGGTCCGGTAGGCAAAAAAAATAACACCACATTTATTGTCTCCGGAAGGAGAACGTACATCGATGTTCTCGCCAGTCCTTTGATACGCCTGTCGACCAAAGGCGACGAACGCGCCGGATATTATTTCTATGATTTCAATGCGAAGATCAACCAGCGCATCAATGAAAAGAATAGGGTCTTTTTAAGTCTTTATGCTGGCAACGACAAGGCTCATGCCGATTCGAGGTACTCTGATAACTTCGAATCACAATCATACGATAGCGAGGACAATCTGGGGCTTCGATGGGGTAATATGACGACGGCACTTCGCTGGAATAGCATCATCAACAAAAAATTATTCAGCAACGTATCGGCTACCTATAGCCGTTACAAATTCGAGGTATCAGCTGACTCACGGGAAACAACAACTGAAGGTGATTCCGCAACAACCGACTTCTTCAAAAGTAAATATGTTTCCGGTATCCGTGATTTTGCGCTGAAAGCCGACCTTGAGTATTTGCCGAGTCCCAACCATTACATTCGCTTCGGTGCACAAGTTGCTGATCACCTTTTTTCCCCAGGTGTTTTGAATTACCGGTCAACAGATGTGGCCGACTCCACGTTTGGATCATTTGAAAAAAAGACGCATGAGTTCCTATTGTATCTTGAAGATGATTTTCTCATTACACCTTCGTTGAAGGTCAATGCAGGTCTCCATGCCTCAGGATGGTTGGTGGATGGTAAGATGTATAGTTCACTGCAGCCCCGCGTCTCTGCCAGATACCTCCTTAGCCCGCAATTTTCACTGAAAGCGTCGTACGCCAAGATGTCACAATTCATCCACTTGCTGAGCAATGCGGGAATAGGATTGCCTACTGACCTATGGGTTCCTGCAACAGCGAAGGTAGGTCCCGAGAATTCTTATTTGACCTCCGTTGGCGCTGCATATAACCTTAATAATCAGTATGAATTTAGCGTCGAGGGTTATTACAAAAACATGAAAGGCTTGATCGAGTACAAGGACGGCGCAGACTATCTCAATATCGAGAATGACTGGCAAACCAAAGTAGAGATTGGAAAGGGCAACAGCTATGGTCTCGAGTTCTTCCTGCAAAAGAAAACGGGTAAGTTCAGCGGATGGATCGGATATACTTTATCATGGACCAACAGAACATTCGACAATATTAATGAAGGCAAAACATTTCCCTACCGGTATGACAGGCGGCACGATATTAAGATTGCCGCCATTTATGAGGTGAAAAAAAATAACCAGTTCTCGTTGACATGGGTCTATGGCACCGGGGCAGCAGTATCATTGCCTCAATCACACTATCAACAAATCCAGCCGATGCTCTACCCTTCGGCATTTGATGACGCAAGTATCGATTACTATGGAGGACGCAACAGTTTCAGAATGCGGGCATATCACCGACTGGACCTCAGCTTCACAACAACGAAGAAAATGAAATGGGGAGAGCGATCGTGGTCTTTCGGCGTGTATAACGCATACAATCGGAAAAATCCGTTCTTCATTGGACGGACTGATTCCGGCTTTGGGCAAATGAAATTCGTTCAATACAGCTTGTTTCCAATTATTCCATCGATCTCCTACCGATTCAAATTTTAAAACCATTGCATGAAAAAATATTGGATCATTCTTTTGTCGTTGGCAGGCAGCAGTTGCGAAACAGTTCTCGATGTTGACGTCCCTTTCGATCAGTCTTCATTGGTGATCAACTCCATCTTCAACGCTGACGATACCTGGAGCGCCGTACTCACTGCCAATGGGTCAATCTACCTGAAGTATAACATCCAACCAGTAAAAAATGCATCAGTTCTGGTGTATGAAAACGATATGCTTGTCGATTCGCTTGAGCACTATGGTGATGGATATTACCGATCTTCTACAGGCAAGCCGCTAGATGGGCATGAATACGAGTTCAGAGCATCGGCCGACGGCTTTGAAACCGCAATTGGTCATTCCAATACTCCCGTGCCCGCTGCTATTACTGACCTGACCTGGAAAGCGGGCGCGGAAGATGGCATGCCGACTACTGTATTCACCATCAAATTTGAGGATGACCCCAACGTTGAAAACTTCTATGAAATCGTAATGGAATACAAGCAAGATTATATAGACCAAGAATCCGGAGATGTGATCCAGCTTGGAAACCCAATGTTGATTAAGAACGGTGACGAAATTGCAATTCAGCGAGATGACTGGGAATATAGCATCCTTTTAAAAGACGTCTCTTTCAACGGGACAAAAACGGAAGTGGTTTTAAAAGCATTGGGGGACATGCGGTACTTCAATATTATTAGCGCGCGTCTTAAAACACTGAGTAAAGACTATTACAAATACATGACTGAAGCGGATTTGCAATCGTCTGTCGCAGGCAATCCATTTGCGCAACCTGTTAATGTTTATTGCAACGTAGAGCATGGTTTTGGAATAGTAGCCGGATATAGTCAATCAATCTATACAACTGCGAGGCGTTATCCAGCACCGATCATTACAAATATTACACCGATGAGCGGCAAAGCAGGAGATCACATCATCATCTCCGGCGAAAATCTGAATATTCCCGAGAGCTATTCGGCAGTCTTTTTTCCTGACGAGTATGGGAGCGCAGTGGCGGATCTAATCAGTGTGTCTGAAAGTGAGATTGAAGCCAT
>Ga0193753_10002008_pt1 | contig 16620 bp, 15 predicted proteins | sample H1c2metaG_FD_144925 | JGI IMG/M metagenome (GOLD analysis project Ga0193753, IMG submission 144925) | Soil microbial communities from a riparian zone of the East river system, Colorado, United States - H1c2 | ecosystem: Environmental > Terrestrial > Soil > Riparian zone | place: USA: East... | reverse complement strand
GGCTACCCGAATGGCAGACATTGTCGCCTCAGTTCCTGAATTTACCATGCGAACTTTTTGAACTGAAGGCACAACGGAACAGATAAGCGCCGCCATTTCAACCTCACGCGCGGTTGGTGCACCAAAAGACGGAGAAGTTGCAAGTGCTTCTTTTACTGCTTCCTCCACCGGATAATATGCGTGACCTAAGATCATCGGTCCCCACGAATTGATCAGATCTATCAGTTCATTTCCGTCTTCATCATACAAATACGGACCGCGCGCACTTTTGATGAAAAGTGGATTACCCCCCACGGCACGAAAAGCCCTGACGGGAGAGTTAACACCTCCCGGAATAAATTGCTTCGCTTTTTCGAAAAGTGCTTTGCTGGCAGAGAACATCTGTTAAGGATTTGGAATACGTGAGACAAGAAGCGCTTATCGCTTGTCAAGGACTTTGGCACTCCCGTTCTCGAATTTAATGAACGGAATAAGTTCGTTACTTCGACTTGTTTGAAAATTAAAGCCTTCTGATAAATAACCGGGAATGGTTGCTTTGCTCAAGCCTTCCTGAAAATAGACTCCATTTTTTTTCAGTTGATTCCCGAGAAATAACATTAGCTCATAGCCAGTGCTCGCATACGAAGTGGGTACACGCCCGTGCGTTTTAACATATTTCTTCAAAAATGCCCGGGCGAAGGGTTTGTCAACATTCACAAAGTTGGGTGACGATAAAACAATGGGGAGCGTTTGAAATTTTTCCACGTCGATAGCATGTTGGTCGAGCCAGCTTTCCGATCCCAATACGACAACATTATCTCCGCGTGTCTCAATTCCACTGATAACTTTTGCATAGATCAACGGATCATCCGAGGCAACGAAAATGCATCCAAGGCTGTCTTTCTTCAGCGTAAACTCTTTGGCATACTTGAACTCATCAAACTCAGTGGGTGTCGCCAGAATAGTGATCACGTTCTTGGACGCTTCGCGAGACAAACGATTTGATGAGATTATTTTGAGTCCCTTTTCCGCAGCAGCGGACGTGAAATTTGCGACGAGAACAGAATCACGACGCGATGTGCCATAGAATACCACGCAGGTCTTCTTCTTAACATAGTCGCCAAGGAATTGACCAGATTTCTTACCAAGGGTTTCCAGGGATGGCTGAAGCAGGAATGCATATGGATTGATAGCGATAAGCTCTATGTTATTGTGCAAGGGGTTAAATGTATTGATCCTTTGAGTTAATGAAAACTCAACCATAGGCTTGGTTTCCTCCTGAAAGAACGGTCCAACCATGAGATCAGTATTCCTTAATTCTTCCGTGTTTAAGATATTCTTGATTTTGTCAGCACTTCGTTCTGTGTCATAGGCGCGAAGGCTGATCTTTACACCCTGCTTCGCTAACGTATCAGCAGCCAGCTTCATGCCCTCATACAGGTCAAGTACATTCTGATTCCTTTTGAGGGTCGGTGAGGGATCGAGTGTGTTGACCATGAATGGAAGAAGTACAGATACTGAGTACACATCCTTGAAGAAAGTCTTAGGCATTTCAGGAATGTAGTCAGTCCTATTGAAGTTGAATTCCTTGATCAGATTTTCAACGATCACTTTGTCGGCAGGATTTGCCAAATTTTTTGACATCGACTTGGCCAGTGTTGCAGCTACAATGGGATCTTTGGGGTACTCCTCGCGCATCATCTTCAGCGTTTCCACATCATTGATGTCGGCGAGACTTTTTACTTTCAGCGCATCAATAACAGGCTGAAGACTTTTATCCTGAATGGATCCAAGGACTTTCAAACCCTGAAAGTAATCCCGGTCTTCCATATTGATCTTGCCAATCCAGAAGTTGACTTCGTCGGCCTTATCCCAGGATGGATGAATTTTCTTGATCTCAATAAGTGAGCTCTTGGCCAGTGCTTTGTAGCCCTGGTGGTATGCGGAAAGTGCAGAATAAAATGAAGCGTATTCCGAAAAAGGATTGTTCTTGTCGTAGGGTATTAACGGCTTGAATGTCTCCATCGCGAGGTTGTACTTCCCTTCGCGGAACAGCGCCTTGCCATTATAGTATTGTTTTGTATAGTCGATTTGAGCGAACGCCGAAACCTGAATGACCAAAGCAAAACAAAATAAAAATTTTCCTTTTCCCATCATCGCTTAACAAAACGAAACGGCTTAGCCGTATTTTCTAAATCACAATTATTAACAACTTCGATCATTCCCATTCTATTGTCGCAGGTGGTTTGGAACTGATGTCATATACCACCCTGTTAACTCCCTTTACCTTGTTGATGATATCACTTGAAATGTTAGCGAGGAACTCATACGGCAGATGTGCCCAATCGGCTGTCATTCCGTCCGTGCTCGTTACCGCACGAAGACTGACAACGCGTTCGTACGTTCGTTCATCACCCATAACTCCCACGGATTGGACAGGCAACAGCATCGCTCCTGCTTGCCACACCTTATCGTACAATCCAGACTTCCGCAGCCCTGAAATAAATATGCTGTCTACTTCCTGGAGTATTCGCACCTTGTCAGCGGTAATATCTCCCAGTATGCGAATGCCGAGTCCTGGACCAGGGAAAGGATGGCGACCTAAGATGGCCGGATCAATTCCCAGTGTTTTTCCCACAACCCTGACTTCATCTTTAAAAAGCGTATTCAACGGCTCAACAACTTTGAGCTTCATTTGCGCGGGCAATCCACCTACGTTATGATGTGATTTAATGGTTTGTGATGGGCCATTCACAGATACTGATTCAATCACATCCGGATATATTGTTCCCTGACCCAACCACTTAACATCCGTGATACGGTGCGCTTCTTCATCGAACACCTCGATGAAGGTCTTGCCGATAGCCTTCCGCTTTGCTTCGGGTTCAGTCAATCCCCTCAACGCTAAATAAAATTTTTCCTTTGTATCAACACCCTTTACGTTCAGTCCCATATCCTTGTATGAGTCCAGAACCTGTGCGAACTCATTCTTGCGCAGCAAGCCATTGTCCACAAAAATGCAATGAAGGTTCGGACCGATCGCCTTATGTATTAAAGTCGCCGCGACCGTAGAATCCACTCCTCCTGACAAGGCCATGACCACCTGATCGTCTTCCAGCTTATCCTTCAATTCGTTGATTGTGCTTTCAACAAACAGGTCCGGGGTCCAATCCTGTGAACATCCAGAGATGTGTACGACAAAATTTCGCAGCAGATTTTTCCCTTCCGTGGTATGCGTTACTTCCGGATGAAATTGAATTCCATATATCTGCGTGTCCCTCACCTTATAAGCCGCGATTGCCACAGACGGGGTGCTGGCGATGATCTCAAAATCGGCAGGTACAGCTGCGATGGTATCGGCGTGCGACATCCACACCTGCGTGTCGATCGAAATCTCTTTCAAAAGGTCATTTTGGTGGTCTACGGTCGTTAACAGCGCCCGGCCATACTCACGGATTTCGGATGGCAATACGTGACCCCCGCGCAAGTGAGCGATGAGCTGCGCGCCATAACAGACGCCAAGTACCGGCACATTTGAAAACTGGGCAATATCTATCGTTGGAGCCCCTTTGTCACGCACTGAGCACGGACTACCGGAAAGGATGACCCCTTTGATGTTCGATGTGATCGGGGGAATCTTGTTGAACGGATGGATCTCGCAGTACACGTTTAATTCCCGAACCCTTCTGGCGATCAATTGTGTGTATTGCGAGCCAAAATCGAGAATGAGAATTTGCTCCATGCCTGCAAAGATAACAGAAGGCTGCAGGTCGGTGCGGTGTGTGTGTAAAAAATTCTATAACCTGTATTTCAGATAGTTAATTACCATTGGATAAGCACGGCACCCACCTGAAATCCAATGGTTGAGAAACCGTTGTATCCGTATTGCACACTCTTGTTCGTGGAATAGTCGTAATGGACCGCTGCCAATAGTCCCAGCCTTCTTCGGCTGCTAACGCGAACGAGAATGCCCGCCTCGGGTCTTGCGAGGAATCCCCACGCAGTTTCCTGGTCTTTGTAGATGTTGTATGACATGGTGTAGTTATTCCGGTTAGCGCCGAGGCCAACGCCAACATAAGGAAAGAAGTGCTCTTTATTGCCAAGCGGGAAATAGTATTGACCGTTCGCTGTGAGTGCGATCTGCCCAATGTCATTGAAATAGTCTGTGGTAGTCGCGCCTGTCCCGCTTTGAAAAGTCTCGGTTGGCTTATATTCCCGGAAATAATTCCAATTAAAATCCAATCCGGCCGATATTCTGCGCTCCTCTCCGATGAACTTTCTGAAACCAAATTTCGCACCTCTCGTGCTGGAGCTGTTGATCCAGTTTGTATTCGACAAAGGCTGATTTATATCCCAACTGAAATAGGCATAGCTTTCCTGCGCGTTCGTCAGACCGCAGATTGAAAATAAAGCCAGTATGGTGACTAGTATCGTCTTCATCATTTTTGAATGTACGGCGATTGAGCAAAAGCCTGGTTTATCGCATCCTCAGACTGCTTGATCAGGTCAATGGTGCTGTAGACATCGCCCATATAGGCACTCCAGATCACCTTCACTTTATTGTCAGCAGTTACATTTCTCAGGTCAAGGATCTCTACCACGAGAGAACCGGTGTTCGAGGTGTAAGTATTAACATAGGGATATCCGTAATACGAACCATAACCGGAGCCATAGCCGTAATAAGAAGGATAGTAGTAGTTAGGATATACGACCTGCTGCGATATGTTGAAGTCATTGACTACGTAAACATTAATGCGCCAGTCTGGATCGTCATTTTTCCCCACCTTTGTATAACCAAGGGCACTTAAGTTTTGCTGAACGGCCTGCAGCACCGGCCGGGGAAAATGGTCGTCAGATTCGACCAGAATTGTGTCGTTTGGTGCTCGATTGGAAACGAATCCAATCGTATCCGTTGCGATCGAATAAGTGGAATAATCCGAAAAGTCAATCCCAGTATCATAGTTGGTGGATACCACAAGGTCATCGAGCAGGCGACTAGTATCATCCTCAGGTTGACACCCCCAGAGCGCCAGAACTGCAACCAAAACAATTATCCTTTTCATATAGCTTGCTACAGATAAACACAAAACGAATGCCCGAAAGAAAAAATTGCATTTGTTTGATAACTATAGACACGGTAATACTCATGGAGGTTTAAGTCCTACGATAAAATGAGGCCAGTGCCAAACAGGAGGACAAAAAGAAGGGTGGAAATGGCCATTTGGCGTAGATAAGGGTCAAGTTCCGTCGACGGCTTCTTGCCGACCGCAATCGCTATCCTCACAAAAAATGGCGTGCTCAGCAGAAAGAGAAACTGCCACAATGAGCGATAGGTGACCAAGGAGTACGCCAGTGCCGCAGTTAGTCCTGCAACGGAAAGGAACCAGTGGTAAATAACTGCATTATGCCTGCCTATTCTTACGGGTATTGAGAATTTGCCTGCCAGGCGATCCGACTCAATGTCGCGGACGTTATTCACGTTCAATACGCCGATGGAGAAAAAACCACAACTGAGGGCTGGCAACGTTTCTTTCCAGGACAGGTTTTGTGTGAACAAGTAATAGGACCCTAGCACGCCAACGAGTCCGAAAAATACGAGCACAGAAAAGTCACCTAATCCGAGGTAGCCGTATGGCTTTCTTCCTACGGTGTAGGCGATGGCAGCGAGAATGCTAAGAATGCCTAGGCCAAAGAAAAATAATATCGCTGTCCAGTTTAAGCCAAAAGAAACGCGAAGCAGCATTATTCCGCTGACGAGGCATAGCAGTACAAAAACAGTTACGGCTTTTTTCATCTGATCGCTTGTGATCGCCCCGCTCTGAACGGCACGCGTTGGTCCCTTGCGAACGTCGCTGTCGGCTCCATGGACAGAATCTCCATAGTCATTGGCGAGGTTTGACAGAATCTGTAGGCAGATTGTGGTGAGGACACAAAGGAGGAAGACGTCAGTCCGGAATGCATGCACCGAGGCTGCCAAAAAGGAACCCATCGCAATGCAGGACAATGCAAGAGGTAAAGTGCGCAGGCGAAATGCCCCTAACCAGACTTTAAGATCCATACCCAGGAATATGGCGAAAAGATAAAGCAAAAATCTGTTACAAAATCTTAGAAATCATTTCGGACTCCCCATTGAATACAAATGTCTCATCTACAGTTTTATTTGCGACCACCTTTCCGAGCGGGGATTGAGGCGCGATGATCAGGTATTCAACATCGTCCAGCTTGACCTTCCCTATCCCAATCGCTAAGAAAATAAATTTTGACCTGGTGATCACGAGACTTCCCAATCCCGCACGATTCATCCGCTGATCGGTGATTTGCGATAGTGTTTGTTTAAGCTTGAGCCCTTCCTCCAATTGCCGCGCTGCTTTATCACGTTCCAATTGCATCATTGCCCTCCCCGTTTCGTATTTATCGCCGGCGCTACTTTTCTCTTCCTGATTTGCTGATTGTTGGATATCATTCATCGCCTGCCGGGCCGACGCGATGCGATGATCCGCGAAGGTGTGGCAATACGCAAGCAACATTGGCTTGATGGCTGTTTCTTGCATGGCAGTAAAAAACGTGAAAGAAAAATATACTAGCCTGATCAGCGTTCGAGAGCAAGCGTGATCTCGTGGTCCAACGGATTGATCTTTGATGGGAAGAACTTCACTTCGGTACCATCCCGGCTCACCACGTATTTGCAAAAATTCCAGGTGGGCGACTTACCCGTCTTCTCTTCAAGCCATCGATAGAGTGGATGTTTGTCCGTACCCTTGACTGAGATCTTTTCAAACATCTGAAAATTTACACCATAATTTACCTGGCAGAAGTCAGCAATATCTTTGTTTGATCCAGGTTCCTGCCAGAGGAAATTATTTGCGGGGAATCCAAGCACAGCTACTTTACTGCCATATGCTTCGTGGATTTTTTCCAGGTCTGCATACTGCGGTGTATATCCACATTTGGACGCGGTGTTAACGATCAGCAGGCTCCTACCCTTGAAGTCTGCAAAATCGATAACGCGCCCATCAAGTGACGTGATCTTAAAATCATAGATCGATGAGGGCAGGATTTCTGTTTCGCTTTCGTCAGTCGTCATTCTATTGGAGAGAAAGGCTCCCAGACTCATTACACAACATACTAAAGCGATAACCTTAATTAATCTCATCAATGATTTGCTTATCCAATGGTTTTACATCGGATGCAAAGAACTTAACAGTTCCGTCGGCTTTCACAAGGTACTTACTGAAGTTCCAGCCCGGCTCTTTTCCGGTCTTCTCCTTTAACCATTGATACAGGGGGTGTTGATCTGCACCCTTTACAGATATTTTTTCAAACATTTGAAATGACACGCCATAGTTTTTTTCGCAAAACGTTGCAATCTCCTCATTCGACCCTGGTTCCTGAGATCCAAAGTTATTGGCGGGAAATCCAAGAATGGTAACTTTTGAACCGTATTGCTCATTCAGTTTCTGCAGGTCCGCATATTGTGGCGTGAACCCGCATTTCGAAGCCACATTGACAATAAGCAGATTCTTGCCTTTATATTGAGCGAAATCGATGGGTTCGCCTTCAATTGAATTCATTTTGAAGTCATAGATGGATGCCACAGGCGATATAAAGCAAAATAGGATGAAGACAAGTAGTTTCATAACGAATGTATTTTGCCTTTAAAGTGCATTTTGTTTGACAATAGTTCCGGGTCGATCAGTTATTTTTTATAAATGGTCAATCGCGCGCCTTGGAGGTAAAACAATCGTGTTACATTTTATCGGGAACTGTGATGCCCAGTACATTCATCGCCTTCCTGATCGTATCAGCAATAGCAGATGAAAATGCGACCCTGAACTTGAGCTTGTCTGGATCAACCTCGCTGAAGATCGGAATGTTCTGATAGAATTTGTTATATGCCTTGGCAAGCTCGAATGCAAAATTTGCGACTATGGCTGGTGAATATTCCCTCGCCGCTTCTGCCAACTTACTTTCATATTGAGACAAGATTTGTAACGCTTCGCGTTCTGTGAGCTCAAGTGCCGTGACCTTGTCAAGACTGAGCATATCGACGTCGATATTCAGCTGTTGAGCCTTGCGGACAATCGCCTTAATTCTGGCATGCGTATACTGTATAAAAGGTCCGGTGAAGCCCTGTAACTGAATCGATTCATTTGGATCGAACATCATCCTTTTCTTTGGATCCACTTTCAATAGAAAAAATTTCAAAGCACCCATTCCAATCATCTCAAATAAAGCTGCTGTGTCGTCCGTATTCCAGCCATCTATCTTACCAAGTTCACGGGTTTGTTTTTCGGCTTCATCGGCCATCTCCTGCATGAGCTCGTCGGCATCCACAACCGTTCCTTCGCGCGATTTCATCTTGCCCGTGGGCAAATCAACCATGCCATAGGAGAGGTGAAAACAATGCTCGGCCCAGGTGAATCCCAATTTCCTGAGAATAAGGAACAGGACTTTAAAATGGTACTCCTGCTCATTGCCCACAGTGTATACCTGCCCTTCTATCTTGGGGAAGTCCCTGAAACGCAAAATGGCTGTACCGATGTCCTGTGTCATGTAAACTGAAGTTCCATCAGACCTCAATAATACCTTTTGATCCAGCCCATCGGTTGTGAGATCAACCCACACAGATCCATCCTCCTTTCTGAAAAAGATACCTTTGTCAACGCCCTTCAGAACTTCTTCTTTGCCCAGCAGGTAGGTCTCTGATTCATAGTATAACTTTTCAAAGTCAACACCCATGCGGTTATACGTGGCGGTAAAACCATCGTATACCCAGCCATTCATCGTCCTCCATAGAGCAAGGGTCTCTTCGTCTTTTTGTTCCCATTTCCGCAGCATGTCCACGGCAAGGAGCATAATAGGCGCTACTTTCTCTGCCTCCTTTTCTTCCATGCCGCCAGCCATGAGACCAGCAACCTCCGCCTTATAGGTTTTGTCAAAAATGACATAATACTTCCCAACCAGGTGGTCGCCCTTAACGCTAGCGCTAGCTGGCGTTTCCCCATCGCTAAACAGCTTCCACGCCGCCATTGATTTACAAATGTGTATACCCCGGTCGTTGATGATTTGAACTTTGTGTACCGTGTAGCCATTCGCCTTAAAAAGCTCGGCAACGCTGTAACCCAGAAAATTATTTCTTAAGTGACCAAGGTGTAGGGGCTTGTTGGTATTTGGTGATGAATACTCGATCATGATCTCACGTCCATGATGGGGCCATTGACCAAATGCGGGATTGGCATGTATGGACGCAAAAGTCTTCAGCCACACTTCATCACTTAGCACCAGGTTGAGAAAGCCTTTAACAACATTGAATCTTGTTATCAGGCCCGAATGCGCAAGCAAATGATTGCCTATTTCACTGGCCGTCTCCTGGGGATTCTTCTTCGATATTTTTGTCAGCGGGAAGCAGACAACTGTATGAGAACCTTCAAATTCCTGATTGGTAGGCTGGACCTGAAAGTTGTCAAGGGAGTGTCCGTAAAGGGTATTGATGGACTCGTGTACTGCTGTCCTGAGGATCTGATCGAGCTTCATGTAGTCATTTTTCGCACCATTGAATCGTTGGTATTGTCTTCCAACGCGCATTCAAGACTGCTACCATTCAAGAATATAAGCAAATACAAGGGGAGCAACGATGGTTGCATCACTTTCGATAATATACTTTGGAGTTTCTATACTCAGTTTTCCCCACGTTATCTTTTCATTGGGTACGGCCCCGGAATATGATCCGTAACTGGTTGTCGAGTCACTGATCTGACAGAAATAACTCCAATAGGGAACATTGTCCTTTTCAAGATCCTGGTGTAGCATGGGGACAACACAGATCGGGAAATCTCCGGCTATTCCTCCACCAATCTGAAAAAATCCGATTCCATCTTTTCCTGAATTCTTAATGTACCAATCAGCCAGCCATACCATATACTCGATCCCGCTCTTCATGGTTGACGCCTTAAGTTCGCCAGTATAAACATAGGAGGCGAAAATGTTTCCCATCGTTGAATCCTCCCAACCCGGAACAACCATCGGCATATTCTTTTCTGCGGCCGCGATCATCCATGAATTTTGGGGATCAATCTCATAATACTGTTTCAACACACCGCTGTTGAGCAGTCTGAACATAAACTCGTGAGGGAAAAGTCGTTCACCTTTATCTTCCGCGCCCTTCCATACATCATACAGGTGCTTCTGCAGTTTCCTGAACGCTTCCTCTTCTGGGATACACGTATCGGTTACTCGATTGAGATGGTTTTGCAACAGATCCCACTCCTGCTCGGGTGTGAGATCACGATAATTAGGAATACGCTTGTAATGGGAATGGGCAACGAGATTCATGATGTCCTCTTCCAGGTTCGCGCCGGTGCAGGAGATGATTTGAACTTTATCGCGCCTGATCATTTCGGCAAAACTGATCCCTAATTCTCCAGTACTCATCGCGCCGGCCAACGTGACCATCATTTTCTTTCCCTCTTCAATGTGCTTTTTGTAGCCTTTGGCGGCGTCCACCAGGGCGGCAGCATTAAAGTGGAGATAATGTTTTTCAATGAAAGTAGAAATCGGTCTGTTTTGACTCATGATATATGCTGATTGGCGTGAAACTCATTTTCCCGGCGAAATTAAGTAAAAAGGTTGAAGATTAAGGAGTATTTTTAGTTCGTCCATTCACCCTTTCGATGCTGAAGCAATTAATAACCAAACCTGTGACGGTTGCGTAGTAACAAGCACGTATTGATCTATGCACACATCTTCAGCGGTCTTATTGAGTATTGCCATGGTGTGTCAAACCGCGGTCCAGGCGCAGGAAAAAGAAAAATACGCGCTCGTAAAGCGCGAGGGGGTTATTTCGATTTACGAACGATGGATAACTTTTCCCGCCTCCAATCCTCCAGTCAAGGCGAGGGAAATAAAGGGAGAGTTTTTCTATCATAACACGATCTATGCTGGGCTGCGGCTGTTGCGGAATGAAAGCAAAGTGATGCAATGGCAAAATCATCTCAGCGAATTCAAAATCTATCCTGAACGCGACACCACAATGTGGCTGGAATATTCCTATCACGATATTCCCTGGCCAGTAAGCGATCAGGATCATTTTATGGAATATAAACTTACAGCGAAGCGTCCGGGCATGCTGCTGATAACATTTAAATCAAAGGCAAATAAAACACTGGCTCCGGAGCGAGATGGCGTCACAAGATTGGAACTTGCGGGTAGCTGGACATTAGAACAAGTGAGTCCTGGAAAAGTTAAAGCGACATACAAAGTTATTTCCAGGCCCCTGGACATACCGAAAATCTTCACCGATCCGATCGTACGCAACAATATCGTAACGACAATCGATGCGTTCATTGGCCTGCTCGAAAAGTAGCCGTATTACTCTGCCAATACAGGCCTGTTGGCCACTGCACGAGCCGTTGACTCGATGATCTCAAAGGCACTTTCGGCCATTCTGTTTTCCGTATCAAGCGTTGGATTTACTTCCACAATCTCCCACGCACAAACCTTGTGGCTTTTAGCGAGCTCCCCGTTGAGAATACGCGCTTCCTCAACGGTCAGGCCATTGGGCACCGGAGTTCCAGTTCCAGTGGATATCCTCGAGTCTAAAGAATCGACGTCAAATGACACGTAGATGAGGTCGCAATGATCAAGCATTTGCAGGGCCGTGTTTGCAATTTGGGCCGCGCCTGACTTTTTCACATCCTCTGTTTCGATGAAGTTGACGTTGTATTTGTTTACCAGATAATTTTCAGGCTTTTCCAGGTCGCGAACCGCGATGAATACAATGTCGTCTGGATAGATCTTCGGGCCTGGCAATCCAACATTTTTAATTTGTTCCCAATATTCAAGCGTTTCCCCGCGAGGGTCATTCACTTTACACTCAAGATTATCAATCCCGCAGGCCATGGCCAGGGCCATCCCATGCATGTTACCTGAAGGTGTCGTGAAAGGCGTGTGGAAATCGGCGTGTGCGTCGATCCATATCACGCCCAACCGGATCTTGGGATCGGATTTCTTAATGCCGGCGATCGTTCCGTAGGCAGTACTGTGATCGCCTGCGATGATCAAAGGAAAAAATTCTTCCCATATCGTTTCATAAACTTCCAGGCAAACCCTTTCCTCCATAATCATCACACCGTCAATAAACTTGGCGTAGGAGTGCTTGGCGCCATCGAACAAAAGCTCATTGACGTTCTCAACTTCGACCGAGTCGTATTGTTTAAAAAAATCTGAATTCAAATCGAGGCTTGCAATCTTAATGGCTTCAACGCCAAGACTTGCGCCCCGCGTTCCGGCGCCTATTTCGGATTTTACTTCGATTATCTTCAACGTTTTCACTGGAGTACTAATTAAGTTTCGAAAAATGGTTATCGCCAAATCTTAGGATGGACTTTTCCGTTTGCCTTAGAGGTCAGGCAAGGCGCGTATCCCGAAAAACCGCGGGACGAAATTCAAAGTGGGAAAACGATCAACCATGCATTCTGAATGTATTGCAAAGATGGCAAATTTATCACAATATTGCACTTCTTTCATGGGCACGGGTTACTAGCGTAAGATTGCCATTGGTAAAGGAGTGAAAGACAAGTTTGTAATGAGAAGTTTGAAATTTATCATCACGGTCAACCCGTAACGAATAACGCCCAAGGATTAATGAAGAGTTACCGCGAGCTTGTTGAGCAAACTTTCGAGTTTCCACAAAAAGAATTTAAGGTCCGTGACCACGAATTATTGTTTAATGACGTACCGCTCATGGATATCATCAAACAATACGGTACGCCATTGAAACTTACCTATCTGCCCCGTATCAGCGAGAACATTAGATTTGTACAGGCCCAATTTAAAAGCGCTATTGAACGATTTCGTTACAATGGCAAGTACACATACTGTTACTGCACCAAATCTTCGCACTTCTCTTTTATCATGGAGGAGGCCCTCCGCAACGAGGATGTGCATATAGAAACATCATCGGCATTTGATATCCCCATTGTGAGGTCTTTATTTGACCGCGGCAAGATCTCAAAAGAAACTTATGTGCTTTGCAATGGTTTCAAAATGCCCTCTTACCGACAATACATTAGTGAACTTCTCAATGATGGGTTCCAAAACTGCATTCCGATATTAGACAATCTGGGTGAGATCGACTTTTATGAGGATAACTGCACCGTGCCGTTTAAGGTAGGGATCAGGGTTGCCGCAGATGAAGAGCCCAAGTTTGAATTCTATACTTCACGCCTCGGTATCAGGTATAGCGATATCAATTCGTTCTACAAGGATAAGATCGAGAACAGTACGAAGGCATCGCTTAAAATGCTGCATTTCTTTATCAATACAGGGATCAAGGATACAGCATATTACTGGAGTGAGCTTAGCCGGTTCATCTTCAAGTATTGCGAATTAAAAAAGATCTGTCCAACGCTCGACTCCATTGATATCGGCGGAGGGTTTCCCATCAAGACGTCACTTACATTCCATTACGATTATAAGTACATGATCGAACAAATCGTGGAAAACATCAAGTGGATATGCGATAAGAACAATGTTCAGGTACCCAACATCTTCACTGAATTCGGTAGCTACACAGTTGGCGAAAGCGGCGCTGTTTTGTATTCACTCGTAGATCAAAAGCTGCAGAATGACAAAGAGCTCTGGTATATGATCGACGGATCTTTTATTACGCATCTTCCTGATGCGTGGGGACTCAATCAAAAATACATCCTACTGGCGCTAAACAAGTGGGACGATCCTTACCATAAGGTCAATATCGGGGGCTTGACCTGCGACAGTATGGATTATTACAATTCTGAAGCCCATACAGGAGAAGTATTTCTACCTATGATTACTGATGAAGAACCCCTTTTCATTGGATTTTTTCACACAGGAGCTTACCAGGAATCGCTGGGTGGTTACGGTGGTATTCAACATTGTCTCATCCCAGCTCCCAAGCACGTCCTCATCGACAGAAACGATGATGGCATGATCACCACAACACTGTTCGCGCGCGAGCAAACCAGCGAAAGCATGTTAAAGGTGCTGGGATATCAACAGCCTTGATCAGCTTTAATATTTGGACGCTACGGCTTTGTAATCGGTTGGGATTGAAAACTCGGCGGCAGGAATTGACTGTTTTTTGATATCAGTTACTTCCATTATCATAGATCCCTGTGGCGTTTTCATCTCGATTTTTAAAGGAACACCCTCAATCTTGTCATAAAACATGGATTGCGATCCGGTGGCCATCCGTTGCTTGGCAAGACTCTTAAAGTCCATGTCCTTGATCTCATTTGTAGTCCAAAAAAATTGTTCCATGGTGTGTCCATCGATGGTAGATTCAGCAATGTATTTTGTACAAGTGTAGTTCAACACCTTGGCAGTCTCAGAGGTCTTAGTGACTTTAATATCCACCTTCTTGTTTGGGTCTTCTTTGCGCTGTGGCAACAACGTATAGGTCTTTGCACTCTTGTCGATAGTATATGCTTCATTTTTGTCGTTTAAATAAAGAAATGAAGTGTTCGCCATCATCCCACCATCCATTGCTGACACCACGTTCTTATTTTTCATTTTGATGATATATCCCTTTGGCATTACGGAACCCGCGCCTCCTCCTTCGGCCATTTTTATAGCCGCTTCCATTTGGGCTTTCATCTGTGGATTGGAGTCCATCATGGCTTTAAACTGAGGGTCATTCATTTTCTCTTTCATCTCCTTCATTTGTGCCTGAGTCTCCGGATCGTCCATTTTCTTTTTTCCTTCCTCCATCTGTGCTTTTAATTTTGGATCGGTGACCTCAGACGTAATTTTCCAAGTAATGATGCCTTCAAAGTCTTGAGACTTTGAAACCATAGCACTTAGCAGGAATACCAGGACCAATAATTTTTTCATTGCGATGAGTTTACGGCGTTTCAATTAGACTGCGTAAACTAAACCATTTTTTGGAAAAGAATCATTGATCCTTTGCCTACTTTTTGATCGTTTCGAAATGTTCTCTGGCGAAAAAGATGCCGCGCAAAAAAATGGCGGGGTTAAAGCGGTTAACCCCTGGGTTGGTTCAGCAAAGCCCGTGGGCGCGGATTTTTGACATGATCTTGCCGCCATTTGCGTAAAAACTGACGCGAATTGATGTCGATCCTGGGTTTTTGAAAGTCTTGGGCCTCGTTGCCATGGGGAAAAAACCAAGAATGACCCTAAACAAACTCATTTGTTACGCTTATAAACTGAAAATTCAGTAAACCAACTTTCGGAATCGATTGTTTAACTAGTGACTTTTTATAGTTTTGTCTTATCCGGGCAGACCAGTGAACAACGCCATTGTTATTATTCCGACCTATAAAGAGCGCGATAACATTCGTGCAATCATTGATACTGTGTTTGGGCTTCCCAAGGATTTTCACATTCTGATCGTGGACGACAATTCGCCCGACGGCACGCCGGAGATTGTTGAGCAAATGCAGGAAGAGTACAATGACCGTGAGGTTCGGTTGCATTTGGTAAAACGCAAGGGCAAGTTAGGACTGGGCACAGCGTACATTACCGGATTCAAATACGCCATCGAGAAGGGCTACGACTACATCCTTGAAATGGACGCGGATTTCTCCCACGATCCAAAGGACCTGGTCAGTCTTTACCTTACCTGTTCGGAACGTGGAAGTGACGTGGCTATCGGTTCACGCTATGCAACCGGGGTTAATGTGGTAAACTGGCCAATAGGCAGGGTATTACTATCCTACTTTGCCAGTAGCTATGTGAGGCTGATCACCAGCATGCCCATTCGCGATACTACTGCCGGATTCTTATGCTACAGGAGAAAGGTTCTTGAGACAATTCCCTTAGATCAGGTCAAATTTGTTGGGTATGCCTTTCAAATTGAGATGAAATTCCTGGCGTGGAAGTTTGGCTTCACGCTCAACGAAGTGCCGATCATTTTTACCGAACGCACGCGCGGTGAATCCAAGATGTCGGCGGGCATCTTTAAGGAGGCATTCTTTGGTGTCCTCCAAATGACCGTTCAGAGCTGGTTCAAGAAATATATCCCGTTTGGACAATCAACCTGACCAGACCTTTCGTCATTCCTGAAATCCAACGAAGGTGATCGGGCCAACGTGCGATTTCACTAGTTCGAGATCAGGCTCGGTGATCTCCACTTCGTAACCATCTTCCTTAAGCATGTTGAGAATATCCTCCGCAGCCTCATGTTGCTTGTAGATGTGATAGTCTTCACGGGCGAAAACCGGATACCTGCCCAGTTTTTGTTCCCTATCAACAAAATTAAAGCCGCACAGGTACAATTTACTGTCCTTGTGCTGAATGCGGAACAATGGCATTTGCGGGTATTGTTGTAGCCACTCTACAACTTCCTCGCGGGTACCTTGGATGATTTCGGTTAGCTTGTAAATTTTCATCACCTCTCCCTGATTGGGTTTATCCAACATTCTCAGGTCGAAATTGTGAACATAAGAAGACAGGCCAACACAGCCGCACAGTACCATAAGCGGATTTTGAGCATCCCCGTGTAAACGGACGTCCAGGTTCTTCGCGTTGAAAAAAGCCTGAAGTCTGCGGTTCCTTTTTTGGATGGTGTTAGTTAGGTCAGGCCTAACCGGATTTTTGAATTTGAGTTGCATAACATTTAAACATTTCGGATAAGGGTGGGCT
>Ga0193753_10002007_pt1 | contig 16626 bp, 18 predicted proteins | sample H1c2metaG_FD_144925 | JGI IMG/M metagenome (GOLD analysis project Ga0193753, IMG submission 144925) | Soil microbial communities from a riparian zone of the East river system, Colorado, United States - H1c2 | ecosystem: Environmental > Terrestrial > Soil > Riparian zone | place: USA: East... | reverse complement strand
GCTCTCATTCATGTTGGGGGATGTATTTGGAGTGGACATTCTAATTCACCATGATGAGAGCACCGGCGCCGGCCATGACCGCGCCTGCTCCTTTGTTGATCCGCCTGCGCGCCTTCCGGCTGGCGACAAAGCGGGAAAGTTGTGTCGCCAGCGCCGCATAGCCCAGCGTGATGACCGGGATCAGCACAAAGGTGGCGCCACAGAGTTGCAGATAACCGGCAAAACTTAAGGTCCGCGGGTTGACCGCCACCGGCAGCAGGGCGACGAAAAAAGCGATGGCCTTGGGATTGCCCAAGGTCAGGCCGAGATAGGCCAGGAACCCGCGCCCGGCGCTCTGGGGCACGATCTCGCCCGTCTCGGGTACTTCCGCGGTCCAGTATTTGTAGCCGAGATAGAGAAGATACAAGGCCCCTGCGATTTTCACGATCAGGAACAACCGTCCCATCGCCTGCGCCGCCAGGGCCAGGCCGAAGGCCGACAGGGTCATCAGGATGATATCGCCCACCAGGATGCCGACAGCGCCGGGGATGACAGACCGGAAACCGCTGCCCAGCGCGCGCGCCACGATTGCGATCACGCCGGGACCAGGGGTTGCAATGGCGACGGCATAAAGGCCGCAATAAAGCAGGTAGTTGTGCCAGGGGATCATGCCGCTGCTCCCCCTGTTTTTCCTTGGGCGTGGAAAATGCCGTCACGCACTTCAAAGATTTCCGCCTTGGCTTCGGCGAACAGCGACAGGTCGGTGCCGGTCATCCAGGCCTGGGCGGCGAGGCTATGGATCTCTTCGAACAAGGCGGCGCGGCGCATGGCATCGAGATGGGCGGCGATCTCATCCAGCAGCAGAATGGGGGCAAGGCCCTCACGCGCCCGCGCCAGTTCGCGCGCATCCGCCAGCATGATGGAGATCAACAGCGCCTTCTGTTCGCCGGTGGAACAATCGCGGGCATCGGCACGCTTGGGCGTGTGGCGCACATGAAGGTCCGTGACATGAGGACCAACGAGCGTACGGCCGGCTTCAGCGTCGCGCATGCGACCGGCGGCCAGCTGATTGCGCAACGCGTCGGCGGACGACAGATGCAATTCGTCGGTCAGGTTTAGCACCGCGGCCGGAAAGACTCCGGCCTCGCCGCGTTCGGCCAAAGCGCGCGACAGTTTTTCCACCGTGGCGGCGCGCGCCTGGGCGATCTGCATACCGGCTTCCGCCATTTCATTTTCCAGTCCGTCCAGCCAGGCGGGATCGCGGGGGCCATATTTGAGCAGCCGGGCGCGTTCGCGCATCGCGGTCTCATACCGGGTGGCGGAGCGGGCATGGCCAGCGTCAAAACCCAGCACCAACCGATCGAGGAAGCGGCGGCGTCCGCCTGCGCTTTCGATGAACAGCCGGTCCATGGCGGGTGTCAGCCAGATCAGCTGCACGATATCGCCCAGATCGGCGGAGCTTTGCGCGGCGACCCCATTCAGGCGTACCTGGCGCGAAGCAGACGCCTGGGTCAGTCCGGTGCCGATCTCATATTCGATTTCGCCGCGCGCTACCGTCGCGGCCACCGCCCACAGCGTCTCTTCGCGAGCAACCGGTCCCTTGCGGATATGTTCGGCCAACTTCGCGCCGCGAAGCCCGCGCCCTGGCGACAGCAGCGAGATGGCGTCCAGCACATTGGTCTTGCCCGCGCCATTGGGTCCCGCCAGCACCACCGGCGCGCCGCTGACCGCGATTTCGCCCGACGCATAAGAGCGGAAATTGGTCAGCTGCAGGCGCGTCACCGCCAGGCGGGAACGCTCCGCCCTGCCGGCACGCATGTCCAATGCAACTGTCAAATCAGACAACTCTCTCGATCACACAACGCACGCTCAGACAACTCATCGTCAGACTCTGAGCGGCATGAGGACGTAAAGCGTGCGCGCGTCCTCCGCATCTTCGATAATGGCGGGCGAACCCGCATCCGACAGCAGGAAGCGCACTTCCTTGCCCTCGATCTGGCTGGTGATGTCCAGCAGGTAGCGCGCATTGAAGCCGATCTCCAGTGCGCCCGCGCTGTAGGTGGCGCCCACATCTTCGGTGGCGGTGCCGCTTTCGGGATTCACCACTGACAAGGTCACCTTGTCCTTGGACAGGTTCAACTTCACGGCGCGGGTCTTGTCGGCGCTGATGGTAGAGACGCGGTCCACCGACTGGGCGAACTCCTTGGCTTCCAGCGCCAGGCTCTTGTCGTTGCCCGACGGGATCACGCGTTCATAGGGCGGGAAATTGCCGTCGATCAGCTTGGAGGTCAGTTCCACGCCGTTGAAGCCGAACTGGATCTTGGTGTCGGACAGCGACACATCGATCGCGCCGTCGGCATCGTCCAGCAACTTCATCAGTTCATTCACCGTCTTGCGCGGTATGATCACGCCGGGAATGTCGCCGGCGCCATCGGGCAGTTCCAGCTCATAGCGGGCCAGGCGATGGCCGTCGGTCGCCACCGCGCGCATGACCGGCGGCTTGGCGTCCTTGGCGGCATGGACATAGATGCCGTTGAGGTAATAGCGGGTCTCTTCCGTGGAAATGGCGAAGCGCGTCTTGGCGATGATGCGCTTGAGATCGTCGGCCGCCAGGCGGAACTTGTGGGGCAGCGTGCCGGCCGTCATCTGGGGGAAATCCTCCCGCGGCAGGCAGGACAGTTCAAAGCGCGAGGTGCCGGCGGACACCGCCAGCCGTCCGCCTTCGCTGGTCAGCAGTTCGGCCTGGACCTGGGCGCCGTCCGGCAGCTTGCGCACAATGTCATAGAGCATGTGCGCCGGCGCGGTGGCCGAGCCGTTGCGCAGCACATCGGCGGGCAGGGCTTCCACGATCTCGATGTCCAGATCGGTGGCGGTGAGCTTCAACTCGCCCTTGGCCGCCTCGATCAGCACATTGGACAGGATCGGAATGGTGTTGCGACGCTCCACCACGCTTTGGACATGGTTGAGCGCTTTCAGTAATGCGCCGCGTTCGACGTTGATTTTCATCGTTCTACCGCCCGGTTAGCTGATCTGCTTTCCGGTGCCACGAGGCTGCCCGAAAATGCCCGTTTTTCTTGTGTTTGGGAGAGCCCCCAGGGACCCCAAGACTCAAGGCTGCGACCATAGCAGAAAAGGTTGGTCCAGGCCAAAAAAAACACGCAGAAAACCGGAGTTTTCCGCGTGTTTTGATCCCTGAAAAGGCCGGTTTTTTCGAACCCGAAAACGGAGTCAGATTTCCGGTCGTCTTTGCAGCATCTGGCTGAGAAAATCGACCTCCTGGCGGAACATCGCATCCTCGCCGATCAAGGCTTCGATGCGGCGGCAGGCATGCAGCACCGTGGTGTGGTCGCGGCCTCCGAAACGCCGGCCGATTTCGGGCAGCGAACGGCTGGTCAGCTTGCGTGACAGATACATCGCCACCTGGCGCGGGCGGGCGACGCGGCGTGCCCGCTGGGGCGAATGAAAGTCCTTCACCTCCAGCTTGTAGAATTCCGCCGTCTTCTTCTGGATGTCCTCGATCGAGGTCTTGGCGCCAGGCCCGGCGCGCAGACCCACCGCTTCCTCCGCCACTTCCAGGGTCACCGGCTTTTTGGTCAGGTCGGCATAGGTGGCGAGCTTGGTGAACACGCCGATCAGTTCACGCGGCGAGGCGTCTTCCAGATCGGCGATGCGTTCCAGAACCTGCTCGGGCAGCACCACGTCGGGCTTGTGGCGGGTGAATTCGGCAGCGCGCGATTTCAGGATCGCCAGCCGCGTGTCGCGGTCGGGTTTGTCCAGACCCACGCACAGTCCGCCGGCCAGGCGCGATTTCACATCGGCGCCCAGGCCTTCCAGTGCCTGTGGCGGGCGGTCCGCGGCAATCACCACCCGGCGGCGCAGATCCGCAAACGCATTGACGGTGTAGAGAAACTCCGATGCGGTGGCCGCGGAGCGGCAGATATGCTGCAGATCATCGATAATCAGCACTTCGGCGGTGCGCAGCTCTTCCTTGAAGGCCAGGGTATCCTTGCGATAGAGCGCGCCCAGGAAGTGACGCATGAAATCTTCCGCCCGCAGGAAGAGCGTGCGCTTGCCGCGTTTGCGGAATTCCAACGCCGCGGCGTTCAGCAGATGCGTCTTGCCATAGCCAAAACCGCCATGGATGTAGAGCAGCGGGATATCGGACTGCTGGCCATCGGCGAAGCTCTTGGCCGCGCCATGACCGAACTGGTTGGCAGCGCCGGGAATGAAACTGTCGAAGGTCTGCTGGGGATGCAGCATCCGGGTCCACAGGCCCTTATCGTCTTCGGCGCCGCGGCTTTCGCTGCGCGGCGAAATGTAGGAGACGCTGGCGGGCGTCTCCGCCAGACCCTGATGCTGGGCCTCGCGCGGAATGGCGCCGCCGAGGACTGGCGATGGCGTGGCGCTGATCACAATGGCCAGCGAGGCGGGGGCGAATCCCTCGGCCAGAAAGGCCTTCTCGATGCGGCCGACATAGTGGTTGGCAACCCAGTTGCGCACGAAAGGTTTGGTGGCGCCGATCTTCAGTTCGTCGGCGTCAAAGGATTCCAGATTCAGCGGCCCGATCCAGGCATCGAACACCGGATCGCCCAACTCGCGGCGCATGCGCTCGCGCACCGCTGTCCAAGCCGCACGCCAGTCTGGCATTGATTTTCCCACTTGCACCATGTCGAGACCCATTCGTTTATTGTTTCTTTGACCGCTCGCCCGCGGCCCCCCGTCAGCTGTTGCTGTCCGGGCACTTTTGTCGCCTAACCCTGTCTCCAGGGCAGATTTGCCGCCTTCCATCCATTGCGGGTGCCGCGATGACCTTCCGCGTCGGTGTCGCCTTCAAAGCCCCCCGCAATATTGAAGGCCTGGCGGAAACCCGCTGCGGTAAGGGCAATGGCTGCCGCCCTGCTGCGCCCTCCGGAGCGACAGAGCAGCAGCACTGGCGGGTCCTTGTCCTCCAGCGCCTGGCTGGTTTCGGTCACGAAGCCCGGATTGCGCGCCCCGGTGGGAAATCCTTGCCATTCGATACAGTGCACCTGGCGTCCCAAGGCAGAGAGGTCCGGCAACCCGACAAAGTTCCATTCCGCCATGGTGCGGACGTCCACGAGCTGGGTCCGGGGGTCGGAGAGGAGCTGCTGCCAGGCCTCTTCGACGCTGATGTCGCCGGCATATTCGGGAGAAGAAAGAGGGGACATCGTTACGCCTTGGAGACAATTCGGGGTTTGCCGGGGTCTTCGCCCAGCACAGCAACGTCACAAATTGGAGAATTTAGGGACTTATATGCTTTCGGAGGCGCCCAAAAGCAACACGAATACTACCGAATACTTTGTTTTTATTTGATCTAGTCTTCGGCATATCCAACGCCCGCCCCATCCGTTGGTTAAGATACGTCCAAGCCGCGCGCTCCCACAAGGGAATAAACTGCGAACAGAGGGCGTGAGTCGAAAAATTTTTCGCTTTTGTGAATTTGGCTAAATGGTTGTGACGTATACGGAAAATGCTCGTCTGTGACCAAACTTTTTTGAATCAGTCACTTAGCTGTCATTTCATCCGTGTTGCGATGGCGAAATATGTCCTTTTCGCGAACATCAGCGTACGGACAAATAAAAAGGCCCGGATTTTGCCCCGGGCCTTGATCTAATCTTGAAATCCGAAAGATTCCAGCACCTTGATTATTTTGACAGTTTTGCGACCCGCTTGGTCAGGCGCGACACTTTCCGCGACCCGGTATTCTTGTGCAGGATGCCCTTGGAGACGCCGCGCATGATTTCCGGCTCCGCCGCCTTCAGGGCGGCCAGGGCGGCGTTTTTGTCGCCGGACGAGATGGCTTCCTCAACCTTGCGGAGCCGCGCACCCGGGTCTTGCGCGCCGTATTGATGGCGGTGCGTTTGGCGGTGGTGCGGACGCGCTTCTTGGCGGAGGCGATATTGGGCATGGGAGTCCTGCGGTTTATCGTAAAAGAGGCGGGCGTATAGCGCGGGAGAGCCGCCGGGTCAACAAAATCCCGGGAGGAATGGCCAGCCGCAGGCCGGCGAAATGGTCCAGTGGACCATTTCGAATGACGACCGCCCCGAGCTTAGACGAGGGGCAAGGCTTATTCGTCCTTGAAGCCGGGTTTGCGCTTCTCGGCAAAGGCCGCCATGCCCTCTTTCTGATCGGTGGTGGCGAACATGGCGTGGAACAGACGGCGCTCGAAATGCAGCCCCTCGGCCAGGCTGGTTTCCAGGGCACGATTGACCGCTTCCTTGACCATCTGGGCGGCGGGCGAGGACTGGGCGGCGATCTTCTGGGCAACCTTCATGGCTTCCGCCATCAACAGTTCCGCCGGGACCACCCGGGCCGCCACACCGCAACTTTCCGCTTCCACCGCGTCCATCACACGGCCCGTCAGGCACAGATCCATCGCCTTGGACTTGCCCACGATACGGGTCAGGCGCTGGCTGCCGCCCAGCCCCGGCATGATGCCCAGGGTAATTTCCGGCTGACCGAACTTGGCGGTGTCGGCGGCGATGATGAAATCGCACACCAGCGCCAGTTCGCAGCCGCCGCCCAGGGCATGGCCCGCAACCGCCGCGATGATGGGCTTTTTGATCCGGGCAATGCGGTCGATCTGGTCGCCGAACAGATTTTCCCGGTACATCTGGGAATAAGTTTTGGGCTGCATTTCCTTGATGTCGGCGCCGGCGGCAAAGGCGCGCTCGCTGCCGGTGACGATCATGCAGCGCACCTCCGGGCCGCGGTCCCAGGCTTCCAAGGCGTCGGCCAGCTCGTTGAGCAAGGCGGTATTCAATGCATTCAGCGCATCGGGACGGTTCAAAATAGCAATGCCAACCGAACCGTTCACTTCTGTTTTGATGTTCATGCGTCTCTCACGTCTGACATTTGGGGCAATAGAAGGTGGAACGGCCCGCTTGCACAATGCGCTTTACTGTCCCTTTGCAGCCCAGTTTGCACGGCTTTCCCTCGCGGCCATAGACCAGGAAATGATGCTGGAAATTGCCGGGATCGCCGGTGGCCTGGGCATGATCGCGCAAGGTCGATCCGCCAGCCGCGATGGCGTCCTTCAGAACTTTCTTGATCGCCGTCACCAAGGGCGGCAGGCGCTCGCGCGCAATCGCGCCCGCCAGCCGCTTGGGAGAAATGCCTGAGCGGAACAGTGCCTCGCAGACATAGATGTTGCCCAGGCCGGCGATCAGCCTCTGATCCAGCAGCGCCGACTTGATCGGGGTCTTTTTGCCCTCCAGGGCGTTGGCGAGATAGGCGATGTTGAATTTCTCTGACAGAGGCTCCACGCCGATGCCCTTGAACAGCTTGTCCTCGTCAAGCTTTGCGGTATTCACCAGCGCCATCAGCCCGAAACGGCGATGGTCGTTGAAGATGATGCGCGCCGGCGCGTCGGTCTCGAACACCACATGGTCGTGCTTGCTGGTGCCGGCGCCCTCCGGCGCCTTGTCATAGACATAGCTGCCGATGCGGCGCTGTTTACCGTGGCTATAAACGCTCATGCGGCCCGACATGCCCAGATGGATCACGAGCGTTTCGCCGCTGTCGAGATCGGCGAGCAGATATTTGGCCCGCCGCCACAGCTTCTTCACCTTGCGGCCCCTAGTGCGGCCTACAAAGTCCTTGGGGAAAGGCACGCGCAGATCGCCGCGCCGCGTTTCCACATCGGTCAGGACATGGCCTTCCATCACTGGGAGAAGTCCCAGGCGTACGGTCTCGACTTCGGGTAATTCCGGCATGGTTTTTCTTGATCCTGCTGCGAACCGTAAGGACGGTATTAAATGGTCGCGGGTCGCGGCGGTAGCCTATCGGACCCGTGGCGGCTATGTTCCGGGCATGACGGAAAAAACCGCCAGTTTTGGTTTCCGCGAGGTGCCCGAGGGCGACAAAGAGAGCCTTGTCAAAGAGGTCTTTTCGTCCGTGGCGGCGCGCTACGACCTGATGAATGACCTGATGAGCGCCGGCGTCCATCGTATCTGGAAGGACGCGATGGTGGAATGGCTGAATCCGCAGCCCGGCTGGAAGGCGCTGGACGTGGCGGGCGGTACCGGCGATATCGCCTTTCGCATTCTGGATATGGCGCGCGGTCGCGGCGGCGAAACGCCCGGAAAAATCGAAGTCACGGTCTGCGATATCAACGCCCAAATGCTGGGCGAGGGGGTGCGCCGCGCGGAAGCAAAAGGCGAGACGGGGATCGAATGGATCTGCGGCAATGCGGAAGCCTTGCCCTTCCCCGATGCGAGCTTCGACGCCTATACCATCGCCTTCGGCATCCGCAATGTGACCCATATTGAACAGGCGCTGGTCGAAGCGCGCCGAGTGTTGAAGCCGGGCGGACGCTTTCTCTGCCTGGAATTTTCCAAGGTGGAAGTCCCTGGCCTGGACACGCTGTACGACGCCTACTCCTTCAAGCTGCTGCCCAAGATCGGTGGCTGGGTAGCGCAGGACGAGGAGTCCTATCGATATCTGGCGGAAAGCATCCGCCGCTTCCCGCCCCAGGCGAAATTCGCAGGCATGATCGGCGATGCCGGGCTGGGACAGGTGAAGGTGCGCAATCTTTCCGGCGGCATCGCCGCCATGCACTCAGCCTGGCGCCTGTAGATGGGAGCCGTCGCCAGTTCCGTGCGTCTTCTCCATGCTGCCTGGCTGTTGGCGGGGCCGGCGCTGGCGTTGCGGGCGCGTGCGCCGGACGCGGGCGCGCGCCTGGGCCGGTCGCTGGAACGGCTGGGACCCGCTTACATCAAGCTCGGCCAGATGCTCGCGACGCGGCCCGATATCGTCGGCGTCGCAACCGCCGGGGCGCTGGAGCATCTGCAGGATCGCCTGCTGCCTTTTTCCGAATGGGAAGCGCGCGCCGAAATCACCCGCGCGTTTGGCAAGCCGGTGGAAGCACTGTTCTCCCGCTTCGGTGGCGCCCTGGCTGCGGCCTCCATCGCACAAGTGCATCACGCCCAGACCAGCGATACGCCGCCGGTTCCGGTGGCGGTCAAGATTTTGCGCCCCAGGGTGCGCGAGCAGTTCGCCCGCGACCTGGCGGCGCTGGCGTTTTTTGCCCGCGCCGCGGAAGGAATTTCCGCGGAAGCGCGTCGCCTGCGTTTCACGGCGGTGGTGGCGACCCTGGCGGAGTCGGTGGCGCTGGAGCTGGACCTGCGCATGGAGGCCGCCGCCGCCAGCGAACTCTATGAACGCACCCGGGGCGAAGCGGAATTTCGCGTGCCCCATATCGACTGGACCCGCACCTCCGCCAGCGTGTTGACCAGTGAATGGATCGACGGCGTGTCGATACGCGACACCGCGGCCATTGTCGCCGCCGGCCGCGATCCCAAACAGGTGGCGCTGCTGGTGATGCGCAGTTTCCTGACCCAGGCGCTGCGCGACGGGTTTTTTCACGCCGACATGCATCCCGGCAACCTGTTCATCGATCCCCAGGGCCGGCTGGCGGCGGTGGATTTCGGCATCATGGGGCGGCTGGATGCGGGCATGCGCCGCTTCATGGCCGGCACCCTGGCCGGATTCCTGCAGCGCGACTATCGCCGCGTGGCGGAGCTGCATTACGAGTTCGGCTTTGTCCCGCCGCAGCATTCCATCGAGACCTTCGCCCAGGCGATGCGCGCCATTGGCGAGCCGATCTTCGGGCGCAGCGCGCGCGATGTTTCCATCGCCCGCCTGCTGGGCCAGTTGTTCGAGACCACGCGCCGGTTCGACATGCAGGCCCAGCCGCAGCTTGTGCTTCTGCAAAAAACCATGGTGGTGGTGGAAGGCGTCTGCCGCGGCCTCGACCCGGACTTCGATATCTGGAGCGCGGCGCGGCCGGTGGCGGAAAAATGGGTGAGCGACAATATGGGCCCGGAGGCGGCGTTGACCCGCGCCGGCGAAACCTTTGGCGCTCTGGGCAGGCTGGCGCAGGATCTGCCGCAACTGGTGAAGAATGCGGAAGAGCTTTCCCAGATGGTGGCGGAAGGCGGGGTGCGGCTGCATCCCGATACCGCGATTCAGATTGCCGCCGAGCAGGAACGCCGTTCCCGGCCGACACGCATGGCCTTGATTGCCGTGCTGGCCGTGATCGCCGTGGCGTTGGTTTTCGCCTTACAGCGTCTTTTTTGAAAGAATAATGAAGCGCGCCGTCAGGGACAGCGCCGCGACCAGCAGCCCGAATGCCAGCCCCAGCCAGATGCCGAAGCCCTGCAGGCCGAAGTGGAAGGCAAGCCACAATCCCATCGGCGCGCCGGCCAGCCAATAGGAAGCCCCCGCCAGCCACATCGGGCCGCGTGCGTCCTTGAGACCGCGCAGGCTCATGGAGGCGGCCACCTGTATGCCGTCCACCAGCTGGAAGGCCGCGGCGATATGCAGAAAGCTCACCGCCAGCGCCAGGACATCGGCATTGGATGCAATATCGGGCAGCCACAGGGTGGCAATCTCGCGCGGCCATAGCAGCAACAGCAGCGCGGTCATGCACATGAAGATCGCGGCGATGCCGATGGCGGTGAAGCCGGCGCGCCGCGCGGCGTGACTGTCGCCCGCGCCGATCGCAAGTCCCACCCGCACCGTCGCCGCCAGCCCGATGCCCAGCGGGACCATGAAGGTCAGTGACGGAATGGTGATGGCGATCTGATGCGCCGCCAGCGAGGCCAGTCCGAAGGTGCCCATCACCAGGGCGGCGCCGTTGAACAGCGCGACCTCGAAGACCATGGTGATGCCGATGGGAAGGCCCAGGCGGAAAAGTTCTGCAAAACTCTGCCAGTGTGGATGCCACAGCCGGTGCAGGATGCGATAGCGCTTGAGGGCCGGCACCGCCAGGCAGACCGCCAGCATCGCCGCGAAGCTGAAAATGTTCGAACTGGCGCTGGCCAGGCCCGCGCCGAACAGGCCCAGGCGCGGAAAGCCGAAATGGCCGAAGATCAGTGCATAGTCGAACGCTGCGTTCCACGCGATGGCCACCGCCATCACCGCCAGTGGCGGCACGGCGCGCGACAGCGCGGTCGAAAAGCTGCGCAGCACCTGGAAGGCCAGAGCGAAGGGCAGCCCCCAGGCGAGGCCCGACATGAACTGCGCCGCATCCGCCGCCAGGCCCGGCTCCTGATCGAAGAACAGCAGAATGGGCCGGGTGAAGATCAAAGCCGCCAGCAGTGGCAGCGACACCAGCGCCACTGACCACAACCCCATGCGCACGGCGACACGGACCTCGCGCCGGTCACGCGACTTGGCGCTGATGCCGTGCCGCCCCTGGATGTGCGCAATCACCGGCGACACCGCCATGGGCATGCCGCTGCCCAACAGCCAGATCAGGAAATAGACCGTATTGCCCAGCGCTCCGGCGGCCAGTGCTTCCTTGCTGTAATGGCCCAGCATCACCGTGTCGGTGGCCAGGATCACCATCTGCGCCAACTGGGTGGCGGCCAGCGGCACCGCCAGGCGCAACAGTTCACGCGCCTCCGCCAGCCAGGCATGATGGCGGCGGGCGGGGATCAGCGGTCCGGGATCTGCAAGTTGGTCCGTCATGGGGTGGGGTGCTTAGCACGGGCGCGCGACGGACGCGCCTCTAGCCGCTATAAAAAGCCATGCAGCCCTGGAACATCGCCCATCGCGGCGGCGCTCAACTGATGCCCGAAAACACGCTCGCGGCGTTTGAAGACGCGGCGGCGCGCGGTTTCGACGGCGCCGAGCTGGACGTGCAACTGACAAACGACGGCGTGGTGGTGGTGCATCACGATTTCCGCCTGAAAGCGGGGTTGGCGCGCAGGAACAGCGTCTGGCTGACCGAGCCGGGCCCCCGGATCAAGGACTTGTCGCTGGCGGAGTTGCGACAGTTCGATGTCGGCACGGCGCAGCCGGGCGGCGATTATGCCTTGGCGCATCCCTTGCTGAAACCGCTGGACGCACCGGTACCGACGCTGGAAGAGGTGACACGTCGGGTCCGGGGGCGGAGCTTCCTGCTTTTCGTGGAACTGAAATGCGATGGCAGCGGAGATAGCGCCGATCCGCAGATGCTGGCGGATGCGGCTTACGATGTGATCGCAGCTGCAAGCCTTCTCGACAGCACGGTATTCGTCGGCTTCGACTGGGGTGCGCTGGTTCGTGTCCGCCAGCGCGCACCGACCGCGCAATGCTGGTTCACCGCAGACAAATTGCGGGGCGATGCCCGACCCGTGATCGACGCTATTGCCGCTGCCGGCGGGCAGGGCTGGTTTCCCAATTTTGCCGACGCCACGCTGGAAAATGTCGCCTACGCGCGGTCACGCGGTCTTAAGGTCGGCGTCTGGACAGTCAACAATCCCGCCGACATGAGGCGGCTGTTGAATCTTGACGCCATCTGCACCGATAGACCTGATCTATTATCAGTGATTGATGATTTTACCTGCTGAGGGCAAATTGGGCTGTAATTTTAGAAGGCAGGGTTATGTCGCAACGAGGCACGCATGTCTGACTATCCGGTGCCGCGCCGCCTCTCAATCGTCCTTGTCGTTCTCTCTGTAGTGACGGTTGCGGCATGGGTCCTGTGTTTCTATCTCGGAATGTTTCTGCTCGCCATGGCAGGTGGAGGCGAATCCATTACCCATACCCCGCAAGAGGGCTTCAACTTTCGACACATCTTTTTACTGGTGCTGATGATCCCGGTGATTGGTCTGATCCTCGGTTGGTTTGGCGCTGCGGCTTCGAAATCAGGTGTCCTCATAACCGGCATCGTAATTTTGAGCGGTTGGTTGATGTTATTGATGGGGGAGTTCACATATGAGCGGATTGTGCTGAACGGGCCGACCGCGCCAGGAAATTGGAGCGATCGAGATTTCAAGATTTCAGAATCTGACCGGAAGACATACCGCATGCTTCGCTATGGAAAGGTTCTTTCGCTTAGATTACCGAGTCCAAAAATTCTGTTTCCGGATGCCCAGTCTGACATGCTCGTACCAACCTCAGCTCAGGTAGAGGTTGGAAGCGTTCCGGTTCGGTCTGCCACTCCAAAGGACGGCGGTGTTTGCGATAGTCACCTCCACGAGATGAGATTTGAGACCAAGGCCGCACAGCCAGGCGAAAGCGATCTGGGAGGAAATTTTTTTGGGACCGAGCCCGATTTTGCTCACTATTATGTTTCTGCCGACAAACATTGGTTTGTAAATTGCGTAGCTGCTCCGTCTGGACGATGTGCGACTCTATTCGTGAACAGTCGTCTGTTGAGCGAGTTCATTGTAGAAGGAAAAGATCTCTGCCGATCGCCTGAAATGAATCGCAGGCTGTTGGCTTTAGTCGGAAAGTGGGTGCGATAAAGGCGAAGCGGTTTTAAAGCCCTTCGAACAGCGCCGTCGAAAGATAGCGTTCGGCGAAAGAGGGAATGATCGCCACGATGGTCTTGCCTTCATTCTCGGGCCGGGCCCCCACTTCCAGCGCCGCAGCGATCGCCGCGCCCGACGAGATACCGACCGGAATGCCTTCTAGCCGCGCCGCCTGGCGCGCCGTTTCCAGCGCGGTTTCGTTGGAAATGGTGATGACTTCGTCGATCACCTTGCGATCCAGGATGGCCGGCACGAAGCCCGCACCGATGCCCTGGATCTTGTGCGGGCCGGGTGCGCCACCGGACAACACGGGAGAATCCTCCGGCTCCAGCGCGATCATTTTCACCGATGGTTTCTTCTCTTTCAGCACCTGACCCACGCCGGTGATAGTGCCGCCGGTGCCCACGCCAGAGATCACGATGTCCACCTTGCCCTGGGTGTCGTTCCAGATTTCCTCCGCCGTGGTCTGGCGGTGAATTTCGGGATTGGCGGGATTTTCGAACTGTTGCGGGATCACCGCGCCGGGATGAGTAGCCACCAGCTCATGGGCGCGGGCAATGGCGCCCTTCATGCCCTTGGCGGCCTCGGTCAATTCGATTTGCGCCCCCAGGATCATCAGCATCTTGCGCCGTTCCAGCGACATGCTTTCCGGCATCACCAGGATCAGCTTGTAGCCCTTGGCGGCGGCGACAAAGGCCAGGGCGATGCCGGTATTGCCGCTGGTCGGCTCGATCAGCACGGTCTTGCCCGGCGTGATAATGCCCTGCCTTTCCAGCGCCTCGATCATGCTGACGCCGATACGGTCCTTCACCGAGGAAATCGGATTGAAGAATTCCAGCTTCAGCAGGATGTCCGCCTTCGCGCCGGCTTCCCTGGGCATGCGATGCATGCGCACCAGCGGCGTGTCGCCGATGGTCTGGGTGATGGAGTCGTAAATGCGGCCCCGTCCGGGTTTGCCCTGTTCCATGTCTGCTCCTTAGTTGGTCGCTCCGGCTTGCGCCGACGCTCCTAAATAGTGAAATCGGCGCTATTCTCCATTCCGGCTTCGACACCGGCATGACGGGCGCGCTGACAGAGATCCTCGATCGACACCGAGTCCAGCCTTGTCATCAATTCATCCTGCAGGGTGACGACAAAGGGCGCGACAATGCGCTGACCCAGATCGGAACGGGGGGAATGTTTCTCCTCATCATCCTCGATCGATTCGGCCACCCGCACCACATCGCCCACCGAGATGCGGCGGCGTTCCCGCGCCAGCCGGTAGCCGCCACGCGGCCCCCGCACGCCCTTGAGGATTCCGGCCCGCACCAGCTGCTGCATCACCTGCTCCAAGTAACGCTGCGGCACGCCTTGGCGGGCGGTGATTTCCTTGGCCTGCACCGGTTCGGGACGCGCATTGAAAGCGATGTCGATCACCGCTTCCAGCGCCAGCAGGGTTTTTCGCGACAGCTTCAGCATCACGTTCGGTCTTTTAAGGACGTGGACGTCATGCCGGTGGAACCGAAACCGCCCGCGCCGCGATCGCTTTCGCTCAGGGCTTCGGCCTCGACCAACTGGGCCTGTTCGTGGCGGGCAATCACCATCTGGGCGATCTTCATGCCGCGCGCGATCCGAAACACTGCGTCGCTGTGGTTGATCAGGATGGCCTTGATCTCGCCGCGATAATCACTGTCGATGGTGCCGGGTGCGTTCAGGCATGTAATGCCATGATTCAGCGCCAGGCCGGAGCGTGGCCGCACCTGCGCCTCCACCCCCAGCGGCAGTTCTATGGCGATGCCGGTGGGCACGGCGATGCGGGCGCCGGGCGCCAATTCGATCTCCCTGTCCGTCGCCGCCAGCAGGTCCAAGCCCGCCGAACCCGGCGTGGCATAATGGGGCAGGGGCAGGTCGGCCCCATGCGGCAATTTCTTGATGATGACTTTCATGCGGCCCCTTTGAGCTTCTCGGCGATGCGGGCCGCCAATTGCGCGCCCACCTCCGTCTTCGTCATGTCCGGCCAATTTTCCGTACCGGTCTCGCTGATCAGATGGATGCGGTTCCTGTCGCCGCCCATCACCGATTCTCCAATCTCATTGGCAGAGACATCATTGGCGATGATCCAGTCGGCGCCTTTGCGGCCGCGCTTGGCGACGGCGTTCGCCACCACGTCATCGGTTTCCGCGGCGAACCCGATCACTAGGCGCGGGCGCTGCGCGCTTTGCGCGATGGTCGCCAGTATGTCTGGATTTTCCACCAGCTTGATCAGCGGCACCACGCGGTCGGTGGATTTCTTGATCTTGCTGTTGGCGGCGATGTCGGGCCGCCAGTCGGCCACCGCCGCCGCCATCACCAACACATCGGCGGGCAGGGCAGCCTGGCAGGCCGCCAGCATCTCGCGCGCCGTGGTGACGCGCTGCAGCTTGACGCCATCCGGCGGCACAAGCGCGACGGGACCGGAAATCAATGTGGTCTGTGCGCCTGCCCGCGCCAGGGCGGCGGCGATGGCATAGCCCTGCTTGCCGCTGGAATGATTGGCCAGGAAGCGCACCGGGTCCACCGGCTCGCGCGTGGGACCGGCGGTGACCAACGCCTTGATGCCGGCAAGCGGACCCGTTACGGCCAACGCCTGTTCGATCGCCGCCACAATCTCCAGGGGCTCGGCCATGCGGCCGGGTCCGAATTCGCCGCAGGCCATTTCGCCGTCATTGGGGCCGACGAACAGCACGCCGTCTTTTTCCAGGATGGCGCGGTTGCGCCTGACGGAGGCGCTTTCCCACATCCGCACATTCATGGCCGGCGCCATCAAGACCGGCTTGTCGGTTGCCAGCAGCGTGGTCGAGGCCAGATCGTTTGCCAGCCCGTTCGCCATCTTGGCCATCAGGTCGGCAGTGGCGGGCGCGACCACGACCAGGTCGGCGCTGCGCGACAGCTGGATGTGACCCATCTCGGCTTCATCGGTCAGGCTGAAGAGGTCGCTGGAGATTTTTTCACCAGTCAGTGCTGACAGTGACAGCGGCGTGACGAATTCCGCCCCGGCTTTGGTGAGGATGGCGCGGGTCTTGATGCCGCGTTCAGCGAGGCGGCGTACCAGGTCGAGGCTTTTGTAAGCCGCGATGCCGCCACAGATGATCAGAAGGATGCTTTTGCCGCGCACGAAAATCCACGCCTGTTGAGTGGGGTATATAGCAAATTACGATGGCAGCGTGTAGTTCGCCGCTAACCAGCTGAAACAATAATATAAATAATCAGTTAAGCCCCCGTTCATCCGGAAATGCCATGCTTTTGACATGAGGATGACCACTGGCGACCTCTACCGACTGGCAGGCGATCTGGCCGCTGAACATGGCCCGGCAGCTTCCGACTATGCCAGCCGTGCTGTGATGACCCTGGAAGCGCAAGGCGCCCA
>Ga0193753_10002006_pt1 | contig 16629 bp, 10 predicted proteins | sample H1c2metaG_FD_144925 | JGI IMG/M metagenome (GOLD analysis project Ga0193753, IMG submission 144925) | Soil microbial communities from a riparian zone of the East river system, Colorado, United States - H1c2 | ecosystem: Environmental > Terrestrial > Soil > Riparian zone | place: USA: East... | reverse complement strand
CTTTATGTAGGCGGAGTCGGAGCAACCCAATTCATTGAACACTTCCACGGTATATCGTATGCTATCGATCTCCGCTTCATAGTGCCCGATGGGGCTTTTGATAGTGGGGTCATTCAAGCCGGTCGGTGGTGTCCAGTTGTATCGTACGCCACCTTCGGCATTCAATTGAAGAGGTTGTCCCACCACTACCATGGTGTCATTGCCGGCATACGGGTGGATCTTCGGCAGCAGCGACACTAACACGGTATCTCTTCCAGGCTTGGGACAGCCCCTGGTATCGAAGGAAGTGAGAACGTATTCGGTGGTGCGTGGGGGATAGGCGATAGGATCGAGTGTTCCGGCATTCATTAATGAGCCCGTCGGCGACCAGGAGAAGCTATTGCCATCGTGTGTGCCATGCAGAGAGGCTGGCGTATTGAAGCAGATGGTTGTATCCGCGCCGGCATAGGCAACGGGATAGGGAACGGTGATAATATTTATATTCCCAACGGCGCCGCAGCTACCGATCCTTGCGGTTACCTGGTAGTTGGTGGTACCGGTAGGTGTTGCAATAGGATTTTGAAGAGTGGCGTCATTGAGGGTAGCGGCCGGCGTCCAAAGGAACCGCAAGCCATCGGTGAGGATATTAAGTTGTACCGGGTCGGTCAGGCAAATGGTTGTGGGATCGTTGAGGGTTGTCAGCGTTACATGATCGACCACGCGGATCTTTACCGAATCCGTGTTGACGCAGCCTTGCTCATCGAGCGTGACATTATACACCGTAGTAACCGTTGGATTCACCGTGGGCGTTCCCGAATTGGCATTGACAATATTGATACCGGGTGTCCAGCTGAAATTTCCCTGGCCCGAGGCCTGGAGCTGCACGGCATCGGGAACGCAGATCAGTGTATCGCGGAAGGCGAGTGTGATCGGGGGCTTCTCGATCACAGAGACATCTTTGGTAATGGTTTTAATACATCCTTTGCTATTGGTAACGGTAAACGAAATCGTTTTCACCCCAATACTTGTGTAGCTCCAGCCGGGATTCTGCAGATGGGAGGTATCTATAGAAGAATTCTCATCGCCGAAATTCCACGACCAACTGTCTACCACACCATACACGGTGGTGGTCTTATCGGTAAAAACTACCGGCTTCTTCACGCAGATGCCACTGGTTGTAAAATCAGGATTGAAACCCGGCCATACTCTCACAACTGATGTAGTGGAATCGGAGCATTCCTGGTTCCGGTTAGTAACGAGTTTGATGATATAATTGCCTGCAATGGAAAATGTATGTGTTGGCGTTGCAGAGTTGGAGATATTGTTCACGCCGCTTCCCGGATCGCCGAATTCCCAATAATAAGAATTGATCAACGGGCTACTGCTCCGGTTACTGAAGTCAACCGTAAAACCGTCACACGAGATATACTGTGGATCCAGCAGGGCTTTGGCAATATCGCATCCTCCGGCCTTGATCTGGAGATCCTTCCGTTGTGTTGCTATTACTACTCCGTTGCGGATCTCGTTTACACAGACCGTTACCACATAGATACCCTCGGCGGGCGAATTCCCGGAGATGAGACCGGTGACCGGATTTATCGAGACATCTACGCCAAGTGGAGCACCGGGTCCGAAGGGAAATGTATAAGGTACCGGCTGGTAGGGCGGGGCTGCGGGTGGATTGGGACTCGCCGTATTAGGTCCGCCACCGGAATTCTGTCCCTGTCCGCCTCCGACATACGCGTCGCAAAATGAGTAACGCAGCTGGTCGCCATCTGCATCGGTAGCGGCGAAGCTATACGTGAATGGGTAACCGCCGCAGACGATGACGGTATCGATGCCGATGAATTTCGCGCTGTTATTTTGCGGAGCCGTTGGGAGTGCAGAAGTACCGGGAATGTCGGCCAGATAAGTAGCGCCGATGCTGCCGGAAGAAACGAGGTTACTGATACCATTGATGCGGCAGCACCGCTGATAGGTGACGGTGTAGCCTGCTGGAGAACCAGGCAGACTGATATCGAACTCATAATAGCCGACCTGGTAGCAGACCTGTGGTGCATTGGAGATACAGGGGCCGGGAGTATTCAGATTCAGCGTCTCTACCTTTGTTTGTGAAACGGTATTGTTCCAGACCATAGCATTCGTCGACTTATTGAAAATGGCCATGGGTGCCGCTGCATCCAGTTGTGCACCCTGTGAAAAACAATCCCGGTAAAGTTTTAAGGTAATATGATATTGAAATTCGCCATTCGCTGTTCCGGTGAGCGTATAGAACATTTCGCCACCGGTGATGTGTTCCGCAAATGCGAACTTCGAGAAAAAAATGGTGGCTAATATTAAGAGTGAACGCTTCATTTACGGATCAAGTGGTTCAGGTTTCGCTGATAAATTGTGCCAGGATGTAGATGGTTTTTTCTTCTTCTTCAAGCATCCCCATATGCCCTGATTTGGCAAGTGTATGAATGTACGATAAATCGGGCAGCTGGCATAGCTTCAGACTATCATCGGGAGCGACTCCCGTATCGTATTTTCCCATCACAAAAAGCACTGGTAAATCTTTGGTTTTTAATACATGACTTCGATCGGGGCGGCGGATCATGGCTTCGTAATACAAAACGAGGGACTCACTGGAAAAGTTGCTTAGTGAACTGAGATATTCGGAGATCATCACGGGTCGCGCCTCCCGCGTAAGGGGCGAGAACAGCTTCGGTATCGCCGTCTCGAGGAAGGGAAAGGCCCCATGTTTATTTATGAATTCGATGCCCTTGCGCCGGTTTGCGATCTTTTCTTCCGGGTCGGCATAGGCGGTGGATTGGAAGAGACCGAAAGACCTTAAATAGCCGGGGTATTTTTCGGCGAAGGCAAGCGTGATATAGCCACCCATGCTGTGGCCAATGAGCGTGACAAGCGCGGTGTTCTTTCTTCCGGTAGCCTGGAAGTGATCGTCCAGCATTATCTTAATGGCTTCCGCGAGGCCCTCCATGCTCATGTCGGGAATTCTCTCCGATTCGCCACTCCCCGGCAGATCGGGAATGATGAGCTCGAAATCCCGGCGGAGTATTTCAACCTGGTTCATCCATACGCGGCTTGTCTCGGCAAAGCCATGGACCAGCACAACTGGCCTGCCATTACCATGGAGATGATAGACGAGTTTCTTTCCATGCACGATGAGTTCTTTTCTCATAACAACGGTTTATAACGAACGGCGCTTCGAAATATGCTTGCTGATGCCTGCTGCAATGACCAGGACAATGAGCAAAAGACAAACGGCGACGGATGCACGCGAAAGAATATCGCCGTTGCGGACGAAGAAGGTCTGATGGTCATCGACGGGGATGGAATGTCTTATGGAGGTGGAGGTATTCCAGGGTTGGGGATCGATCACGTTACCGAGCGGATCGATGAAACAACTGATGCCGGTGTTTGCGCTTCGTGCCACCCATTTGCGTGTCTCGATGGCGCGGAGCCTTCCGTAGTTCATGTGCTGTTTATATCCCGGCGTATCACCCCACCATCCATCGTTGGTGATGATGGTAAGCAGGTTGGCTCCGTTGCGAACGTATTCCGTAATGTAATCGCCATAGATGCTTTCATAGCAGATAATAGGCGCGGCCTTGAAATGGTGGTCCCAGGGTATGAATACTTTTCGTTCCGAATCGCGTCCGAGTGTACCGCTGATGCCGCCGAAGTCCTCGAACCATTTTCCCATAAAACTGAGAAAGGAGGGAAGCGTTTCAACGCCGGGAACAAGCTTGGCCTTGTGATACAACTGCACGCTTGTGTCTTCCTGGAACAATGCAGCCGTATTGAATTCATCGTAATAAATTCCGCTTTGTTTATCCAGTCTCGAGGTATTGGTTGCATTGGCCATGTCGGTGCCGTAGGTCTTATAGCTATTAATGCCGGTAATGAGGCTGATAAAAGGATGGCGATGCAGGAAAGCCCAGACCGGTGAGTAGAAGAAATTTTCCTTGAAGTTCTTCTCGTCGGCGGATACTGGAATGGCTGTCTCAGGCCAGATGACGAGCGAGGTATTCTGGTCTATCTGTTGTTCCGAGAGCAGGATGAGTTTCTGCACCTGGGATTCCACATCGCCTGCAAATTTCTCGGTGTACGGATCGATATTGGGTTGCACGATCACCACATTCTTTTCATCTTCCTGTAAGGAAGCTTCCGCCCTTTTTTTTTCGGTTCGGAGAATGAAGGAAGAGCTGAGGATGGGAACGATGAGCAGGAGCACGAGAAGCAGGATACCCGCGAAGTAACGCGTGGTCCGCCCGTTGTGACGGTATTCGATGAAGAGATTGTAGGCAAGGATATTACTCAGGAGTATCCAAAGTGTGCCGCCGGAAGCACCGCTGTATTCATACCATTGAATCCATCCGGTATGCGTGGCAAAGGAATTGCCGAGCGTCAGCCAGGGCCAGCTCAGTTCCCAATTATGGTGGAGGTATTCGAATGAAAGCCAGAATATGATAAGCGATCCATACCCGATCCACCTGCCGAGGGTCTTCTTCGTGAAATAAAACAGGAGCCAGGGCAGGCACATGATCAGGCTATTGGCGAGAAAGGCGCCGAGTGCGCCGGGAAGACTCGCGTTCCAGACCCACCAGGTGACCAGCAGGTTCCAGCAAAGCATATGCAAATAGGAGATCGCGAATAATTTTTTCCAGCTGGATACATGATCCTCCACCCAAAGCAAGGGCACCCAGGCAACGAAAAGCAGGACGGTGAAATCAGATACAGGCCATCCCGCCCACAACAGAATACTACCGAGCAGGGCGATGAGGAGAAGAGAGAAACGATTCACGAAGTGTTATTTGTGTAAAAGTAGTCAATAACGTGAATCATTAACGTGAATCGTGAGTCATCGACGTGAATCGTGAGTCGTGAATCGTGAATACCACACCCTAAAATGAGGATATTCGAATCGATTAGAACGGAACCTTGCTCGATTCGAATATTCCTATAGCGGAGTGTTGTATTCACGATTCACGACTCACGATTCACGTTATTCGCGTTATTGGTAGAATCCGTAATTTGGGCAATGGACGAACAGAAGAAAAAGATCGATGAAATAAAGGAGAAGATGGATCTGCTTTCTTCGCGGGTGAATGATCTTCAGCGGGAGCTTGGGGCCTTACGTGTCGATCTGAGGGAGTTGAGTGGAGGGCAGCGGGTGAGGGAAGATGTGATGACACCCGCAGTTACCGATACCCGCGCAGGAGGGAATTCCGGCGAATCCTCAACTTCAGGGAGACTCGAGAATTTTATTGGTCTTCAGTTGATCCATCTTGTTGGGATCGTGGTATTGGTGATGGGCATTTCCATCGGCGTAAAGTATGCGATCGATAAGCAACTTATCAGCGAAAGCTTGCGCATACTGCTCGCCTATCTTGCAGGGCTCGTATTGTTTATCTTGTCCGTCAGGCTGAAATCAAAATATCATCTCTTCAGTGCCATCCTCTTCGCGGGAAGCATGGCGTCTGTGTATTTCACTACCTATGCCGCTTTTGTTTATTACCAGTTCCTGCCGCCATTGGCCGCCTTTCTTTTAATGATGGCCTTCACGGTATTCACCTCTATCAAGGCCATTCACTACAACCTGAAGGAGATCGCCATCATCGGGATGATCGGGGCTTATGGCATTCCTCTCCTGGTAAGCGCTAATGCCGAGCGGTTCGATCTGTTCTTTTCCTATATTCTTCTTATCAACCTGGGTGTGTTCTTCCTGGCGTACAAACGATCCTGGAAGCTAATGGTGCAGCTTGCTTTGGTGATTACCTGGACGCTCTTCATCGGTTGGGCCTTGTTCAATTATTCCAGCTCCGACCGTTTCATTGCCTCGTTGTTCATCATTTCCTACTTCCTGTTGTTCCTCGCAACATCCTTCGCCTTTCCCATTCGCAGGAAACAGCACTTCACCGGCGGGGAGGTCTGGCAGATATTGCTTAATAATACAGCGTTATATGTTGCATGCCTTCTCGTGTTTCAGAATGGCGTAGTGGAAGAGGCGAGCCTGGCCGGTGTAACGGGTTTCATTTTCCTGGTGGTAAGTGTTCTTTCGGCGTTGACCCGGGTGTTGTTCCCCTCTGAAAGGGACCTGCATGTAAAACTGATCCTGCAGTCCCTGCTCCTGTTGTTATTATTTATTGCCTTTGAATGGGATGGAGTTATCGTCACATTGCTGTGGATAGCCGTAGCCGTTATTCTCTTTGCCTGGGGAGTGATCGGCAAACTATCGTGGGCGAGACTGGCGTCCGTATTCCTGGTCGCGATAACATTGGTGAAATTGCTTTTTATCGACAGCAGTAATTTCTCTACGGTGCAGAAGATCATCTCCTATATCGTGATCGGGATAATATTGCTGACCGGTTCCTTTTATTACCAAAAACTTGGGCTTTCTGGCAACAAACGTGAATCGTGAGTCGTCAATCGTGAATACCACACTCCGCTATAGGCATATTCGAATCGATTAGAACAGGACCTTGCTCGATTCGAATATTCTCGTTACAGGGTGTTGTATTCACGATTGACGACTCACGATTCACGTTATTCGGCTACGCCGTTGTTGGTGTTCAAAACTAAAACTCTTCCCTTAAGTTATCTACACCGACAACCGAATAGTAGCGAGGTTATACTCCCATATTGGACTCTTATCAGATCAGAGTTGTTGGTGTGGATTCGTAAATCAGGCAATCCCTATTTCAAAACACCAACAACGGCGTAACTAATCGATTCGAATATTCCTATAGCGGAGTGTGGTATTCACGATTGACGACTCACGATTGACGTTGACGTTACAACAGCAATCTCGCAATATCTGCCCAGTTGTTGACGCGCTTATGGCGTCCATCCGGCGCCTGCACGTTATGAGGTTGCGTGTAGAGCACGCTGGTCTCTCCCTTGAAGAAATCCAGGTTCTTGAAATGATCGTCGATCATGATATCGGCGCTGATCACCTGTTTTGATCCGCAGAAAACTATCTGCTGCCACACGATGAAAGGGAAATGTTCATTTAGCCACGATTGTTTTTCAGTGAGGCTTTTGGGAAATTCCATGGCTGCCGAAACGATATACAGATCGTATTTCCGGTTGAGATCCGCAACCACTTGCTGGCTGCCGGCTATGACGGGCATGTTACGGAAAAAACCATCCCGGTGAATATATTCGCGGATCCTGGGAAATGTTTCATTCTCCGGTTTGCCCGCTACCTCATCCATGCTTCTCCTTCTTCCGAAATCCTCTTCGTCCATCTGGAACAACTGGTGATAGACATCCGCCATCACGCCGTCCATGTCCAATGCTATTCGTTGCATTTTATAAACTGGGTCTTTTATCGGCGACTGTAATTGGGAGCTTCCTTCGTGATCTCGATATCGTGTGCATGACTTTCTCTCATGCCGGCATTGGTGATCTTTACGAAAGTTGCATTCTTCAATTCCTCGATGGTGCCCGCTCCGCAATATCCCATGCCTGCTCTTAGTCCACCGACATATTGATACACTATTTCCTTCAATGTTCCTTTGTAGGCAACGCGGCCTTCGATCCCTTCGGGAACGAATTTCTTTACATCTTCTTCGGGATCCTGGAAGTAACGGTCGCTGCTGCCCGTGGCCATGGCGCCCAACGAGCCCATGCCGCGGTATTCCTTGAATTTCCTTCCTTCGTAGATGATGGTTTCACCGGGACTTTCCTCGGTGCCCGCAAAGATGCTCCCCATCATCACACAACTGGCGCCGGCGGCGAGGGCCTTTACCATATCACCCGTATAGCGGATGCCGCCATCGGCAATGAGTGGAATATTTTTTTCCTTCAATACACTATATGCTTCCATGATCGCAGTCAGCTGCGGGACTCCGGCTCCGGCAACGATACGTGTGGTGCAAATGGAGCCCGGTCCTATGCCGACCTTCACTGCATCGGCTCCCGCCTCGGCAAGAGCCTTGGCGCCTGCAGCCGTTCCAACATTACCGGCTATGACATTCATCTCGCGGAAATTCTTCTTCACCTCCTTCAGGGCTGCAATGACGCCCTTGCTATGTCCATGCGCACTATCCAATGCAATCACATCCACGCCATTGGCTTGAAGCGCCGATACCCTGTCAAGCAGATCTTTTGTAATGCCGACACCTGCACCGATGCGAAGCCTTCCAAACGCATCCTTGAGTGCATTGGGGAAACTATAAAGCTGAAGTATATCGCGATAGGTGATGAGGCCGATGAGTTTCCCGCTCTTGTTGACCACCGGCAATTTTTCGATCTTATATTGGCGGAGGATCTTTTCTGCCTTCTTAAGATCCGTTCCTTCGGGCGCAGTGATGAGATTCTGACTCGTCATGACCTCGCTGATCTTTTTCTTCTTGTCGGTCTCGAAACGCAGGTCCCTATTGGTGAGAATGCCCGTAAGCTTGCCATTCTTATCTACGATGGGAATGCCCCCTATTTTATTTTCGCGCATCAGCTTCAAAGCGTCGCCGATCAATGCATTTTCCAATAAAGTAATAGGATCCAGGATGAGGCCGCTTTCACTCCGCTTAACCTTTCGCACTTCTTCCGCCTGTTTCTCGATAGTCATGTTCTTGTGGAGTATGCCGAGACCGCCCTCGCGCGCCAGGGCCATGGCGAGAGAGGCCTCCGTAACGGTATCCATGGCCGCGGAGAGCAATGGAACATTGAGTGTTATATCTTTTGTGAGGCGTGTCTGGATATTTGCGTCGCGCGGAAGCACCTGGCTGTAGCCGGGCATCAGCAATACATCATCGAATGTGAGACCTTCGCCGAAAAATTTCTGTGAGATTTGTTTGGATGTCTGCCGGGTAATTCCGGCGGAACGGGAAGAATTTCTTGTTGCCATGTGCAAAGATAGCGTAAGCATAAAATACGCCCCAAATCAATTTTGAAGGAACCACGAAGGCACAAAGAACACAAAGAGGCACGAAGGAATACAAGAAGGCAATTTGATAATATGGCAATATGGTAATTTGATAATGGGGCGTGTTATACGAGGCTTTTGTATTCCTTCGTGCTTTCGTGGCTTAGTGGTTCCTGTATTGAACTATAGCTAGCACGACTCATCGGCACATTGCTAAATTATCAAATTGGCTAATTGTATTAACGTATAAGTGTGGTAGTGCCCTTCTGGAACACTCTCTGCTTCGTGTCGCGATGCGTGTATTCCAGCATCCAGACATATACGCCGCTGGCCTGCGGTATGCCGCCGATCGTGCCATCCCATTTTTGTGTCCAGTCGCGGGAATGGAAGACCACCTGTCCCCACCGGTTGTACACCGTGAATTCCAGGTTTTCGGCCTTGATGGCATTGTTAGGATAGAGATAATCGTTCCTGCCATCGTTGTTTGGCGTGAATGCGGTAGGAACGGCGATATAACAATTGTTGAGCACCTTTAATCTATGCTTAACGCTGTCCGTGCAGCCGAGTGCAGTATTGGTAGCGAGGAGTTTTATGGTATAGGCCGATTCTATGTTCGTATTGGGGAAAAAAACAGGTTGCGGATCCTTGCTATTGCTGGATGCAATAACATCGAAGTTCCATTTCCAGACATCGACGAGGCCTGTTGTAGTATTTGTTACTATCAGTGGATCCTCGGGGCAGATCACGGACGGCATGTCGAAGCTTGCTTTTACTTCATTGTCCAGGATCACGGTATTGTTGGCCGTATCCGAACATGTTCCATTCGATACTATCAACTGAATGGTATTCGAACTGGATCCGGGGAAGACAATCGTATGAGATGGCGTAGTGGCGCTGCCGTTATTATTGAACAGCCAGTTCCACGAGTTGACCCCATTGGCGCCATCATGGGCGAAGGTGAGCGTATCGTTGCGACAACCCAGCGCATTGGTATAGGTGAATCTTGCCGACACGGTATCGACTGTTGTAAAGGGAACCGTTTGTGGTGGTGTCTGGAGACCGCATTGATCGATAACGGTATTGCCATCCGTTCCGGGCCTGACAGAAAGCACATAATTGCCGGCGGTATAGATCGGTGCGGAGAGCCTCACCGTGATCACGTCATTGAAACCCGTTGTGCAATCCGTAAAGGCGGTTGCGACGGTCACCGGCGTGGGACCCGTAATGGTGAAGTCGCTGCCATCTGCCGCAATGGAGCCACAGGCGATCTTCTTGGAGAAATGAAGTTTCAACAAGTCCGGTGCGCAGCCGATCCTTTCGATGCTGTCGATGGGTGTGGGTTGCGGGACAGAGTATTTGAATGGCAGGTGCTCGGTCTCCGGAACAGTGCGATCGCAATTGTCAAGCAGTGTGTTTGCATCGCTCCCATTTTTTATAACTAATTCGTAGTCGCCGGAAGGGACCGGTGTGGAAAGAGTGATGACGACCTCATCGAAATCGAAGCCGGTTGAGCAGTTTGTAGCAACGGCGGAGACAACGGTACAAACCGCGGGTGATATACTGAACTCCGATCCGGTTGTGCTAAGACTTCCGCACTTCATTTTCTTATTCAACTTCAAAGTGAGTTTCTTGCCATCGCAGTCCGGCGTCACCGTTTGCAGGTGTGGCTCCTTAGGATCGGTTATCACTGCAGTACCGCCGCCGAAGGAAAGGGAATAGCCGCTTTGCGAATCGGTAAAGTGGCTCACCAGTAAAATATAGGTATGTCCTACGATCAATTCGGGCATGGCGGCGAACGTAGGCGCATGGCCGTCGGCTGGCGAAGCACATTGAATGAAGTCGACACCCGAACCCGATGCACCCGTGGTACCAGAGGAGCCGGACCAATTGCCGGTAACGATCGTTGAAGGAGTGGTATAGATCAGGAGCGGATCGATACTGGTTATATCGTACAACTGCCAGTCATAATCATCTGTAATATCCTTCGGGGTAATGACGAAGCCAAGAGAACCTGCCTGGAAGCAGGTGAATCTATACCAGAATGGGTTTTTGTCGGCATAGGCTCCGCCGGCGCCTGAGCAACCAGGAACAGCAAGGGTCATGTCGCCGCAGATAGGAACATTGGTCTGTTCGAAAACGGTGGTGCCGCAGACGGGAAAGGCGGTATTTGGATTTTGGCCGAGCACGGTGCATTGCGAAAGACCTCTTCCGGCGGAAAAAAGGAATATTGCAAGAAAGAGGTAAGCAGCTGTCCGGTACGCGGTCATGTATTTAAGGCTAAACTTCAAATTTCGGAATAAAACATTAAACGGATAGCATCAAAACGTCAAAGCAGGGAATAAAGCTTACCGGGACGGCAAAATAAGATGCCCTGCAATTCCATATTCAGTATGGCGGCGGCTACGGTGCTGCAACTTAATCCACTACGCTGATTGATCTCGTCGATATGCATGGCATCCTTTCCCTCCAGCATTGCAACAATAGCTCTTTCTTCCCGGCTCAGGTCCACGAATAATTGGGTCTGCACCCTCGGCCTCATCTTTTTCTGACCTGTCCAATTCATCAACTCCAATAACTCCTGCGCGTCAGAGATGAGCACGGCCTTATTATTCCGGATGAGATGATTGCAACCGGCGCTCTTCAGGTCCGTCACTTTTCCGGGAAAAGCGAACACATCCCTGTTATAGCCATTCGCCAGTTCGGCGGTGATCATGCTACCGCCCCTGACACCTGTTTCTATCACAATCGTTGCATCGCACATGCCCGCTACGATGCGGTTGCGACTGGGGAAATTATACCGGTCGGGATTGGTGCCACGCCTGAATTCCGTGAGAAGGCCGCCATTTCCCGCGATCATTTCCTTTGCAAGCAATGTATGTTGGGAGGGATAGACCTGATCAAGACCATGAGCCATTACTCCAACGGTGGGAAGTTTATTGGCAAGTGCCGCCTTATGGGCCAGGGCATCGATGCCATAGGCGAGTCCGCTGATGATCATCACCCCGTGAGTGGCGAGGGCGGCAACCAATTTTTCCGTTTGTTGTTTTCCGTATGTGGTATTCTTACGCGTGCCGACGATGGCGACTATTTTAGACCAGTTCAGGTCCGCATCTCCTTTAAAATAAAGCAGGGTGGGAGAGTCGACACAATTCAGCAGGCGTTGCGGGTAGCGGGGATCGGTGAGGAAGAGTGGTGTGATATTGTATGTCTCGAGGAATTTCATCTCCATCTCGGCAAGATGGAAGCCCGTGAATGATTTGATGGAGCCGGCCCTTATTTCTCCAATGCCCTCCAGGCTTCGAAGCAGGCTGTGACGCGCGCTGAAGATACTCCTCGCATCGCCAAAACGATCGATCAGGCTCTTCGCCTGGACCGGGCCGATGGTTGGAATGAGGGTTAGGGCAATCTGGTATAGGAGATCGGTGGTCATCGCGCGGTCGCCGCTAAAATAAGCGTTGAGCCGGGAAGCACTCTGGTTATTGCCCCACCACTTTCAGTTCTGTTCTCCTGTTTTTTGCACGGCCTACCTCCGTTTTATTCTCCGCGACGGGCTGTGTTTCGCCGAATCCTTTGAAGGAAAGGCGCTGTGCCGCGATCTTCTTGCTTACCAGGTAGGCAACCACCGCCTTCGCCCTGTTGTTGCTCAGCGTGAGATTATCCGCCGGTGTTCCGGCATTGTCGGTATGACCTTCTATCTGTATCCGGACGGTCGGGTTTTCATTTAGCAATTGGATTACCTTATCGAGCTCCGAGGTAGAGGCGCCCTTGAGGCCGAATTTATTGGTGTCGAAGAATATGTTGTTGAGGACAACGCTTGCATTTACCTCGATCGGTTGCAACGCGATATTCTTTTGATAAGTTGAATCGGGGGATGAGTTGGCCAATAGGAAATGATCTGAATAGAAGAGATAGCCTTTATGATTCACATTGAAGGCATAGTCCCTGCCGAGCGGGAGCGTTATGAGAAAATTTCCTTCCTCATCGGTTTGTACTTTCGAAAACGATTTCTGCGTGGCAAGGTCGGTGAGCTCAACCTGCGACGGAAGACCCTTGCTTGTCTTACCATCGAAGACCTTTCCTTTTACCCACAATGTCTTATTGGGACGGATCTTCTCGGGCAGATCGAAGCTATAGATGTCGAGACCGCCCTTGCTATCACTCTTATCGCTGGCGTAGTAAGCGGTCTTGCCATCGGCCGCAATGTACAACGTGCCTTCCTTATCGATCGTATTGATGGGATAACCGAGGTTGACGGGTGTTGTCCACGACGTATCCGGATCTCCCGTGTTTTTCTTTGTATAAAAAATATCGTCGTCGCCGTATCCCTGCCAGGTGTTTGAGGTGAAGTAGAGTGTCTGGTTGTCGGCATGGATGAAAGGGCATTGTTCGTCCCCGGCCGTATTGATGCCGGGACCGAGATTAACGGGTTCGCTCCAGTTGCCACCGGTCTGCAAATGGGAGATGTAGATATCGCTGCCGCCGTATCCGCCGAAGCGGCGGCTGGCGAAATAAAGATCTTTTTTATCGGGGGAAAGACAAGGCTGTGATTCCCATTGATCGGAATTTACCTGTGATCCCATGTTCTTCGCCTCGCTCCAGCCTTGCGGTGTGAGATAGGAAATATAGAGATCGCAACCACCAAATCCACCGGCGCGAAGACAGCCGGTGAACACCAGCCATTGGCCATCCTGTGAGATATTGAATGCGCCTTCATTCTGATCGGTGTTGACATTGCCTTCCATTGGCGCCGGCTTCTCCCAGGCGCCCGAGTCTTTCCGGCTATGGAAGAAATCCTCATTCACATTTCCCAGCTTCCTGGTAAAGACGATCTCTTTTCCATCGATGCTAAGACAGGGAAAATATTCCGATTCGGAAGAGTTGATCTCCTTGCCAAGATTCTTTGGAGCGAAGGCATAGGCAGCTCCATTCTTCTTTTCAAACTCAACGGCGAACTCGTAGCTCTTCTTTCTCGTTTCTGCATTCCTAAGAGAAGTGGAATTCTTGGGCGGCTTCCTTTGCAATAATTCATTGATCGCGTTCAGGGCCTTGCTAAATTCTCCGAGGCCTGCTTCGTTTATGGAATACGGAAGTTTATATTCGATGGTATAGTTGGAGTCGAGTGCGAAGGCCTTTTCGAAATATTCCGTACTCGTCCTGTAGTTCCTGAGTTTACCGTAGAGAGAGGCAACGGAGAGATAGGCGTCCACATAGTTCTTGTCGATGGCGATGCTTTGAAGCAGTAGTCCCGTAGCATTGGTGAGATTGCCATCTTCTGCGCGCTGCATCGCCTGGTTGTATAATGCCACGGCCTTCTTATCGATCTTTCCCGGGTCGTATTGGGAAAAAGCGGGCTGCATCAGCGATATGAATATCATGGCAAGGAGTACATACTTCATAATGTAATAACGAAGGGAATGTGATATTATTCTTACAAAAAAATCGCGTCTCTTCAGCACGCTTCGGTTGCAGAGTATTGAAAGGCTCCCATTGCTCTCCTGTCAGGGAACATTTATGTATTTATGAAGTTGCAGGCTCAGCTCCCAGCGTGGATTGGCCTTGATATGGTCCACGATCAGCGGTGTCATCTCCGATGCCTTGCTCCATTCCGGTTGCAGGTACAATTTACAGTCCATCGAGACCTGCGTTGCATACTTTTCGGCCCAGCTGAAATCGCTCTTATTAAAAATGATCACCTTCAGTTCATTGGCAAGAGGCAATATGCCGGGTAATGGCGCCTTGAATTTCTTTGGAGAAAGGCAGATCCAGTCCCAATTACCGGATAAAGGATGTGAGCCGGAGGTCTCGATATTCGTGTGAAGGCCGGCACCATGCAATGCCTCGGTGAGAGCATCGAGTTGATGCATGAGCGGCTCTCCGCCGGTGATCACTACCAGCTCAGCTGGTGTCTTCTTTACTTCCCCGACCAATTGATCTATTGTAAGCAGGGGGTGTTTATCCATTTCCCAGCTATCCTTCACATCACACCATACGCAGCCCACATCGCATCCGCCGAGGCGAATGAAATAGGCAGCGCGGCCCTGGTGAAACCCTTCTCCCTGGAGAGTGTAGAAGTGCTCCATCACGGGAAGCCTCGTCGAAATTTTTGTATCCATATCCATCACCGTCATGATCTTCTTTTTTAATTCTTCGACTCGCAGGACCGGAAGGTATTCTTCATCAGTGCGGCGATCGTCATGGGTCCCACGCCTCCTGGCACCGGTGTGATCCAGGCAGACTTCGGCGCCACCGCCTCGAAATCCACATCGCCCTTTATCTTAAAGCCGCTTTTCTTGGTATCATCGGGCACGCGCGTGATGCCTACGTCGATAATGATAGCGCCTTCCTTCACCATATCGCCTTTCACAAACTCCGGTATGCCTAATGCGGCTACGATGATGTCTCCCTGCAGGCATATTTCTTTCAGATCTCTTGTATGAGAGTGGCAGATGGTAACGGTGCAGTTGCCGGGATTCGTATTGGCGCTTAACAGTATGCTGATCGGGCGGCCAACGATATTGCTCCTGCCGATAACGATCGCGTGCTTGCCTTTGGTCTCAATCTTATAATGCTCCAGCATCAGCATGATGCCATGTGGCGTGGCGGGTACATAGGTTGCAGCGCCCTCTACCAACTTGCCGATACTCACGGGATGAAAGCCATCGACATCCTTATCGGGCGAGATCGCGTTGGTGACCTTCTTTTCACTGATGTGTTTCGGCAGTGGCAATTGAACCAATATCCCATCCACGTCGGGATCGATATTGAGTTCCTCTATTATCTCGAGCAGCTTGTATTCCGAGATCTCGGGTTCGAGGCGAATGAGTGTCGACTTGAAGCCGGTCTCCTGGCAGGCCTTTACCTTGGCGGCCACATAGGTCTCGCTGGCGCCGTTGTTGCCAACGAGTACTGCCGCGAGATGAGGTATCTTTTTTCCATCATTAGCCCGTTGAGCCACGGCAATGCGCAGATCATCCTTTATAGCCTGTGCGGCCTTCTTTCCATCCAAAATTTGCATGGCGCAAAGGTACTGCTGCGTGTGTGGCAGGCCAAAACCACCAGGGATATATTTTGAGACGGTAATTTGAATGGCTTTTTCCGGCGCTGTCTCGTGAAAAAAGCGGATTAGCCGGCCTTTTAACGTTGGCGTTACCCTGGTTTTAGATTCCATTTGCAGCTTCTATATATGGATGCTGTGTTATGGAAAAGAGACTCATAATTATAGGGATATGCCTGATGGGCGCGGGCCTATCATTTAAGTTGGATGCGCAGGTCATTTCCGCTCACCCCTATCCGGCCCTCGGAGCCTATAGTGTGAAGCACCGGGATGCATTTTCCTTCGAAACCAACCAGGCGGCCCTGGCGGGTGTAAAGCAGCCCTCTGCCGGCATTTTCAGCGAGCGAAAATTCTTTCTGAAGGAATTGAATTCCTACGCACTGGCCCTGGTGGCTCCCATCCCCGGCGGCGGTGTGGGGATATCGGCCGATTATTATGGATTCTCCGCCTACAACGAGGGCCGGGCAGGCCTGGCGTATGGAAGAGGGCTGGGATCAAAAGCTTCGGTCGGCGTGCAATTCAGCTATTGCTCCCGCCATGCGGCCGGTTATAAGGGTCTCTCGGCCATCGGTTTCGGATTGAGCGCCCTTTTATCTATCACCGATAAACTTACCACCGGGCTTCGTGTAGAAAACCCGGTAGGAGGCCAGTTTGGAGGATCTCCGGAAAACAAGCTACCCGCTGTCTATAGTGCCGGGTTTGGATACGAGCCGTCGAAATT
>Ga0193753_10002005_pt1 | contig 16638 bp, 8 predicted proteins | sample H1c2metaG_FD_144925 | JGI IMG/M metagenome (GOLD analysis project Ga0193753, IMG submission 144925) | Soil microbial communities from a riparian zone of the East river system, Colorado, United States - H1c2 | ecosystem: Environmental > Terrestrial > Soil > Riparian zone | place: USA: East River... | reverse complement strand
GGGCTGGCGTATGCCGCAGCGGATGAGGAGCCGGAGCGCAAGGACGAGGCGAAGTTCGAGGATGCGTTTGAGGTAGGGAACAACAGCTATCTGGAGCGGGCCGCGGCGAGGCCGGTGCATCTTTGGACGGTGACAGTGGGCGGACAGGTGAAGCGGCTGACGTCGGGGAGCTGGTCGCTGCCGGTGCATATGGCGCCGAGCGGTCCTCCGTCGCAGATTTCGTATACGGCCGATGGACGGTCGATTGTGTTTGTGCGGGCGGAGTCGCCGATTACGGGCGACTCGGATACGGCGCGACTGCAGATTGTGGATGCGGCAACGGGAGCGACACGTCCTTTGACGAAGAGCGCGGTGGCGGAAGGAAATCCGATTCTGTCGCCGGATGGTATGCAGGTGGCGTATGGGTCGTCGCGTGATGGAAAACGAGGCAACGAGGAGACGGTCTACGTCGCGCCGGTGGCTGGGGGCGTAGGGCGAGATGTAGCTTTTGCCCTGGACCGGGGTATTAGCGGCGCTGGTTGGATGCCAGATGGGAAGGCGCTGCTGCTCTCGGCAAACGATGGGACCAGGGTGGCGTATTGGGTGCAACCGCTGGATGGGGCGGCCAAGCGTTTGGCGGTGGGGAGTTTGAGTCCTTCGCCGGCGATGAATGTGGGGAAGGACGGTGCGGTCGCACTAACGGCGACGGATGCGACGCACCCGGCTGAGCTTTTTTATATGGCGCATGTGGGCGATGCTCCGGTGCAGATGACGCATCTTCAGACGGTGACCGATGGAGTGACGCTGGGCAAGCAGGAGACGGTGACTTGGAAGAGCGACAAGCTGGAGGTGGACGGGGTGCTGACGTATCCACCGGATTATGTGGCGGGCAAGAAGTATCCTCTGGTGCTGTATATTCACGGCGGGCCGACGGCGACCTCGCTTGAGACGTTTACCCCGGCGTCACAGATTCTGGCGGCGCAGGGATGGCTGGTGCTGGAGCCGAACTATCGCGGGAGCAACAACGAAGGCAATGCGTTCGAGATTGCGATCGTCAATGATTCCAGCGCAGGTCCGGGGCGCGACATCATGGCGGGGGTCAAGGCCATCGAGGAGCGCGGCATTGTGGACGAGAAGCGGATTGCGGTGAGCGGTTGGAGTTACGGCGGGCAGATGACGTCGTGGATGATCGGCAACTATCCGGCGGTGTGGAAGGCCGCGGTGGCCGGAGCGCCGGTAACGGACCTGGTGGACCAGTATTCGCTAAGCGACAACAATGTGGAACGCGTGGAGCATTATGGGCCGTCCCCATTTGTGGGGGACAACTTGAAGTCGTATGCGGTGCAGTCGCCGATTACGTATGCGTGGCGGGTGAAGGCGCCGACGCTGATCATGAGCGACGTGGGGGATTGGCGGGTCACGACGACGCAGGCGTACAAGCTGTTCCATGCGCTGAAGGACAACGGCGTGGCGGTGAAGTTTGTGGCGTTTCCGGTGCCCGGCCACAGCCCATCGGACCCGCTCCGATCGAGAGACGTCTGGCGGCGGTGGACGGCATGGCTTGCACAATATCTGAACGAGCCGACTTCAACGAATCCGACAACGATGTGATGGTCCGATGAGCTCGCTTCGCGCCAAATCGCCTGATCGTATTCCGCTCTTCTGACTCCGGCCCGAGGGTCTCAGCCTACACCTTGCTCTTCTCGCTTTCCTCTCGCGATCCCTGCATTAGCTCCACCACCATTCCGAACAGCCGGTTGCGCGTCTCAAGCCTCACCCCGGCCCGGGTCACATATCTGACTACAATGTCGACGCCCGCGCCAGCGGGCCGCATATCGACTGACGGCGTTGCACTGAAATGGGGCGAGCCTTCCTCGTGCGTTACCCGCTTCCACTCCTCCTCCGCCATCTTCGCGTCCGCCTCGGTCGCCTTGACTGTTGCCTCCCGGATCTTATCAATGAGAGGATAGGCCTCCGCGCCAGGCGGGATACTCACCTTGATTTCATCCCACATCCACTGTCCTGAAGTTGAAAAGTTAAAGTACTTTCCGCGGATCGCAAACCCGTTCAGAAACGAAACTCGCCGCCCGGTGGGGTGGCCATTCGCGGTCCAGTTCCCCGTCTCTAGCAACCAGGTACGGAACAGACCGACCTCCACGACCTCACCACCTACTCCGTCGATCTCCGCCCAGTCCCCTACACGTATTCCGTTTGGCCCCATCAGCACAAACCATCCGCAGAACGCCAGGATGAAATCCTGGAACACTACCGTTAATCCCGCCGTCGCCAGCCCAAGGATCGTGGGCGTCTGCTTCGGGATCCCGAAGATCACCAGGAGCACCAGCAGCAACCCGATCAGTTGCGTCCCAAGGTTAAGAATCGTTCGCAGGGTTTGCTTCTGTCTACGGTCACGCCACATCCGATCCAACGTTGTCTGTAGAGCCCAACCGGCGAATATTGTCAGCAGAAAAATAGTTGCGATCAACGTCAGTGACTGCAACATTCGATGAAGAACGATCTTGTGCTGGAGTTCTACCTGCTTACCCCATTTGACGTAGAGCGCCACCAGTTGCTGCTGGGCCCCCAACCTGTCATTGAGAATACTCAAGATATTCCGTTGGGCCGCCAGGCGTTGCAGTTGCTGGACGCGGTCCGGACTCGTCTGCCCAGCCGCCTTGGCCGTGCCCGCATTTCCTTCGTCCGCCCTCGCTTCGCCCTCCAGCCTTATACGATCTGCCGTGAGCGCAGCGACGTCCGCCCTTGCCAACTGCTCTGCCTGCTCGATGAGTTGCTTCCTGCTTCTTTGTGCCCACCACTCGGAGATCTGCCCTGCAAGCGTGCTGTACTGCTCCGCCGCGGTCACGGCGGTCTCTCCCTCACCGCCTGCTGCCCCCTGCGCTTCGTACTTCTTCATCGCGGCCTCACGGGCCGATAACTCCTGCTGAATCTTTACACGCTGATCTCCACTCTCCCGCGCCAGGTCCTCCATTGAATCGGACAACTCGTTTTGGTCGAGGCCCAACTGCGCTTTGGCTACATTCAGGTCGTCCCCCACTCCAGCCGGCGAAGCGTTTCCGTCTGCAGCGAGGCCACCCTTTGCGGTCAGCGCCGCGATTCGGGCCTGGTCTTCTTTGACCGTTTGCTCCAACTCGTTCACCCGCTGTTGCAATGCGAGGGCCTCGCCTTTCAGCTCTCTGGTCTCCGCACTGGCCTGGCGCAGAGACTGGGAGAAAGCCTGATCTACCTCGTGGTCTGCTAGCCGCTCCGCTTCTCGCGCAAGCTCCCGTTCCTCTGTCGAGACAGCCAGCGCTGACAGAGTCGCCGCGGTCTGCCAGGGCCGCTGGTCCACAATTCCATGCGGGATAACTACATCGCTCCAACCTGCTTTCTGCCCATGCAGAAAGGGCAAATGCTCCATCACTCCTTGAGTTGTGAAGGTTCCGACCAGGCCTAAAATCAGTAGCGCGAGCGATATCGCTACAGCTATCTTTCGAGCACGATTCATCCGTTAGACTCGCGTCTTGACTTCGGAGATCAAAGAACCAACCGGATTGGTGATGGTCTGTTTCGCGATTGATCCCAAGGATTCTCCATGCCGATACATTAAGTATGCCGCAACAAAACCAGAAACGACTGTTGCGAACAATATCACCCTTTTCATAGAGCTTTGCGATTCAATCCGGCTTTCTTTTGCCATATATGCCCCTTTAGATACGCTCCTTCAGAATCATCTCTGAGTTCTAGGATGCAACTTTGGCGGCCAAGTGGTGGATGGTACGGCGAAGGGACGAGACAAGTTGAATCGCGTTCTTGTATTACTGCCGGGGACCTCCGCCGATCGAATCAAGATTGGCGATTATCTCAGAAGGAATTTGCAGCGTTGCGGCCTCGAGATTCTGGTGAAGATGCTCCACGGAAGATGTGCCGGGAATCAGCAGGATATTGGGCGACCGATGAAGAAGCCACCCAAGCGCAACCTGCATCGGCGTTGCCTCCAATGACACTGCGGCTGCGTCGAGCGCCGCCGACTGTAGCGGACTGAACCCTCCCAGCGGGAAGAACGGCACATACGCTATACCTTGCCCTGCGAGATCTTCGATGAAGCCATCATCATTCCTGTGTGCCACGTTGTATAGATTCTGCACGCAGACTATCTCCGTAATTTTCTGAGCCTCCGTCAACTGGTCGGGATTGACATTACTCAGACCGAGATGACGAATCAGACCCTGACGTTTCAATTCGCCAAGCACCATCAGCGGTTCTTCAATCGATCCCTCCGCAGGTCCCATAACTCCGCCAACCCGAAGATTGACGACATCCAGCGTATCGAGACTCAGATTTCGGAGATTGTCGTGAATGCCATCGATCAGTTCCTGACGCGAAAGAGCATGAATCCACGATTTGTCTTCTCCCCGGCGAGCGCCCACTTTGGTCACAATCACGAGGCCATTCGGATAAGGATGGAGCGCGCGCTTTATAATCTGGTTGGTCACATGTGGACCGTAAAAGTCGCTGGTATCAATATGGTTCACGCCGGCCGCAACCGCTTCTCGCAATACGGCAATTGCACCGTCAACATCGCGCGGCGGCCCCCAGACCTGCGGACCGGCAAGCTGCATCGCGCCATAGCCCATGCGATTCAAAGTTATCGAGGTGCCGGGCAGTGTAAAGCCGCCGCCGGGATTATCGCCAAGCCCCATCTGTTTCGTCATGCTGTTTCTCCTCTAGTCTGTCGTACTTGTGCCTTCTTGTGATTAGATGAAGAAAGCTTCAGGTTAGGAGTTCGCATTTGTCCCCGCGTTCCCAAGTCCTCTTAGAGCCCCGTAAATCGCCAGTTCAAGCTCGTTCGACTGCAAGCGTGGACGCGATTCTCGAAGCTACCATTCAGGTTTTGCTCGACGTCGGTAAGGAGCGGCTGACCACGACCAGAGTGGCGTTGCGAGCCGGCGTATCGGTCGGGACGTTATACCAGTACTTCCCAAACAAAAGCGCGCTCCTACAGGCTGCCTTAAAACGTCATCTCGCCGAGGTCACTGAGGCCGTCGAACTCGTCTGCAAGGAGCAGATGGGTAGAACACTCCGCCAAATGGTGACCGCTCTCATCACCGCCTTTCTTCAAGCCAAGATGAGGGATGCGAAGACGAGTGTCGCTCTCTACTCCGTAAGCTCCGACGTCGACGGAGCCAAGATCGTGCAACAGCTGGGACTCCGATTCAATAAGGCGGTCGTACGAATGTTGGAGTCCGCCTGCGACGCGCTCACGACCGATCCGCAACTTGTTGCTTCCATGCTTCAAGGGATGATGGTCGGGGTCAGCCGAAGGATGCTGGAATCTGGTTCTGCCGAAAAGCAACTCGATACGCTGGGTCGAGAACTGATCATCGCGGCGTGCGCATACCTGGATGCTTGTTCTTCGCGTGTTCCGTTTCACCCTGCAGATCCGATTGGCGGTGCCGCTGAAGAACGACTTGGTGAGATACTGCAGATGGTCAAAAAGGATGCAGCCATCAGACTTAAGGGCATGCATAACTAGCAAAACAACGATCCGAGTAGAAAAACTGTAGACGCATATTCCGCCTCTGTTCGCCAGGGTCTGAATCCCTGTCTCTAAGCCCCAAACTGCCGTAGATGATGGTCCAGATGTTTGTACATTCCCCTCGCCCACTCCTCCGGAGTCAGCGGACCGAAAAAGCTATGCGGATGTTGCGTGCATTCTCCTGGCCCGCCTGCAGCGAAGCGGTCAATCAATCCGAGCAGCCTTTCCCGCTCCACCACAAAGTCTCGTTCTTCCTTAATCACAAAGCTCTTGTCCGTCGGCGAGTTGCGCTTCATCGGCTTCTCGCTCAGGAAGTCCGGCTTCGCGATCGGCCCCAATAGCCTGCCAATAAAAATCCGCGGCGGACGCCTGTCTCCAACCGCACCCTCCAACCCCACCGAGCAATGCGCCAACATCTGCGCCGCATTCATCTTGCCCCACGCACGCTCGCTATCCGGGCGCAAGGTATTCATCCGCTCCTTCAGTTCAACGACCGTCGAAGACTCGAAGAGATTTTTCATGCCGGGAGTATTCCTCGACCGCCGAAGTGCATCAGCAATTGCCGATTTCGTTTTCACTTGCTCGACATGTAGGTTTGCTGCAGACTAGATCCACCGCCTATAATCTCATAGTTTTGGGTATGGTCCCCAGCGGGTGTGAGGCGGATACTCATTTTTATTGCACCCACCGAACTTCCCGCAACGACGCTTTCGGCAGGTACATCCTCTTATGCTCAAGGTTGAGGGGAGAGATCCTTCTGCTGACGTCCGAAGGTATTCCGTCCAGCCGCCTGTTTTCTCTGGTTTATCGTTTTAGAATCTTCGAACGCACCGGCGGCCAGCTTTGCTTCCCCGGACTTTTGGTAAAGCCTTCCCAATTGAAAGTGCACCGATCCATCATCGTCACTCGATAAGCCTAAGTTGTATTCCTTGATCGCACGCTCTGTATTTCCTTCACTCGCATAGATCTGGCCGAGGAGAGCATGAATACGTGGCACTAATTGGGCCTTCGCGGCGAGTCCCGCCTGCAAATACGGTTCGGCTTCCGAATACTTGTGTTCCGCAAGCAAAACTTCTCCCATAATGTAATTGGCCTCAGCGTCGGAAGGGTTTTGGACAAGGGCATTCTGGATCATCTCATGGGCAAGATCGATCCTGAGTTCCTGTAAATAGTTCGTTGCCGCACCGACAAGCGCGGAGAACTCCTTCGGGTTGATGCTAAGAGCGATTTTATATTCTGTCTCCGCGTCGGCGTATTTTTCTCGGTCGCGGTAGCTTTCCGCCAACAGCTCATGCAGCCGAATGGAGTTCGGTGCTACTTCTCCCGCGTAGGCGAGGGCCAATAAAGCCAGACGCTGCTCCGCAAGAATTGACCAATACAGACTCTCCTCTTCTGCTTGCGGAAAGGCTCGGAGTTTTTTTGCCGCAACAAGCGTGGTTTTGAAGTCGCCGGTAAAAAAAGAACATGCCGCAAGCAACGAGAACTTCTGACTCGAGAGAGTGCTTATGGCAGGAAGGAGGGCTTTTTCGCATCTACCGTACTCGCCTTGCGTGAAATAGTCCTGCGAAAGACGAGAAGGGTTAGCTTTCGCGGACGCTTGCTCAGATACGTCGCCTGATAACGAGAGTGTCCGCCCCCCACGAAGAGAAAGTCGCAAGACTGAGATCGCCTCGGGTGGAAGAGTTGCCAGGCCGGGTTGAGCAAGAGCCGCGTCGAAGCTCTCAATCTGATTCGGAGCCATCCCACGCGTCAGCTCAGATACATTAGCCTGCACGAATCCGGAATCAAGCGCCCAAAGAGAGGCAAGGGACTTCAGCGCGCCTTCGATTTCCCCTTTTGCAATAGCCAGGCGAATCAACCCGACCTGCGCCAACGAGCATCCGCCGGATTTCAGGTCCTCTTCGAACTCGGATTGCGATTGAGAAAACTCACCGCGCCTGAGTAACAGCAGACCGAACGACGATCGCGTACAAGGAGGGAAGGTTCGACCGGAGAGGAGCTTGCGGAAAATTTCGGCGGATTCAGCCGACTTGTCCTGATCTGCCAGCGACTCCGCATCAAGCCGCTGGAAGAACGGCGATTGTCGATTTAGCTTTGAAAATTCTCCTGACGCAGCCTCCGACATCTCCAGATAAGTAATACCCAGTCTGTAAAACGCCTCTCCGTTCCTGATATCCAACTCCGTCGCTCGCCGATAGGCAACCGAGGCGTTCTCAAATTGCTTCAGTCCAAAATAGGCTCTTCCCAGAGTCATATGGACCTCGACGTCGTCTGGGTGAAGTTGCCGGGCAAGCGACAAATAGTGAATGGCTTTGGTCTTGTTTCCCAGCTGAAGGTTTTCTATGCCAAGAAACAAAAGAGGTACGAATAACTTTGGTTGCAGCTGATTCGCAACTTCAAAACTCTCCAGCGCGCCGGCGTAATCTTTTGCCTGATGTTGCATCAAACCGAGGTTTGCCCAAACCTCCGGAACGTCGCGCCGAATAGCCAATGCGCTTTGATAGGCGCTGATAGCAGCGGATAGATTGCCCGCCGATTGCGCGTTTACTGCATCCGCCAAATGGGATTCGAAATCACTTTGTCCTGAGGCATGTCCCACACACAACAACGTCAGAAGAAAGAAAAAACAGATTGGGGCGCAGGTTGCAAATCGACCAGTTTCTTTCGCCGACGCGATCTTGCCGCTCGTCAACAAATTCCGGTCCAATAAATTTCGATCCGAAGATCTTCGATGATCGCAATTCATAACATTCTACTGGGCCCACTCAACCTGCAAGTCTCGCCCGCCACCATTATCAGGGACTAGAAACGATGTTACGTGATGGAGCGGATCGGAGGACGTCTCCACTTTTTCAGTACTGCCAACTATAGAAGCTCTCCGAAAAGATGCGGTCGTCCCATAAATCTCCACCAGAAGATCTTTCCACCATGGAGAGTATTTCCCTTGATGGGAGCCGATATGGACAGTAATGCCATTCGAATTTTCCGAGCAGGTAAATTCCATTCGCAGGAAGTCTCCCTGTTTATAGGAGAAACTTCGTCCGTCATCCATATACAAAGACCCCTTACAGTCTTTTCCTGGGTAGACGCGCAAGGTAAGGGGACCTTGGGGAGTTTCACTTGTGCTTTGGACGAGAGGCTGCAGCGGAAGAATGGATCCCTCGCGAACGAAGACAGGAAGAACGTCCAGTTGCGGCTTGATCGTGATCTTTCGGCCGATGAAGCCTGGGTCATTGAGTGCTGGGGTACCGTCCGACCAGCTTCCTCCATCCACCTTTTCGCCTGTCCAGTAGTTGTACCAATTCACTGAGGGAAGCTCAACGGTATAGGCATCGGGCTTTTCAGGATAGATCGATGGAGCAACCAACAGATTATTCCCAAACAGAAATTCGTTGCCGCCGTCCAGGTCCAAAGGATGCTTGTCTTTCGAAGCATCGGGAAATTCCAGGAACAGCGGGCGAACAATTGGCAAGCCGGTACGCGACAACTCCTCCGCAGCGGTATAAAGATAGGGCATCAGTTTGTACCGCTCTTCGATGTAGCGTTTGCGGATAGCTTCCTGTTCGGGGCCGTGGACCCATATCTCCTGATAGGCCGAGATGTCGCAGGCATGATCGCGATCAATGGGCTGGAAGGCGCCAAGTTCGAACCACCGCGTCAACAACTCCGGCCCCGGACTGCCGATAAAGCCACCCACATCCGCACCGCTCATGCCAAAACCACTCAGCCCGAGGTTAATGAGCATAGGCGTTGTGAGCCGCAGATGATTCCAGGTGCTGCTATTATCGCCCGTCCACGTGACCGCATATCGCTGCCCTCCGGCATAGCTGGCGCGTGTCAGAACGAACGGCCGCTGATTGGGCGAGAGCGCCAACAGCCCGTCGTAGGTCGCCCGGGAGTTCTCCATTCCATAGACATTGTGGATCTCAAGATGGTTCGTCGTGCGCGATTGGAAGCCTGGCTCGTCTATCCGGTGCTTAACATCGTCGGGCATCGTTCCCTTGGGTCCATCGAAAACTGATGGTTCATTCATGTCGTTCCAGAAACCGGATACTCCGTCATGGACAAACTGTGTATAGAGCGAACCCCACCACTTTCGCGTCTCTTTCCGCGTGAAGTCAGGGAAGACGGAGGGTCCCGGCCAGACCTTGCCGACATAGACCGTGTCGTCGGGACGCTTTACAAAGTGGTCGCCGGCGATGCCGCTGTCGTAAGGGGAATAGTTCGCCTTAGGAAGATACGCGATATGAAGGTCCGTTATCGCCACAACGTGGATGTCTTGCTTCTTCAGGTCCGCGATCATCTGCGAAAAGTGAGGAAATTGGACCTGATCTACTGTGAACGGACGATGATGGTCCTGGAAGTCGATGTCTAGATAGATCGCATCCACCGGGATTTTGTCCGCACGCAGCCGGTCGGCGATTGCCCTTACCTCCGACTCTGGATGGTAACTAAAACGAGATTGCTGGAAGCCGAGCGACCACAGTGGAGGCAGGGGAGTTGGCCCAGTCAGCCACGCGTAGGTGGACAATACGTGCTTTGCGTCGGGCCCATAGAGAACGTAATAGTCGAGCGGGCCGTTTTCAGATCCAAAAGAATAGGCCTCCGGCGATTCTTTGCCGAAATCGAAACTTGTCCGCCAGGTGTTGTCCAACAATATGCCGGTGCTCGTCCCTCGAAGAGATGTCAGGAAAAAGGGGATGGTCTTATAGATAGGATCGGTCGACTCCTGAAAGCCGTAACTATCGGTATTCCACATGTTGTAGGAGTGATTTCTCCGATCGAGCGACCCGGGTTTGTCGCCTAATCCGAAATAATGTTCATCGGCTGGCATGGTCTTGTAGACACGAAAGGCCGGGCCATGAAACTCGATCGGACGGTCGACGGCGTCTTCCTGAACGATTTCTCCTTTGAGATCGGTGATCCGCAGACGCATCGTCGCGCGCTCAACCTTGATCCGTAACGCGGCAGTGTGAAAACCAATGGCTCCTGCGTCCTCCTCGGCGGAAACGGGTGTGCTCTCGGAACGAGAACCGGGGAGGACTGCCCAGGAGGCATCTTCCGGCAAATGACCCTGCGCCCCCACTCTTACCCGCAGAACGTCCTCTCGGAGCGCCGTGATCTGCATGATCGCGTCCCCGCTTCGGATCTCGATGCCGTTACTAAGCGGCCTGCTGCTGGTAACGGCCTGCAGTATGGTCAGTTGTTTCGCAGAGGCACCCGCAGCGACGGGGTTTGCAGAGCCGGTTGCCTGCTCGCCGAACGCTGTAGCTCGGGAAAAAACGAGGGTGAAAAGAGTGAGCGCTGAGAGTAATCTGTATTGCTTCATCTTGATCGTTGATTCCCTGGCGCCGCGATAAATTGAGCACTCATAGTGCCTTGAGCGATCAAAATCCTAACAGTTCGCGCATAGAAAAAGCGTCCTTGAAGCCTGATGTTTCACCGAAGTTTCGTCTAGGAACAGCCGAGGAATGCGCCAACTCTATGGCAGGCCTTCCTTTATAGAGAATCCAAAAGATCGTGATTGTCTTTAATAATGTTGAGGCAGGTATAATCATCTCCGATTAGCAGCCTGTGACCGGAATTGGATAGATCGTTTGGCGGAAGGCCAGTGAATCCTATGGTGCCGTGCTAGGTAGAGAAGTCTGTCACTTGGTGAGGTAGAGCTGGTGCAAGGGGATTTCCGCATCGATGACTGGTTGATCCAACCGCAGATCAACTCCGTAGAAAAAGAGGGTAAGACGTGGCACCTCGAACCCAAGGTCATGCAGGTTTTGGTGCATCTGGCATCCCACCCGAATGAAGTTCTCTCCAAAGACCGCTTGCTCGAGGCCGTCTGGCACAACACCTTCGTTGGGGACGATGTGCTCGTCCGCTGCATCTCAGAGATTCGTTACGTTTTTGGGGACGATCCCAAGTCTTCCCGCGTGATCCAGACCATCCCAAAGGGTGGCTATCGTCTTATTGCGCCGGTCACGGCCGACATTCAAACCAGCATCGAGCCGGCGAAGTTCACGACTGCAAAACCCGAAACTGTACTGCGTTATAACCTTGAACTCGATCACGAAAAAGATTCTCAGGTTGCAGTTGTTGACGAACCTCACAACCAGCTGACCAGTTGGTCGCCAGGTTCAGAGGACGGGCAGACCGCTCCGACGATTGTGGTCGAACAGCCGCATCGAAGCCTGATGCCCGGCGCACCTCAGAAACGTACGCCATCCAATCGTCATTTTTGGTCGATCGTTGCCGGCACTTCGCTTGTCATTCTGCTCGGCTGTCTGGGGGCAATGTATGCATGGAAGTCGACGCATAAATCCGCCTTTGACTTGTTCTGGGGACCGGTCCTTAGTACAAATGAGCCGGTACTGATCTGTATCGCCGATCAAAACCAGTATGCAGCGGTTGCGCTCCGGGATTCGGCAGATCCGACTCGTCAGATTTTGCTGAAGGACAACCTGACGGCCGTCATTATTGATGATCTGAACGCAGTGATCCAGGTCACCGGAATACTCAAATCGAACGAGAAACAATATAGTCTGAAGGGCGAAGGGGCTACGAACCTTACGGATCTGCGAAACGGGCCAACAATTTTTGTCGGGGCCTTCGACAACGCCTGGACTCTTCGTCTCACAAATCCACTTCGGTATCACTTCGCCAACAATCCGGAGATGACGCAATTTCGCATCGTCGACAGAGAAGCTCCATCCCAGACAAGCTGGGGAATCAATCGGCTTGAACAGATGGCCACGAATAATTATCGCGACTATGCCATTGTGGCCCGCTTCACCGACGGCAATACTGGAAAGCTTGCTATGGTGATCGCCGGTATCGGCCGGGGTGGGACTATCGCGGCAGGTGAACTCGTCTCCAACCCAACGTATCTTGCTCAGCTCTCGAATGCCGCCCGTGCCTCCGGCAACAAGAAGAATATGGAGATAGTTCTAAGTACCCAGATTATCGACGGTCAACCTGGGTCTCCGACGATAGAAGCAACCTACTTCTGGTAACCCGGAGCGGCGTTAGCCCCGTAGCTGAAGTTTTCCAAAGATAAAGCAAGAAAAAAGCAGCGAGATTTTAGGATTGGCGCATCACCGCCACGCCCTGAATTTTGCCGCGGCTGCCATCACCGACTTGGGCGGAGGAGAATGATCTCTTGCATTGCATTGAAAACTAAGCAGTTAGGGCATCGGTAAAACCTCAGACCCTCGGTCGCCAAAACATCAGCAAACAATCCGTGATTCTCCACGACATCGGTGCCCTGCACTCTCTAGGGTTGTCATCGCTTTCAGGACAGGGCATTTGCCGGGCCTTGAGAGCACAACCACAAAAGGCAAAAATTTTTTGGAGAGAGGCATCCGATGCAATTCAATCGAGCCACACGATCGCAAACTGTTGCGACGATAGTGATGTTCGCCTTGGGCATAATTTTCGGCGCAAGCCGTCTGTCGGCCCAATCGCAGGCGTTCACTGCCACAATCAGCGGAACCGTGACGGACAAGTCCGGCAGTGTGGTCACAGGGGCAAAGATCACCCTTACCAGCGCCGAACGAGGAATTACGAGGTCGTTTACCACTGGGGACTCAGGCGCCTACACTATTACGCTGCTCCCACCCGCTGACTACACCCTGAAGGTAGTTCAGCCCGGCTTCCAGACGTATGAGCAGCGTGGAATCTCCCTAGCGGCCGGTGCAAGCGCTACTCAGGACATTGTCATGTCCGTCGGCGCCGTATCCCAAGAGGTGGTCGTTTCTGACGCCGCGCCTCTTCTCGACACCGATAATGCCAACATCTCCGCGGACATCTCCCAAAAACAGGTTGTCGAATTACCTCTCAACCTGCGCAACGTGTACGGGCTCGCTTCACTGAACTCCTCCGTCAACAACTCGACGCAGTCCCAGATGGTCAACTCCAACGGCATCTCAGGCAGCGCCGACCAGGACATCTCGTTCCTCAACTTCGGTGGCACCCACTTCGGCACGGCCGCCTTCCTCCTCGATGGAACCTGGGACACCGCGCAGGACTGGGGCGGCGTCGTCTACGTCCCCTCGGTCGAAAGCGTCCAGGAGTTCAAGATCCAGACCAACGCCTTCACCGCCCAATACGGTTGGAGCAGCGGCAACGTCGTCAACGTCGTCAGCAAATCCGGAACGAACCGCTTTCACGGCAGCCTATTCGAGTTCTATCGCAACAGCGCTCTCGACGCCAACAACTACTTCAATAATCGCAACGGGGTAAAACGTCCTGATTTCAGCCGCAATCAATATGGAGGATCCGCCGGCGGCCCCCTATATATCCCAGGCATCTATAAGCAGACGAATAAGACCTTTATCTTCGGTGTCTACGAGAGACTTCGCCAATCGACCCCTGCCTCCCTCACGGCTACTGTGCCCACGCAGACGTTCATTGGCGGAGACTTCAGCGCTCTCCTGACCACCAAGGTGCTAGGCCAGGATGCTTTGGGCCGGAATATCTATCAAGGTGCAATCTACGACCCTTACACCACGCGCACGATTACCAAGGGGCAGGTTGACCCCAAGACCGGCCTCGTCGCCTCATCGACGGGATATATCCGTGATGCCATCCCTGGCAATACTCTGAATCACTCCGTCAAAGGCATCGACCCGGTCGCCGCGAAGATTTCGGCAGGCAAGTACTGGCCTGCTCCTACCAACAGCGGGCTTGCTAACAACTTCTTCGCTTCGGTTCCCGCGACTGCTCAGTCCGATGAGTATTCGATCCGCGTCGATCACAACTTCAGTGATGCTTCTCGAATGTATGCCCGTTACTCGCACAAATCGGAGCAGAAGACCAACTCGCCCAATTTTTTCGGTGATTCAAATCCTGCCGGTCCTGGCGTTTACAATCCCAACAATCGTTGGAGCGCCGGTGTGGGATACAGCCATATCTTTAGTCAATCGCTCATTCTAAGCGCCAACGCCGGTTTGAATCGGTGGATCGAGCAGTCGGTGACCCAGGGGGATGGGTTTGCGCCCTCCACGCTCGGCCTGCCAAGCAGCCTCGACCCGATCGCAAATCAATTCCCCGGAATCAAGATCGACAATTACTCCGGTCTCGGGCCTGGCGCCATCAACAATCAAGACTCCTACGCTGTTCCACGCAACTACTTTACCTACTCAGTTGACCTGACCAAGACGTTGAGCAGGCATACGCTGTCCTTCGGATACATGGGCGTCGTGAACCAGATTCTTGGTGGTCACATCTACGGAACGAAGTACAACTTCCCCGTCGGCTCAAGCGCCGGACCCGATCCAGCCAACGTAACGCAGGGAACTGGCCAGGGCTTCGCCTCGTTCCTGTTGGGTGTTCCCGACAATAACGGCGCCACCGGCGTCAATGCTCAGCTTGCAACCGAGAAGAACTATCTCGGCGGGTACGTGCAGGACGACTGGAAGGCCACTCCGCGTCTCACGGTCAACGCTGGAATTCGCTACGAAGTCCAGACGCCCCTGACCGAGCGGCATAACAAGCAGCAGTACTTCGATTTCAACGCAATCAATCCCATTGGAGCCGGAACCGGCGTCAACACCCCCGGAGAACTGGTCTTCAACGGAGGACCCAATCGCAGGGGCCTCTACAACACCTCGTACTCCAACTTCGGGCCGCGTCTCGGAATAAGCTACCGGGTCACGGACAAATTCGTCGTCCGCAGCGGCTATGGAATCTTCTTCATTCCGTCATACACCGGCAACGGACCCGCAGACGGCTACACGCAGACCACGCCGATCACAGGCACGCAGAACAACATCCCCTTCGACACCCTCAGCAATCCCGTGCCGAATGGAATTCTTCTGCCCCAGGGCAGCGCACTCGGGGCCCTGCAAGACGTAGGCCAGGGGGTGCCGGCTGTTAGAAGCGCCCGTGCCTCCACGTATCTCCAGCAATGGATGCTGGGCGTACAGTATTCCATTCGCAACAACGACATGGTTGATATCACTTATGTGGGCAACCGCGGCATCAAGCTCTCCGCAGGTGGATACGAGAGGGATATGCTCAATCCGCAGTACTTCTCTCTTGGAACCGCCGCTCTCCAACAACTCGTTCCCAACCCCTTCTATGGAAAGATCAAATCCAGCAACTGCCAACTGCAAAATCCGACGGTTCCGCGTCAGCAGCTTCTGCGTCCCTTCCCGCATTTCTGCAGCGTCCAGGACCAGGCGGCGCCCGTAGGCGACTCCTACTATGACGCTCTTCAAATGACGTACACGCATCGCTTCCACGCAGGCTTCAGCGTGCTTGCCTCTTACACCTTCTCGAAGTTCATCGACGACGTCGAAGGCAACAACGGCTGGGCCAACTCCGGTCCAACCAGCATCCGCAACTACTACAACCTCGCCGCCGAAAAATCCGTCGATGGCGCTGACATTCCTCATAGCCTCGTAATCAGCTACATCTACGAGCTTCCCATCGGAAAGGGCAAGGCCGTTGGCTCCAACCTGAGCAAGCCTGTCGATGCAATTGTCGGCGGTTGGCAGGTCTCCGGTATCTCCACCTTCAAGCAGGGCTTCCCCCTAGGGATCGCACCGGCGAATAACACTCTTGGTCAATATGGTGGAAATCGGCGTCCTGATGTCGTCGGCAACATGCACGTCGCTAACCCCACAATCGATAAATGGTTCAACACGGCTGCCTTCCAGGACCCGACTGACCCATTCTCCTTTGGAAACGCTCCACGTTACATTTCAACCCTCCGCGCGCCCGGCTTCCAAAACTGGGATCTCTCAATTCAAAAATATTGGGGATTAGGGGAGATCGCTCGGCTGCAATTCCGGGCCGAGATGTACAACGCCTTCAATCGCGCAAACTTCTACGCCCCCAATCAGTTTTCGGGATCGGGCACAGCATTCGGCACAATCAGTGGCGCCTTCCCAGCCAGAGATACGCAGTTCGGCTTCAAGTTCCTCTGGTGATGGAAGCCGCTCCAACCTAGACCGATTCATATCTTTCGACGGGCTCCTGGCAGTTGCACACGCCAGGAGCCCGTTTTTCCTCCACAGTAACTATTTGGAAACGGCTCAGAACTCACGCGACATAAAGAGATCGAAAAACTGGCCAGTCGCTGAATGCAGGCAAACATTCGCGTTCGCAGCTCCACTAACCCTGCG
>Ga0193753_10002004_pt1 | contig 16658 bp, 12 predicted proteins | sample H1c2metaG_FD_144925 | JGI IMG/M metagenome (GOLD analysis project Ga0193753, IMG submission 144925) | Soil microbial communities from a riparian zone of the East river system, Colorado, United States - H1c2 | ecosystem: Environmental > Terrestrial > Soil > Riparian zone | place: USA: East... | reverse complement strand
GGAAGGCCAAATCTACGGCTGGCCTATTATCCGTTCAGAACTAAACAATCACTTCAGAGATAGACTATTAAAAAATGACACACTTAACTAAGCAGACCCGAACACTCAGCGCTCCTATTTGCACAGGCGCGTCTCCCTTTTGAAAAGCGTATCTCCCTGTAGGCTTATCAACCTATTAACTTATTAACTTCCTCCAATGGTATTATCTCCGACGGCGGGATTATCTCCTTCTATACCGACATTGCCTTAGGTAATACCTGGCAAGTGCACCTGCTCCATAGTTTACGCTTGTATCCGCCTATGGCAAGATTGTCACGGATGAACCTGGGCACTTTCGGGTTTATCAGGAAGGAAAAGTTGCCGCCTTTGTCAAGGCCAAGATTGAAGTTGGCAATATCTCCTCCCACCAGCACATTTCCTTGCTGAAGCTGCGCCTTTGACTGGACGCTTATGGTAAGCAGCAGGATAGCCAGGATCGTGACGAGTTTTTTCATGACACGTTGTTTTGATTATGTAATAGGATCATTCATTTTACCGGCTGAAAAATCATACCACATCATAATGCAATTATTTATTGTTTAAGAATGGATGGAGCATGACTGGAAATTCATCTGCAATAGGGAAGAGAGGGGCCGCATGTTTTTAGAGTGAGTAAGCTGATTGGCTGAGTAAGTTGATAAGTTGATTGGGTGATAAGTTGATAAGGGGCGAGTCTCAAACTAACCAGGAAAATAAGGAAAAGGAGGGCTCACTAACTTATCAACTTATCACCCAATCAACTTGTCAACTCAGCCAACCCACGCCGCATTCACCCCCCACAATTGGCGTGTACAGGGCGTGTGATTTTCTTCGCATCGTGATACATTTGTGGTGGATGCGCCGTTCATGATCAATACATAAAAAATAAACCTCAGATGGAGATTGTAGACGTACTGGATAACAGGTTAGTAACGCTCGTAAATCTCTACGATCTCTACACCCAGCTATTTGTGAACGTACTGGAAGGTATCTCCGATGAGAAGGCCCATAAGCGATTCAATACTAAGGCCACTCATGTCGCCTGGATCGCAGGGAGTCTCGTCAGCGACCGGTTTGCTCTTGCCGTCGCGCTGGACCTGGAAGTTGAACAACATTCGCACGAGCTATTCGATAATTTCAAGAGCATCGAAGATGCGATAGTGTATCCTTCTCTTTCGGAGTTCAGGGCTGATTGGCTTTTTATTAGTCCATTGCTAAAAGATAAGATCGTCAATCTCGATGAGGATCGCCTCAATGGACCAAGTCCATTCGAGATGCCGGGACAGGAAATGACGCTCTACGATACGATCTTCTTCTTCATTCACCGGGAAGCCTATTGCATCGGGCAGATAGGATTGTGGAGAAGGTTGCTGGGGTATGAGGCGATGAAATACGAGTGAGTACAATTTGGCAATTTGATGATTTGGTAATTTGACAATGATCTGATATTCGATCAGTCATTTCCTATCGGAGCACGCCAAATTATCACATTATCAAATTGCCAAATTATCAAATTGTATTCATTGTAGCACCACCCTCTTCCCCGTCGCCGCCGATTCTCTTGCAGCAGAAAGGATCTTCACCACCAGCATATTATTGGTCAGGGAATAAAGACTATAGTCTGCAGGCCTGATCTTCTTCCGGATAACATCTGCGAAGTAGGCGAACGGATCTTCATATACGCCGACATCCGCCGGGTGGAGAATGGATGTCTTCTCTTCCTTTGCTGCCTTATTCCTGGTACGGAGAACGTTCTTATCCACTGCAATGATATAGCCCGTTTCGCCATATATCTCCATGTCCTTCCGGCCGAATGGCCAGTTCCAGGATGCCTGGATGATACATTGAGCGCCGGGATATTCCACGATGATCGTGGCATCGTCATCCACCTTTGGATAAATGGCCGGTTTGAAGTGCCGGGTAACGGCCGTTACCGCCAATGGTTTCACTCCTTTCATCAGGTAGGTCATGATATTCGCGCCATAGCAGCCGAAATCGATCAACGCGCCGCCGCCATTCTTTACGGGATCCGTCAGCCAGTTGAAGAACTCCTTGCTGACGCCGATCTCCTTCGGCCCTTCATGGCCATGATGAAAAACTACCTTCCTGATGGCGCCTGCAAAATTGCTATCAACTGCAAGCTCATATCCCTTCTCGGTCGTGGCATACCAGGAGGTCTCATAGTCCGTCAGCAGGAGGATGCCGTATTTCTTCGCAAGGGAATCCATGCGCATGGCATGTTGAACACTGACTGCAAGTGGCTTTTCCACCATCACGTTTATCCTGCGCGGCGCACAGGCCTCCACCACGGACAGATGATCGTAGATGGAACCGAATGCCACCACCGCCTCAGGTTTCACCTCATCGAGCATCCTGGCGAGATCGGTATAAAACAGGCTGGCTGGCAGACCGTAATTCTTTATTTGTTTCCGGATGAGCGCCGTGTCGGGTTCATAGATGCCTGACAGGATCACATCCTTCTGATCCTTCTTTCCTAAGATCCAGGCAACATGGCCATGACTGGTTCCCGCAACGGCCAAACGAATAGGTGCAGGCGCCTGGGCAAAGAGTATCTGCTGCAGAAGTAGTAATGTAATTAACCATGATGTGCCGGATATGATTCTTTTCGTCATATTGAAGATTGAATGTAAGAGTAAATGGTTATGGACCCATGACCGGCAAGCCATCCTGCATACACATGGATAATACCTGCCCGGTTTGGATGAGTTGAAGGTAAGTAAAACTATGAGCCATGCATACCCATACGGAAATTTCATTCTCCCCACTTAAGGGTACACGTTGACGAATTCAGGGTATTTCCCCGGCAGGAATTTTCTGCCATCTTTACGGTACAACTGTCTTTTAAATAACAATGCTGAAATTCAAACAAACCATATGATAACTATTATTCAATGTGCAGACCGTCCCGCGCTGCTGGCAGGCATCTCTGCAATTTTTTCAGGAGAAAACATCGAGGTTGTTTCAATGCATGAATACCGGGACACCATTGCAAAGATCTTCTACCTGCGGGTTGAAACCGGTATGGTCAGCGAGACAGGGCGACTCCATGATATCCTTGCCGGCGCTCTTCCTGCTGGTGCGATCATCAGTTTTAGTTTTCATCCGGAAAAGAAAGTGATCGTGCTGGTCAGCAAGGAGCATCATTGCCTGGCGGATATCCTGATCAGGAATCAATTCGGGACACTGGGCGCGTCCGTGCAATGCGTCATCGGCAATCACCCGGTGTTGCGAAATATCTGCGAGCGCTTCGAAATACCTTTTCATCTCGTTCCGCATGAGGCGCAGGATCGCGCAGTATTCGAAGCGAACTTATTATCGGTCATCGATAAATATGAATGGGATTACCTGGTGCTGGCGAAGTTCATGCGGATACTCTCGCCTGAATTCGCGGCCAGGTATCCGTTGCGGATCATCAACATTCATCATTCATTTCTTCCGGCTTTCATTGGCGCCAATCCCTACCGGCAGGCCTATCAACGCGGAGTAAAACTCATTGGTGCGACGGCACATTTCATCACCTCTGCATTGGATGAGGGACCTATCATTACACAACAGGCCATTCCTGTCAGCCATAGCTTTACTCCGGAAACGATGATCAAGGCCGGCCGGGAAATAGAGACATCCGTATTAGCGAAGGCGCTTCAATTGGTATTTGCAGACAGGGTTTTGATACATGAGAATAAGACGGTGGTGCTGGAGTAATTTGATAATTTGGCAATTTGATAATTTGATAGTGTGGCGTGCTCCGATAAGAAATGTCTGATCGAATATCAGATCATTGTCAAATTACCAAATTGCCAAATTATCAAATTAAGTAAGTTATTTCAACGCAAACGCCACATACTTCCCCCCCGCCTTCTTCCCCCTCGCTCCACCTGCCGCTATCACTATATATTGTTTACCATCGACGGCATACGTAACAGGAGTGGCGAAGCCACCAGCCGGGAGTTGGTATTCCCAGACCACCTTGCCCGTCTTCCTGTCGAAGGCGCGGATACGTTCATCCCTCGTTGCCGCAATGAAGATCAGTCCGCCGGCCGTAGAAATGGGTCCGCCATAATTTTCCGTTCCGGTAATGGGAATACCCTTCTTCGTCAGCTCGGGAAACTCACCCAACGGAACACGCCAGAGATAATCACCGGTATTGAGATCGATCGCGTTGAGCGTACCCCATGGCGGCTTCACGGCATTGTACCCATCCTGGTCAGTGAACTTCTTCCAGGTCTTGTTGGTATAAGCAGGTATGTACGGGAAATCATTTTCCTTCGCGACGGCTGTGTCATCGATTGTATGTTCGTCCACCGGCTTCACCATCTTCGGCTCCTTGTTGAGCAGGAAATTGGTGATGGATGACCTGTCTGCTTCGCCGAGTTGCTGGAAGGAAGGCATGCGCCCGCTCCCTGCCTTTATCACATTGCCGATCTCCGCAGCGCTTCTCTTCCCGGCGATATTTACCAGGTTGGGAAATACTTCACCGCTTCCCTTGCGGTCCATGCCATGACAGGATGCACAGTTCCTGATATATAAGGCATGACCGGGCGTAACTGATGCAAGTTCCCTGTTGCGCGTTTCCATATCGATCATCTGTAGTTCCCAGGCATCTTCATTTGCATTCAGGTAGAGTATCCCATCGGGGTCGATCGAATTTCCTCCCCATTCCGCGCCACCGCTGTAACCGAAGAGGAGAGTACCTGTCGCATTTGGAGGGGTAAATTTATTATCCGAACTCCTGTACTGCTCGTAGGCCTTCATGACGAAGTCATGCGCCGCTGGCGAGATATCCGTGATGTCATTCTCCGTGAAGACCTGGTGTGTGAATGGCAAAGGTTTCGATGGATACTGCTGTACCGGCCATGGTTGCTCGCCGGGCAGTCCATTCACCGGGACCTTTCTCTCTTCTATAGGGAACAGAGAAGTCCCTTTTTCCCGGTCGAGCACATATACCAGACCGTCTTTCGTGGCCTGCACAACCACGTCGACATTCTGGCCATTGTGTTTTATCGTGACCAGGTTCGGTGGGCAGGGAATATCGCGGTCCCAGAGATCATGATGTATGGTCTGGAAATACCATTTCATCTTCCCGGTTTCTGCCTCGAGCGCCATGATGCAATTGGCAAAGAGATTGGTTCCATGACGATCCGCACCAAAGAAATCCGAGGACGGCGATCCCGTTCCGAAGTACACGACGCCTCTCTTATCATCCATCACGAGCCCACTCCAATTATTCGCGGCGCCGATCTTCTTGTACGCATCGGGGGGCCAGGTATCATAACCGAACTCGCCCGGCTGCGGGATAGTGTGAAAGGTCCACTTCAATTTACCGGTTACGACATCGAATGCACGAACATGTCCCGGCGCGGCATCGCCCCCTTCGGAGACGCTTGATCCTATGACAATAGTATTTTTATAAAGGGCGCCGGGTGTGGTGGCGGTAACCGACAGTGAACTCACATCATGTCCAATATTAGTAGAAAGGCCTTCATGAAGATCGACCCTGCCATTGTTCCCGAAAGTGATGACGGGTTTGCCATCGATCGCATTTACAGCATAGAGCCATGCACCCGCAGAGTACAGTATGCGCTTGTCGTCTCCATTTTCCCAATAGATCACGCCACGGTTTGTATTGAAACGCTGGTTCTCCTTCGCCGGCTCGAATTTCCATAGTTGTTCGCCGGTTGCCGCCGTCAGGGCAAATAGTTTTAACTCCGGAGTCGTGCCGTATAGTATTCCGTCGACTACGATCGGTTGACATTGTATCTCCTTTGCTCTTTGCGAAGGATTGGCAGGATCGGGCTTTTCCGAGGCATCATATTCCCATGCAACCGCGAGATCCTTGACATTATCGAGATTGATCTGGTTGAGTGGTGAGTAACGGTTTCCTGCACTGTTTCCCCCATAAGACGGCCAGTCTTCTCCTAGCTTGACGTCTGGTTTCCGTTTACATGCAAATGAAAACACCATCACCAGGATGATCAATAGCAGTCGTGTGCTATCGGAAGACCGGGGGCTCAGTTCATTCATTGCTTCGTGATGTCCTTTCGCCATTGCATTTACTTTATATTCAGTTTATCAGCTTATCAGCTTCCCGTCAGCATCATTGTATCAATAAGCTTCTGTCATACTGCCGCTATTCACGATTGACGATTCACGATTCACGTTGTTGGTTCATTTGGTTACAACACCAAGATCGTAATACTCATAGGTGATCGTCCAGGAAAATTCCTTTCCCGGTTCCACCCTCACATGTATGTATGGTTCGGGACACAGCGTGGCCGGGATAGCCCAGAAAGCAAGCCTCGACATTGGCCGGTCGCTTGTGATCCTGACGCCGGCGCCCGAATGCAGATTCTCCACCCTGATATCATAATCCTGCGCGCGGGTACTATCGAAGCCCTGCACGTAGCTGAGCAGGACCGACTCGCCCTTCTTCAATTCCCGGCTAAAGCCGATCTGTTTCCCGTTGATCGTTGCAAGATCGTTGACCGGTTTAGTCCTGGTCGAGAGTGTGAAGGGGAATTTGATGACGGCTCCCGGACCGGTCAGTTCATTGTCCAGCATGAAGAAATTATGATTGAATACATCGGTCTCGATGATGTCCTTACCTGTATTCCGGAGCGTATGTATCAACTGAAGTTCAGATCCCTTCTTTGCTAACGCCACCGTTTTCTCATACGAATAGGAGATGTTGTTGCCGGATAGAACGTGTTTGAATTCGATCCTGTCCCTGGCTTTTTTGATCGTCCAGGTGCCGGGGTCAAGGATCTTATAATGGTTGGCGAAGAAATAATTGGATTCAACCGGCTTGACAAGTACGCCTATGCCGATCTTGACAAAGGTCTCACCCGGTCTTGCCCTCTCATATCCCAGCGGTTCGAATGCTTCCACCGGCCCCATAATGGCATCGTGCCGTAGCGGATCGTATTTATCGAACCACTGACCGTAGTAGCTATGTCCATTGGCCCTGAGTTCAGGAATCACACCGGCCCAGTCGAATCGCCCTGCGCGATAGTATCCCTGCGCAGTATCGGGAAGATACAGCCGCGCGGTGATCGTCCGGTTGCTGATAGAGGCTTCGGGAAATATGGCTGTGGGAGAAGCGCTGATCATAAAAAGATATAGGATCAGCAGTATACTATTGGTTCGTTTTACACGCATGCGCTGGTACAATATGAACTTGGTAGTTATAAATATAATCAATCAACGCAAGTTCCTTGTGCTGTAATTCCCTTGTGCACTTTGTGGTTAATTTTACCACGGGGAACACAAAGGCCTCATTTCTTCCCATTGGAACTAATTGCCTGCATTAGACCGCGCATGTACCCAAAGGCAAACAGTGAACCGATATTGCTGTAACCGGGATGATCGTTGCTATCACCCGCCATGGTCGGCACATGATCCGGCCTGATCGGCCCCTTGAAGCCGATATCGTAATAAGACTTCATAGCCGCGTACATATCTATCTGCCCCTCGTCATGAAAGGTTTCCTGGAATTTGAATTTCCCGCCGCGCACGTTGCGGAAGTGAACGAAATGAATGAGACCGCGTTTACCGAAATATTTCACCGTAGTGGGAATGTCCACGCCCATGAGCGAAAAATTTCCCTGGCACATCGTGATGCCGTTGTTAGGACTCGGGTAAATATCGGCCATCTTCTTAAAGTTGTCGACGGTGGTCATGATGCGGGAGATGCCCTTGATACTGTCTACCTGCGGATCGTCGGGATGCATCGCCAGTTTCATACCTATCTTCTCCGCTTCCGGCACTACTGCCTTTAGAAAATATTCCAGGTTCTTCCAAAGCGTTTCCTTCGTCACAACGCCAAACTCGGTCACCGGTGCGTCTTTCACATCGTCATAATCGAAGGCCGTAACCAGCGCGCCACCGCGACCCGGCAGATCCATGCGTGTACGGTACCAACTGACTACCGGCATCCAGTTATAGCAGATCACATCGATGCCCGTGTACTGCTTGAGGTTCCTCATGAAAGTGATGAAATTCGCTATCTCTTCATCCTTTCCTTCCAGCCCGAGTTTCGTTTTATTTCCGAGAGAGGCAGGCCCCTCGATGACCTTCAATTGCAGACCGACCTTTTCCCAGGCTTCTTTGTTCGCGGTGAGGATCTTCGGATCCCAGGCCTCGAGGTCGGTGTTTCCATTTATCCTGGTATTGATTCCTCCTACGGCGCCCAACACATCCATTTGTTTGTTGAATGCTACACGGCGCTCATCCATTCCCCAGAAATAGGCCTCGCACATCTGCATGCCGGCGTCCTTCACATAGCCTTCCGTGTTGGGTAGGGAACTGCGGGAGTGGTTTGTCATCGCCGGTCCCAGTCCTCCCAACGAGGCTGCTGCGGCAAGAGAAGCCGATTTCCGGATGAAGTCTCTTCTGTTATCCTTCATAAAATTATATTTAAAATGTACCCAGAGGACAATGTCGGTTAAAATTCCCGGTTAGCTATCCCGCTTCTACCTAATAGAGCGTTATACCATTCTCATTTGTTTTGATCTTGAAGGGCCTGGTCAGTTGCAGGGTCGCGAGCGCCTGGTCGATGGTCTCGGTACCGAAGCTGCCGGTAAACCGGCAGAGACCTATACTCCCCCCCGCGACGGTGATCCGGGCATTGTACCAGCGCCCGAGTTTGACCGCTATTTGATCAAGCGTTTCATCTTCGAATATCAATTTGTTGTCGGTCCATGAAGTCTCGGGTACGTAGTCTTTGTCGTTCACCTTCACGTGGCTCACACGTTCTATCATCAAGGTCGTGCCCATATGCAGGCTATCATCGCCCGCCCGGTCGATCACGGCGAGTTTTTCCGAAGGTTTCAGGATCACCTTTTGTTTCGAATCATTGTTTACCGTCAATTCTATCGAACCCTGGAGAAGCGTGGTTTCGCAGGTCTTCTCATTGGGATAGGCCATCACGTTAAAGACGGTGCCCAGTGCCACTATCGAGACCTTACCTGTATGAATGATGAAAGGATGTTGCGCGTCATGGGCTACATCGAAGAAAGCTTCGCCGGTGAGATTCACGAGGCGGCTGCCGCCGGATTGCATGGCGGGATCAAATGAAAGCCTGCTATTTCCGTTTAGCCAAACCTTGGTGCCGTCGGGGAGGAGAACCGGCTTACGCACTCCTTTGCCGGTGATGATCTGCGTGTATTCGGCGTGCCTGGCGTTTCCTCTCCTGAGGAATAGAAAGGCACAGGTTGTCATCAGCGCCACCACGAGCATTGCAACTACGGCTTGCTTCATCAGGATTGGCGGCCGGCTCCTCTCGTCATGCATAGGCTCCGCGCGGCGAAGGGTGTCGAGACTGGACGCGTATTTCTTCATATGTTGCTCGTAGAAAGGTGCGATGTCCTCCGCTTCAACAGGCGCCTGCCAGATCCGTGCGAACATATCTTCGGTATCCGAAGCGTCCGGGTAGGTAGCGAGTAGGGTCTTCAGCTCGATGAGTTCACTTGCGGAAGCCTCGCCGGCGAGTTTCTTGGTAAGCAGTTCGATCAGTTTTTTTTCCACTCTAAGAGTACAATTTGATAATTTGATAACCTGCCTGCGCGCAGCTTTGGCCTTGCTCGCATCGCCTGCGCGCTGCTTCAGCGAGCAAGGCCAAAGCTGCGCGCAGGCGATGCAGGCAGGTGTGCCAATGATCCTTACCAGGTCAGTTATTTCGACTCGGAGCACGCCGCATTGGCTAGTTACCAAGCTATTCCGGGAGAAATTTGAGTTTGTCAAGGAGAGGACAATCTTTTCCAGGAAACTCCCTAGAAAACAATTTGATAATTTGACAATTAGCCAATGTACCAATGATCCTTATTCGTAAAGTCATTGCGTATCGGAGCACGACCAATTTGCACATTTACAAATTGGCACATTGGCTAATTGTCAAATTATCAAATTGTCAAATTGGATCTCACCGCTTCCGTAAGCTTCTTCATCGCGGTAACAAGATGCGCGTCGACGGTCTTCGAGGAGATGCTGAGGACAGTCCCCACTTCCTTGTAACTTAATCCTTCTTCCTTGATGAGTTTGAAGACAAGCTTGCAGCGGGTAGGTAGCGACTGGATCGAGTATTCCAGTTTTGCACGATCCTCTGCATTGATCAGGATCTGCTCGGGGCTGAGTACATGCTTACCCGTTTCCGTATGTGTTTCTTCAAGAGGGATGCTCCTGTTGCGCGAATTGCTCTTGAGCATATTGAGCGACATATTGCGGGCGATGACTAATGCATAAACTTTGATATTATCTACCTGCAGCATTTCCACGCGATTTTGCCAGAGGCGGAACATCACATCGCTGGCAACTTCCTCTGCCTGCTCTTTCGACTTGAGCATTCCAAATGAAAAACGATAGAGTGGATTGAATAGGAGACCAAATAATTTCTTGTACGACTCCTCGCTATTGTGGATAGCCACATTGTAAAGTAAACATTTTAATTCCTGTGTGAGAATGGGAGACATAACAAGCAGTTGTATTAAGCGCTAATGAAAAAGTAAATAAAAAAACCAAACCGCAAAAAAGTTTTTTCTTCGTTCCCTCTCCCAATTCCCATCCTTGCATATTCAGATGGTCTTTGAAAGCCTCTGGTGGCTTGGCACTCAGCGATTCGAATATTTTAAAAACTTTTATATACTAAAAACCCCCTGCGAGATAAAACCCAGTCATGCCACTGCGAACAACCGTTTTTACGGGGAAAAGTCAAAAAAGTCAAAATTCAAAAGTCCTTCGGCCGCCGAAGGCTTGCCGCAGGCGATGCAAAAGGGTGTCCTTGGATAGGGATGTCCTTTTGACTTTGTGAAACCTTAGCGTTCCTTGTGTCTGGCTATATTCCTTCGACCCTTTGGGTCTCCTATAAGTAATGCGACTGCGACCAACACGCCCAATTGGCACATTAGCAAATTGTCAAATTGTTCTTGGGATGACGCTGAAATGAAAAATAAAAAGACGGCGTCCGGTAAGGACGACGCATAAAATCAGGATATTCACAAAGCACGGCCGAAACCTGATTCATCAACTGCCTAAATAAATGAACTATGACACCTTCAGAAAAGTATCTTGCAAAGTTCGGGCTTAGGGAACCTGGCGAGCAAATGCCGGAACCCATGGACACTGAAAATACCCGTCGCTCATTTCTCAAGAAGACAGCATTGGGAGGCCTGGCTCTGGGAGGATTCATGTTTGCACCACTGGAAGACACTCTTGCACACAGTACATCGAAGGTGAACAGGTATTCGGGTCCATCAGATCTTAAGATCACCGATATGCGATACTGCACGGTGATGAACAGCACGGGCCGTTGTACCATTATTCGAATAGATACCAACCAGGGAATATCGGGCTTTGGCGAAGTGAGAGATGGCGCCGACTATCGCTATGCCATGTTCCTGAAGGCCCGGATCAAGGGGATGAATCCCTGCAGTGTGGAGCAGATATTTAAACGCATAAAGCAATTTGGTGGACACGGCCGCCAGGGTGGAGGAGTATGTGCAGTGGAAATGGCGCTCTGGGATATTGCAGGCAAGGCATACAATGTGCCGGCATATCAGTTGCTAGGCGGCAAATACCGCGATAAAGTAAGACTATACGCAGACACACCGGAGGAGGAGGATCCAAAGCAATTCGTTGCAAAGTTGAAGGACCGGCTCGAAGTGAAAGGCTTCACCTTCCTCAAGATGGATCTCGGCATCGAGCTGATCAGCAAGATCCCGGGCACGCTCGTCAATTCGAAGGCCTGGGACATCGATCGCCAATGGAATATGCAGCCGATGAGCTATGGCGCAACGCAGCATCCGTTCACGCAGGTACAGATCACGGAGAAAGGATTGGAAGAGATCGCAAAGTATGTTGCGCAGGTCAGGGATGTGATAGGGTTCGATACTCCCCTCGCATCGGATCATTATGGCCACTTCGATCAGAACAATGCTATCCGTCTCGGAAAGGCGCTCGATAAATATCGCCTCGCGTGGCTCGAGGACATGATACCCTGGCATTTTACCGAACAACTGGTCGAGATCACACGCGCCATCGATACTCCTACCATTACGGGTGAGGACATTTATCTCAAAGAAGAATTCATAAAATTGATAGATGCACATGCTATCGATATGATACATCCCGATCTCGCGACTTCAGGCGGGTTGCTCGAGACAAAACGGATCGGCGACTATGCGGAAGAAAAGGGTGTCGCCATGGCCATGCACTTTGCGGGCCTGCCGGTCTCCTTCATGGCAAATGTTCATTGCGCAGCGGCCACACAGAATTTCGTGGCGCTCGAACACCATTCAATCGATGTGCCCTACTGGAACAGCCTTGTCAGGACGAAAGACGGCAAACCGTTGTATGAAAACGGATTTGCAAATGTTCCGGATACACCCGGTCTCGGTGTGGAGTTGAATGAAGATGAGATCAGGAAACACCTCGACCCCGATAATAAGAACTACTTCGCACCAACACCTGAATGGGATAGTGTGAGATCGTGGGATAGGATCTGGAGTTGAGAGTGTCAATTTGATAATTTGACAATTAGCCAATGTGCCAATTCGGCAATGTGCAAATGTGCCAATGAGGCGTGCTACGATGAGCAGCGCCATCTAGCCCAAAGGTATTGTCAAATTATTAAATTGATTTTGCGTATCAATGAGAGATTTCGCCTATCACGCACTATTGGCACATTTGCACATTGTCGAATTGGCTAATTATCAAATTGTCAAATTACAACAAGCTTCTTCGTCTCAATGATCACCCCGTTGGAAAGGATAATGCTTATGAAATAGGTACCTGGAAGCAGTCCATGCATACGGATGATATTGCGTCCATTCACTTCTTCCTGTCTTAATTTTTGGCCGAGCACATTCCAGATGACGATTGATTTTGCATTCAATTCCTTGTGAATACTCAGGAAGAATACATCCGTCGTGGGGTTTGGCCATAGCATGATGCTATACTTGCCCGGTATCGGACCTACGGCCACCGTATCGGAATAATTTGTGGATCCGGTATAGGGTACCAGCATCAACCGATAGAAACTTATTCCATGGTAGTGGTTTGTATCCGTCATTTCATAGTCGAGATTCACGACGCTGTATCCGTTAACTGCCTTTGATGGCACCGCACCAACATCTTTGAAATCCGCTTCATTGGCCAGTCTTCTTTGTACGATGAATGTCTTGACATTCATTTCCGGGTTGGTCCGCCAATACACTCTCACATGACCCGTATCGAGTCGATAGGCATTGAACCATAATTTCGTCTTGCCGGAGATCGGCTTGCCTGCAAATTTTGTGAAATAAGTATTGCTTTCCAGGCCAAGAAGGAACAAGCGGCTGTTGACTCCGCTATTGGATAACGCAGATCCCGTGGTCAAATAGCCCGGCACTGGTGTGCCGCGCGTATCGCTGGAATCCCAACTGTTGTCTTTGAATGCGGCATTGTAGGCATAATTGCGGTTCAGCGCAAAGGTTGAGCCCTCATCGCTGATAAGATGCTGAAGGATGATGTCGGCAGCATCGCCTAAAAGGCCACGGGTCTTTCCAATCTGCCAGGTCTTATTCACGCTTTCATTCACCAATGCATTTCCCGTTACTGCGCCTTCTCTTGTGCCGTTGAAGACCGAGACATAGTAGTCATTACCGGAATTGAAGTGACCGCGGATAGCCGCCGGTGTGTAGGCATCTTCGCGACTGCCGACGGGAAACGTGACGAGACCATCACCACGACGAAGATTCTCGCGAAGTAACAGCCCGCTGCCGGGTTGATTGGCGGTGACGAAGAAATGGCTCGAATCGTATCCCGATATAATGCCTGGGTTGCCATTCCCGATCACCATTACCTGGTCGCTGAGAAAAAAATGTCCATCGTTGAAACTGATCTCCTTTCGCACCTTTGCGCTTCCACCATAGAGCTCTACGCCTGCGACATTCTGAATTCTTATTTTGGAGAAAGAGGGACCTGATCTCGTTGCGGCATTGTAGCCACCGCGTATTTGCTGGCGTTTGTTCGAAAGGAAACGGATCCAACCGCCTTCGCCTGTTGTTCCGTTGCCGGCGCTGCTTTCATCGGTGATGAGTGCGAGCGGATCATTCTCCCAGGTTCCACCGGAAAAATTAACGAAAGCATTCTTGCCCACACCCAGGCTGCCGCGATTGATGACATCGGAGAATATGGTGGATGAATCACCGTTGAAGAAGATCTTTCCTGCCTTAGGAATATAGAAACCACTCTGTGAAATTGCCGACTGCTGCCACCCGAGTGCCAGTAATAAAGAGAAAATGATATAGCGGTGAATTCCTGACATGCATTTTAAAACTCGGTAATGGTTACATATAATTTCAATCCTGATGGAATGGTCTGGTTGCCGGTGCCCGAATTAAGAAAACGCACCTTTACGCCTGTCGTAGAGGATATCCTCGCGGAGGCGATCGAGACGTTTGCCGGAAGGTCCTGGTCTGCAGAGATGCTCACACTTCCCCTCGTGGTGGTAGGTGTGTTTGCCGTGGGGATGGTCACTGTCGTTTCGAGCACGCCTGCAGAAAAAGTACTGAAAAGTGAATTCATGGAACCACCGGGAACTGTGGTATTCGAAGCAAAGGAGACTTCGAAGGATATTACATTCTTCTCCACCGTACCCTTGGCACCGAGTTTAACCGCGCCATGCACATCCAGCTTTGTGCTGCTGTTCGGCGTAGTAGTGTTGATGGCCACACTTCCGTTTCCATCGATACGCATGCGTTCATTGGTGCCTTGTGCTGTGCCACCTGTCATAAAGACCAGCGACTTTGTGGCTGTTCCGGTTCCAATCAGCAGGTTCTGGCCAAGGTTGTAGATGTATCCATCATTGGCCGCACCCATTACACCACCGGAATAAGCACTTCCGTTGATGCCCATGTCGATATAGTTGGTGGTCTCACTTCCGTTGTTGGCGGTAGCTACAATGTCTGAGGAGGCGCTGGTTCCCGCGGACTTGTTTTGTATGTTTAGTTGAAGATAACTATCGATAGTTCCTTTCGCTGCAATCGCATTGACGGAGGTAGTTGTCCCGGCATCAACCAGGAGTTTCTCTGGGTAGGTTGCATCCAGGGTGGAGGTTCCAATGGCAACACTTCCCTGCACCGCAAGTCCATTGGCGGGAGCGTCGTTACTCCTGAAGCCATTGCCGATCGCCATTTCTCCATTAGCCCAAATATAAGAAGTAGGAGCAGTGGAGCTGGCATCGGATCCAAGAATGATCGCCGAGTTCGGATCACCGCCAACACCGATCGAAATGGGGCGGCGGGTACCATTCGTTCCATCTATTCCATCCAGGATGGTCTGTCCATTGGTGCTGGAGTACCTGACGAATGTTCCTGCTGCGTTGCCGAGATAGTCGGCATCGCCCAACCACAGTTGTTTATTGTTTGTGATATTATATCCGAGTGCCAATGAGAAGCCGGTGCCGCCGTTGAATCCGCTGATGGAATTACCGGCGAACCTGAATCCCTTTGTGGGTCCTGCCCCTCCTGCGCTTTGCGATAAGGTGAGATCCGAACCTGGCGTGTTTGTACCGATGCCGAGCCTGTTATTAGTTGCATCCCAGAAGAGGGAGGCGTTATTCTGTGAAAGCAAACCTCCCGTTCCAATGAACGGCACGGAGCCTGCAGTTAATGAAGAAAAAAGAGGCGCCGATGAAAATGTTTTACTACCGGCGATGGTTTGTGCAGTCGTTGTTACCAGGCCGCGCGCCGTTGCCGAGGCGCTGGGAAGGTTGAATGTATGCACCGGGGAGGAGGATGAGATATTGAAATCCGTTCCCGTTGTTCCTACTGCGAATGTCTGGGTACCCGCCGTAAGACCATTGAGGCTCGTGATCGCGGACACGCTTATCATGTCGGATGCCTTCATCTTTCTTACGCTACCGGAAGGCTCGATCGTCAATATACTATCGGCCGCGAGGCCGGTCTGCACGCCATTCAATGTGAGCGGGTTTGTTCCTACTACATGCAACGTCGTAGAGGGCGTCGTGGTGCCGATGCCCAGGCGACCCGTTGCATCGAGACGCATACGGTCTAAATTATTTGTACGGAACGAAAGATCCTGTGCGTCTGTCGTGCCGAGGAATTGAGATATTGGAGTTGTACCCGCATTACCAGACAGGTTCCAGAGATTGCCCGTGGTGACGGATGAGGATATCACACCGGTGGTTGCATTGTAGGTAATGCCCGTTCCAGCGCTGAGAAGACCTCGTGATTTAAGATAGAAATTATTGATATAGCTAGTATCCATCGTCAATGCGCCGGTGTTGCCATTGAGGGAGGTAACACCCGCATTGCTGATAAGGCCTGTTGCATTGTTATAACTGATACCAGCGCCTGCTGCTAATAAACTTCTTACTTTCTGCGAGAAGCTGGCGATATTGGTTGTGTCGATGGTTGAGAGTTTACTATTGAATGTGCTCCAGTCCGTACCCGATAGAAAGCCGTTCTGCGAAGCGGTAGCCTGCTTTACCTGTATCGATGCTCCACTGCCGATTACGGCATTTGTTCCTCCCGTGATGGTTAGAATACCCGAGCCGGTTTCGGTGAGATTGCCCGTTGAAAAATTTCCCGCCTTGTTGTTAAAAGTATTCCAGTCGGAGCTGCTGA
>Ga0193753_10002002_pt1 | contig 16674 bp, 30 predicted proteins | sample H1c2metaG_FD_144925 | JGI IMG/M metagenome (GOLD analysis project Ga0193753, IMG submission 144925) | Soil microbial communities from a riparian zone of the East river system, Colorado, United States - H1c2 | ecosystem: Environmental > Terrestrial > Soil > Riparian zone | place: USA: East... | reverse complement strand
GACGCAGTCGGTTGCCACGGTCACGGGCGCCGACAACGCGGTTGAGGCCATCAACACCTGGAAGCTATCCGATCGGGCAGTCGTCGCGGTTGCCTCGAACAACAGCTTCTACATGCTACGCAAGGACTCGACAGACGCCGAGAGCTTGCCCGACATCGTAGCGCCGAAGCAGGGCGGTCCGGGACGGTGGTTCATTTACTCGCCGGGTGGTGCCGCAGGCGCGACCGGCGCAACAGGCGCCACGGGAACGACGGGCAGCACTGGGGCGACTGGCAGCACGGGCGCCACGGGTGCTGGTGCGACCGGCGCGACTGGCAGTACGGGCGCAGCAGGTGCGACCTCGGGCATCATCGGCCCCACCGGGGCTACCGGCAGCACTGGAGCCACGGGTGCCACGGGTGCCACGGGATCTGGTGCGACGGGTGCGACCGGGGCTACTGGCAGCACCGGAGTCACGGGTGCGACGGGCGCGACTGGAGTCACGGGATCTGGTGCGACGGGCGCCACCGGGGCAACTGGCACTGGTAGCGCTGGGGCGACCGGAGTCACGGGTTCTGGCGCCACTGGCGCCACCGGAGCTACGGGCGCGACGGGCAGCACTGGGGCCACCGGCGTCACGGGAGCCGGAGCAACAGGTGCGACGGGTGCCACCGGAGCTACGGGCGCGACCGGCACCGGTGCGACGGGCGCGACGGGTGCCACGGGCAGTACAGGCGCGACCGGCAGCACCGGAGCAACCGGCGTCACGGGCGCCGCTGCTGGCGCCACCATCGACATTTTCAACGAAAACGTACCGGTTCCGGACATCGGCCCCTTGGGCAATGCCGGCATCACCATTGCCCGCTCGGGCCTGCTCGAGACTGACTACGTCGGTGTCATGATCACCGACTCCGACTACCCGGTGGCGTACAGCGCGCCCTGGACGCGCACGATCCCCTCGACCAATAACGCCTTCAGGGTGTACCTGCAAAACACGACTGCAGTCACGGTCGCGGCAAATACCGTAGGTATGCGCTTTTTAAGCGCGCGCCAATGAGGGAAGGTGGGTTCCGTATAGAGCGTATGCTCTTCCCATGAACCCCCTGACCTACCACCTGCGCGACTACCTGCACGAAGATCTCAACATCCAGAGCACCCCGACCTCGCTCACGACGCTCATGCACCACGGTCAAGCCGCCCAGCAGTGGCTTTTGACAGAATACCTGGGGCAATGGCTGAAGCTCGTGGAGGATCTGCTGGCCTGCGACTACCCGCTAGCACGCAAGCATGCGCGACTAATCCTTGGGCTTGGCGCGCTCGGGCGCCAGCTGCCTGACCCGCGCGATGAGGCGCTGCAGGTGTTCTTTTTGGAAGGCATCCAGGGGCGCCTCAAGGATTTGGGCCGCGGCACCAACGTGGCCTCGGCGCGGTCGATGCAGTGGGGCGTCTGGGCTCGTGATGTGCCAACAGCCATCGCCGACGCCTTCGGGGAGACGGACGTGCTCGATCCGCTGGTCTGTCGCGGCGTGGCCCCGTGCTGCATGTACGCGGCGTTCGTGGTGAGCCAAATCGTGACCGATGAGGGCGTCGCCGAAGAGATCGCGCAGAAGATGTTCGAGGACTTGCCCCGTGAGCTGCTGCGCTACCTGGACAGGCTGCCGGCCGCGCCCGAGGCGTGATAAGCTCGCAGGGCACGCGCTGGGGGTCTCCTCCGGCTCACCTGTCGCCCACCGACTCCCGAGCTGTCCCCTCTCCCGGCGCGTGCACTTGTCCACACCCTGTGGATAACGTGTGGTTACGGCTCCCGGTGACGCTGTTACGCCCGGAGATCGGGTGGAGCTGTAGCCGGGTGGTGGTGCGGGTGGACGAGGGAAGGTCACTGGTATACATTCCGTATGCTTACCAGATCGACAGTGCGCGGCGCTGGGCTGGCATGGTTCGAGCAAAGGGAGTGGTCATGGAAACGCAAACTGCCAACACCCGCAACTACATCGCTTGTCTCCTGCAGTTGCACGAAAACACTGCGCAGCTCGTCACCTCGCTGCTGCGCCGCAACAGCCTATCGAAGAGCGACAAGTTCCAGCTCGCAGCGCTGCCGCTCATCACTCGCGAGTTCGCTCTGGCGTGCGGCATTGATCCCAAGGATCACGAGCCCCGACTGAAACTGCTCGAGAGTCGCGCCAACCGCATCCTGGTCGACCTGCACCGGCGCGTCGTCGCCCTCGTGGCGGACAAGATGAGCGGCGAGTTAGATGTGACGATGATCACGTACCAGATCGAGGTGCAGGCGCTGCACGAGATTGCGCTGGAGCTGTGCGCGTACGTTGGTCGTTGAGTGCAGAAGGAAAGACCATGGTTCACCACGACACCCAAGCAAGCCCTTGCGTAGGATGCGGCTCGAAGCGCGCCCAGTACACCATGCCGAACCGCGGCGCTGGCGTTGCCAAGATGCGTTGCCAGGCTTGTAACCGCCTCGTGTCGCTCGACACTGCCGCCGACGTAGCCCGTAAGGTGTCGCCCACGCTCGAAGCCACGCGCACATGGTGGCAGAAGGTTTACGGCTGACCCCAACCCCACCCCCTCCGCCCGCCCGTTCGAAAGAGCCGGCGGGCTTGTCTGGCGCAAGGCCATGCTAACCATCACGCCACAGCAGAAACTCACGAGCTATCCGGCCCGAACCTGCACTTGCGCGGAGCCAAACGGATCTGCCGGGCCTGTGGGCGCGCCAGGTCGCAGAAGTTCAACGCCCACTAGCTCGCGCAACCAGCAGTCCACTCAAGGAACAACCATGCGATCACTGATCATCATCCTGCTCCCGCTTCTGTCCGTGGCCTGCGGCGGCGCGCCCTTCGAGTCCGCGAGCTTCGACGAACTAGGCGGCGAGTCCGGCGCAGGCGCTGCCGGCACAGGCGGCGCGACGGGTGAGGCTGGCGACAGCGCCGGGGGCGACACCGTGGCAGGCGACACGAGCGACGCGGGTGATGCCTCTTTCGCGGGCTCAGCGTCGAGGGGCGGTAGCGCCCAGGGCGGCAAGCCCTCCAGTGCAGGCAGCAGCGGCTCCGGCGCGGGTAGCGGCGTCACGGGTGGCGCAGCCGGATCTGCCGGCAGTGGTGGCTCCTCGGCGGGCACAGCGGGCGCTGGTGGCACCACCAGTGAGCCGCCGGTGTGCCCCGGCGTGGAGCCCTGGTCCTTCATGACCTATCAGCCCGGTGACGTCGTGTCGTGGGTCTGCAGCGGGCCCTATGCGGCGAGCTGCCCCCAGGGTGAGCGCCACAAGTTTCAGTGCAAGGCTTTCGAGAACGGTGGCTTCTGCGAGAGCGCTGAGCCCGGCGTCAAAAACGGTTGGGACGTGGCGTGGGAGGACAAAGGGCGCTGCGAGTAGCGCCGTCGCTGCCGCTCACCAACTGGTGCAATTGCAGCCCAATTCGCTTCAGCCACCACCGCCAATTTGGCGCCTGCGCCGCCTCCGCCTAGGATGCTGACATGGCTATCTCAGTAGGCAGCGTCGTTGCAGTCAAGAACCTCAGCTCTGGCGGTGTCGCTGGTGCCGGATACGCGGTGCAGGGCCCGGTCTTCGGCGTGGTCAACAGCGGCGCTGGACCGTTCGAGGTGCAGTGGAACTGCGGCGGCGTGCCAGCAAGCGGACTCGTCGCTGGCGTGCTCGACGAGATCACCAACGGTGACGGCACGATTGCGGCGGCGCTCGTCGGCAGGCGCGTCAAGAGCAGCAGCCCAGCGGGCCAGACCAACTGGGCCCAGGGCCTCTGTGTGGCTGTCTACAAGCGCTCGGGCTCCGACTACGCGCTCGTAGTGACCGACCAGGGTACCTACCTCGAGCCGCTCGCTAGCACCGTCTCGGCGGCCTAATGTCGGCTCCCGCGATCTCCCTGGAACATGGCCACCACGGCGAGGCCATCGTTGATGCGCACTCGCCGCTGCACGCCATCGTCGGCTTCACCGCTGGCATCCTCGGGATCGATCCGCACATCGCCATGATGGTGTTCATTGGAGCGCGCATCGTCGAGCACTCGATCGTATCGAGCCCGACGCACGCGCTCCTGGGTCGCGAGCAGGGGCAGTCGCTCGGTAACGAGATGGGCGATCTGCTCTTCGAAGTCGCCGGCCTGCACTACGGCAAGATGCTACGCGAGCGCCTCGTGGCCCCGCCGCCCCCGCTGCCCACGAGCGGCCTCGGCTACGCGCTCCACCCCCTACTCAACGTGCGCTCATGAAACGAAACGGCGACTCTCTCTGGCTCCTGGCTACCGTGGGCATGATCGGTCTCATCGCCGTCGTGTCCATCAAGAAAGCCAAAGACGCGCAAACTGCTGCTCAGGCCAACCCCGTCCAAGGCCTGGGACGCATTCATTACCCCGACGGGTCCTGGAGCAAGTGCTGAACATGCGACGCAACCGAAAGCGACACCGGCGAAACGGCTGGACCAAAGACGACAAGATCCTTGCAGCCGTGGGCGTCGTGACCGCCATCGGCATCATCGCCATCATCAAGCAGAAGAAGGACGCCGCCGCCGCCGCGGTTGCCACCGCAGGCCTGCGCGGCCTGGGCGCCTACTTCGTCGACCCCGTGAACATCCCGTTCAGTGGGCTGGGCGCGAACTACGTTTCGGTGCGCTGAGCCATGATCCCGAACGGCTCGCAGCTGCAACACACCATCAACGGATGGTGGAGCGAGACGTTCGGGGGAGGCGCCGTGCGCCCTGCGGAGCGGGCGCACGAGCCGTCGCCGTCGCACCAAGCCATCATTCGGTCGCGCATCGGGCTCCCCGTGAGCCTGCACAACGCCGTCACGCTGCTGCCGCGGTCCGCGACGAGCGTGATTCAGAAGAAGCTACGACAGGCCGGATTCAAGGGCGCGGTCGTCGAGCCCTTGCTCAAGGGCGACGGCGGCGGGTTCACGGTCGACTACCAGGGGCGTGAGTACAAGTTTTGGATCGAGGAGTCCCACGAGGGCTACGAAAGCAACCCCATGCTGAAAGAATCAGACAAGCGCGTCATTCGGTCCTTCGTGAACGAGCGCCCCGCGTCGAGCAACCTGCTCGATACCGATGGCGTGCGGCTCGACAAGATCGGTCTTGGTGGAGAGACCGTGGCGAAGTGGGTGGGTGGTCGCATCGCCATCATTTCCACCGAGTCCGCCAAGAGCGACGAGGCGATCATCCGGCTCATCAGCAGCGTAGCTGGCCCCGGCGTCGTGGACTTCAGCTATGCCCGCAAGGGGCACCGGGTGCACGAGCACGGTGCGATGGGGCGCAATGGCAGCGGCTTCGCAATCGTCGACTACCCGGAGCAAGACGCATTCATCAGGGAACTTCAGGGCTACTTTGGACCCGAGGTCAACGAGCGACAGGTGTTCTATCGCATGCGCGAAGGTGCGCTTCACGTGACCTACGTGAATCTACCCAGAGGGTCCGGCAGTGGCGGCGGTGGCGCCGAATCGCAAAACAACCGGATGAGCTTCGATGTCGATGGCTTCTCTTCGACAACCTACCGCGCGATGTATCACGGCAAGCTGAAGATCGAGCAGTCGACTACGTTCGACAGGTCGCGGAAGCTTCGTGCGAAGACCGGCACACCATCGGTGATCGCCAGATACCTGGCCGACTACCTGAACAAGTTTGCTGCAGAGGTGCCGCCAAAATTCACGCATAGCGGCGGCCTCTCGCGCAATGGTATCGACTGGGAACGCTCCGCCAACGCAGAGGACATCGAGCGTGACTTCTCAGAAACCGGTGAAGGTTCCGCACACCCCAATATCGAAGTTCACTTCGAACATGATCAATGGTGGGTTACCTGTAACTGTGGAGCGTCGTGGAGCGTCGTGGATACCAGCCGCGGCATGGACTATGAGCGCATTGACGAAGGTGATGAGGATTATCACCAAGGTGACCTGGAGCCCAACGGCCGCGCCTCCACGGTCGACGAAGCCGCTGCCCGCGAGCTGTCGCTCTACATCGAGAACGAGTACGCGCTCATCGGTGCCACCAACAGCATGGGCAAGAGCATCGACACCAACCTGCGCAAGAAGGTCACCAAGGGCACCTACGACTCCGAGCGCGCTCCCCGCGCGTGGCAGTACTTGATCGACGAGGGCGCCGAGCGCTACCGCGATCAGCTCGGCGACGAGAGCTTCGCCTTCAGTGCCGCTACGCGCCGCAAGGTGGCTACTGACTTTGCTCGGTCATGGGAGTACGAGAACAAGGCCCTGCTGGATGACCATGATGTGTTGCTCGCTGAGCCGTATCCATCTGGTGTCGAATTCGGCATGCGCGTCAACGCTCGCCAAATATCCGAGTCCATGCAGCCCTATACCGACTGGTCGTACGACGACTTCTACCAGCGAGCGCGTGACGACGGCCACAACAAGACGAAGGCGCGGCTTCATGCCACCCGTGACTCTCACGGCATTGGTCGCCTGAACTTCCTGCCGCCACGCAACCTGCCCAAGGGTTGGGTCCTGATCGAGAGCCCCATCTTCCGCGAGCGCGACGCCAAACCGGCCTTCCGGGCGCACAAGGGCACCAAGTACATGGTGTTCGGGCTCGACGGCAAACCGCTCTCCCCAGAGCTGTCCCGCCTCCGTGGGCTCATCGAGTGGAAAGAAGCCAACGGCTGGGCCTCCGCGCGCTGAGCGATGCCGTACCGACCGCGCGTGCACATCCGGGACACCCAGTTCCCCAGCCGCTCGATCTGCGGGCGCCACTGGCACGAGTCCCGTGGTGGCCGCGTGGCGTCCGATACCGAGCCTCCGATCGTGAAGGACGAAGAGACGGGGTCGGTCAACCCCGCAACCTGCAGAAAGTGCGTTCAGCTGCACAGGGAAGCCCTGCTGAAAAAGTCAGGGTAGACACCGGGCATACGCTCCGTATACTCATGCCGAAGGAGAGAGCGCATGGGACAAGTCATTTCACTGGTAGGCGGAGCCAATGCGCCGCCGGCACGGCAACAGCAAGAGTACCTGGTGCGCCACCACAAGGCTATCCAGTCGCCTCGCGGCATCGAGTGCGCCGTCGTCGCGCTGCGCGCCGGGCTGCTCCAGTACGGCCTGGAGTACGCGGAGAGCTTCGAGGGGTGCCAGCTGGGCGGAGACGCCGTGCTCGGCGACGCCTGGCTCGAGATGGCGCGCGGCTACCTAGCGCTCCTGAATGGCCCCACGGGGCGCCTGGACTGCGGCACGCTCGACGGCGAGGTGCGCGGCTGGGCTGAGCGGTTTGGTTTCAACGCGAAGGAACGGGACTCGCTGTGAAAACCAAGGCGATGCAGGAGCTGATCGATCGCGGCGTCTATGAGCTAGACTCTGTGCCGCTCAACGCGGTAGCGGTGCTGATAATGGCCCTGGATCTTAGGGATGCCAGAGCCGAGATAGCACGCCTCCGTGAGGAATTGAGCCGAGAGCGCGGCGTGGAACATCCGTGGGCATGATCGATCTAGACGCCATTCGCAAGCGCGACGCCGACTGGAAGGAAACCGGTAGCCCGCGCCTCGGCGTAGCGGCGCGAGATCGCCGGTCCCTCTTGCGGCACATCGACGAACTCGAGGCCGCCGCCGAAGAGATTCAAGATCTGCTCGCTGCCATCAGGCGCGTGCACCGCGAGCACTACGTCGCCAAGGTGCCATCGGTCCCGCCGCCAGCGCTCGAGACCAAAACGACAGGCTAAACGAGTTCAGGTAGGATCGATCCATGGTTACCAGGTACGTAGGCCAATGCCCGGTGTGCGAGCGCGACCAGAAGCTCCACAAGTTGAAGATGGTGCACCACGGCTACCGGCGCCCTGGCGACGGCGAGATCGTAGGTGATTGCTCTGGCGTGGGCTGGGCTCCCTGGGAGCTGTCGCCTGATGGCGCCATCAGCTACCTCGACAACGGGCTCGTGCCGCGTCTCGAGCGACTCACCCAGTCCTTGCTGAGGCTCAAGAGCGGCGAGGTGACCGAGCTACGCAAGGAGGATGGTTACGAGGGCAGTTTCGGTAGGCGCGTGCCCAAGTACCGGAAGATCACCCCCGCGGATGGCCGCGAGTTTCAGGAGGAGCTACGCAAGCGCATCATCAACACCGACAACCAGGTGCGGTGGGTGTCTGAGGACATCACGAAGTTCGAGCGCAAGATCAATGCTTGGTCCAAGCAGCCCGTGCGTACCGAGGAGGAGGTAGAGCGCGAGCGCGTGAGGATGGACGCGCCTCGTCGCGCTGCTATCGACGAGGCGCGGGCTCAACGCTTGGCCAAGCGATCAGCGCTCGACGCCAAGCAGCGCGCGAGGGAGCAAGAGGCGGCAGATCTCCTGCAGGAGTACCGCGACATCTTCAACCGCCTAGCTTTTCTGGTGGATGACATCGGCGAGCAGCACGCGCACGGTGTGCGGGAGGAGGCTAAGGCGCATTGGATCAAGATGCACAAGCGCCAGGATAAGAAGAGCTACCTGTTCTTCTATCCGCACAAGCTCGAGAGCCCACAGGCGCTCGTGAAACTAAGGCTAGCGGCGCCTAGCCGTCTCATCGGCGGCGATCCGAGCGATCCCCGGAGCTTCGCGTACTCCAACGAACTCGGCTGGGAACCGCGCTCGTGAAGCGCTACCACCTGCACGGCGTAGCGGGCCTCGTGCTGCAGTCCAAGAATCGCTCCACCGGTAACCTGATGAGCCTGTACCACGCGGAGCAGGCCGACATGGACAGCGATGAGCCATGGATTGCGGTCTGCGAAGAGCACGGAACCATGGTGTCAGCGCGCACTCAGAGCCTGGGTCGTGAAAGCATGACGTATCCAGCGTGGTGCGGAGCCTGCAGCGGAGAAGACGAGTGAAACCAGTCATGAGCCCATCCAGCCTCAAGTCCGACGTGGACTTCTCCTGCCCGTTCTGTGGCGCTAGCTGCTCGGCGGACTCGGCATCGTGTGCCGTGTTGCACACGATGCCGATGTGCAAGAAGTTCAGAGAACTTGGGCCCGTAGAGTTTCTGCGAGCCGTCAACGTCGCCGTTGCCACCAAGCGCGGGGTGGGGCTCGCATGAAGCACCCAGATGACACCGTCGAGGCGATCGAGTTCATGCGCAAACGAGCGCAGTTTCTGATCGACAACGGTACCGACACCGAGCGCGCGCTCAAAGAGGCGATCTCTTACTGGGAGCGTTCACTCGAGCGCGCGCAGGCCATCAACCGGTTCAACGCCGACCTCCGTGCCAGCGGCAAGCCAACCTTGCGAGTGCCCCTGTTCGAAGCCGTGGCGGCGAAACGTCGATGACGCGCCGACAGTGTAAAGCGTGCCCCTGGAAGACGTCGACCGATCCGTACGACATTCCGGGCGGCTACCGCGAGCGCCAACACGTCGCGCTGTCGAGCACTATCGCCGAGCCGGCAGCGCTCCCCACTGGCGCCTTGCGCCTCATGGCGTGCCACGAGACCAAGCGCGGCAAGGAGCTGCCTTGCGTCGGCTGGCTCGCGCAGCAGCTCGGTCCGGGCAACAACATCGGCCTGCGTCTTGCCGTCATGGGTGGCCGCGTCTCCGCCGACTTCGAGCTAGTCGGACCCCAACACGAACGTCTCGAGGAAACCCTGCCGCGTTCCACAAAATCCATCAAGACGAGAAACGCGCCAGTTGCCCCCAGCAAGGCCGACAAGACGCCACGACCTGCGCCTCAACCCGAGGCTAGTTCGCTCGCCAGCGAGGCGCACAGCGCGGTCCCCGCCAAGAAAAGAACGCTCGCTCAGCTGGCTCTCATGCGCAAGTCTCGTGGTACCCTAGCGCCGCCTACGCGCCGGCAACCAGCGGCAGTCATGCCGGAGCTGTCCGCCACCGAGCGCCTCCATGAGCGGCTCGAGGCTCGGCAGCTCCAGCGGCGTTGGGAAGCCAACCAGCTCACGGCCCCGCATCGGGGTAATCACCACTAGCGCTCACACTGGTGGCGTGCGCGGTGGTGGCGGCGGAGCAGGGCGCTTCTTTCGTCGCGCCTCGAATCGCTTTAGCTCGATGTCGCTCTTGAGCACACCTGGCACCAGCGGCAGATCAGGCGTCTCATCGTTGATGTAGGCGGCGACTTTTTCGATCAGCGGCGCCAGAACTGCAATGGCCTCGAACACGGCGGCAACGGACATGGTCCCAAGCCTACGCCAAGAGCTTCAGGGCGGCGAGCGCGGCGTCGACTTGCTCTGGGATCTTGACGTCTTGCGAGCGCATCTCATCGATCAGCAGTTGCAACACTTCTGCGGCATCATGGAGTGCCATACGACCCGCCTGCTCCGACTGGTTGCTGCCCGATAGCCACTCGCGGGTGATAGCCAAGGCGTCACGCAGGCGGTGCAGCTTGTCGGAGACGGCCTGCGCTTTCGCGAACTCCTCGTCCGTCGGGTCGGGAGCTTCGCGCATGTGCTTGGCGTGGAGCAGGTCGAGCACCTCGAGCGCGGCCACGGCACTGCCGAAGATGACAACGACCTCGCGTGACTGCGCAGACTCGGCGGCGCGTGGAGAGCACCCGTAGGTGCCGACTGCTGCGCTGGCTGTGGAAACACAGAGACTGACGAGCAGGGCGGTGATTTGCCTCTTCACTCGACCAGCATACCATCTCCTGAGCGGCAGCGTGACGGCTACGCCTGCCCCGCGTGCGGCGTCAGTTCCGGAAGCTCCGGGATCACGATGCCCTTGGCCTGGATTCCCAAAACGAACGCCGCGAAGTAGTCGACATTGGAGCCGATCAGGTGGTCCCGGTAGCAGGCGTCGCGCTCCGCCATCTCCGATTCCTGCGCCAGCGTGGCCATCCGCATCCAGGTCTTGATCACCTTGCTGCGCGTCGCGCCGGGTAACTGACCCATGACCACCGTGAACTTCTTGCCCTGAGTCTGGAGCTGCAGGTGCACCATGTTGGTTTGGTAGTCCACTGCGCCGAACCCGAAGAAGATGTCATCGGCCCCGAACCCCAGATTTCGGAAGGCGCACCAGTGAGCGAGCGTGTCCCGATAGATCTTCGGAAAGTCACCGATGCGCTGAGGCCTGATATTGGTGCGACTCACAGCCCCTCGTAGTCGATGACGGCATCGACCAAGGGCGTGATGTCGCCTTTGCCGGTGACGAAGTCCTTGGCAGCAAGAAACACCTTGCGCAGTGCATCTCGCTCCAGCTTCAGATCATGGATCTCACGCACGTCGCAGGGCTCGCAGCGAGTGGTGTAGCCGCGGCGCTGGACGCGGCGCTTTCCTTCGCAGAGCGAACAGACCGCTCGCGTCACGATGTGCTCTCCGGGTGGTGGATCGATAGCAGCCACTCCAGTGCGCGGGTGCTCGGTACGCCGTCATTCTGGTCACGGATGAGCTGGTGCTGTCGTTGCCCCGGCTCCCCAAGCTTGAGGTAGGGGATGTCGGTCAGGTTCCGGAACTGAAACGTGCCGAACAGCCCGAGCGACTTGGCGTAGCCAGGCAGCTCGTTTGCCAGTTGGCCTGACCAGATCAAGCCGGTGCGCTCGTCCTTGTCCCAGACCTCCAGCACCTGCTCGAACGTGCCCTCTTCAACCTGCACCCAGACGCCCCAGCGACATGGGTCTCTCCCAGCAACCGGTATAGGCAGCAGCACGCGCAGAAACCGTCCGTGAAACGAGCCGATGGTGTCGCTTCGCACCAAGCAGATGTCCTTGTTCATTCTGACGCGCTGGCGGCGTTCGAGGTCTCCCATCTGGTGCACCACGTCAGGCATCGCGTGGCTCGGCTCCAACTGGGACAGGTCGTGCTCTTCGTTGCAGTGGGCGCAGCGCTCTTTCATGGTAGCTCTTGCTCCGACCTGAGCATCTTGAGCAGGTCGCCCATCTGCACCGGATCCTCCGTCAGCACTAGTCTCCCGTCTTCCTCACGGCGCAAGAACTCGTTTCGTCGCGCAGCGCGATGCTCGGTGGCAGGATCCTGCGAGTCGATACCGTCGAGTAACCCCCAGAGCCCCTCCGCTGCGGTTCGGTAGTAGTGAACGGCACGCATCAGCCGTGACACCTGATGGTCCAGGTTTCCGTCGAGCAGGCTTCTTTGCTCAGCGACAGCAAACGCTCTGTTCTGGCGAGTCATGAACAGCCCTCGGTGGAAAAAGTCCGACAGCCGGAAGACGCTGCCGACATCGACATCGCACATGTCTGCGATGTAGATCCCGTACCCCTTGCCGCTGTGGCCAACGATTAGAGCATTGGTGAGGGCACGACGGATCCCGTCCACCAGCATCTGCTTAAGCACGGGCCACTTGTTAACCTCATCACCGGAGAAGGTGATGCTTTGCCCATTGGGCAGAGTCACACCGTAGCGCCCCTGATCTAGTGCCTGGTGAACCAGATCTGCACGTGCGATGTCTGCGGCGCTAATTTCCATTCTTTTCAGGGCTACCATGGGGCTTATGGTGTGGCAGTCCCTACCAGGTGTCCAGAGCCAGCTTCTTGCTCCAGCTCCACGCGCAGCGCCTTCACGAACTCCGGCCACACGTTCTTGAGGAAGTGCCGCACCCGAGACGGGGCCCCGTAACTCGCGAAGTCCCAGGCCTCGTAGAACACCGCGTATCGCACCGAGTCCTCGGGCTCGCAGTTGCCGATCCAGCGCTCGAACCCGCGCTCGTCGTCCAGCACATCGCGCGCTCGGTCCCACTCGGCTCGCGCCGCGAACCGATCGAACCGCCGCTCGCCGTGGCGGCGCTCATAGATGATCTTTTCGCGGATGATCTTGAGCGTGCGGTCACCATCGTACTCGCGCGCGCCACCGGAGAACTTGCCCGACAAGTAGTCGTCGTCGCAACCGGTCAAAAACTTCCGAAACTCGCAGCCGGGATCTCCCCACCAGTAGCCGTAGTTTCCGTAGTCGCTGATGCAGGTGAAGCACCCGTCATCGGTGATCCAGATCCTGGCCCATCCGGACTTGCCGGGCAGTAGCTGGTAGAGGCGGGTGGTGGGGTGCTTGAGTCGCGGCATTGGTGAAATAGATGGTCGATCTGCCCACTAACTGGAAGCCCAACGTGCCAGGTGTTTCAAGCCTGGATCTTGTGCGGGGCGAACAGCTACTACCTAGGATTGGCCCGAGCCGTCGCCAGCACCGGGATGGGTACGTTTTTTCATGCCTAGCCGACCATGGTGGGTTTGACGAGACGACTGCGGGGCTATTCACTCGATACCCGGCGCGAACCCCTCGAACTCGCACTTGCACGGCATATTGAGCAGAGGATTGTGGCGCCAGCCGATGCACCGGCAGGGCAGCGTGTAGTTCGGGCGCTCCAGGTTGCACCGCAGGCAGACGTCGCCGCCAGGCCCCCCGTCGTCGCCGCGGACCATGTGCCAGCACCAGCAGTGGTCGAGGATCACGCACCACAGCGCACGCCAGAGGTTCCGCATCGACACCTTAGCCCTTTGGAAAGGCTTTTATGGCGGCCGTGAGGAGCGCGTGGGTCACGGGCGACAGAAACCCAACCGGCTTCTTGTCGTGATAGGCCTTGGCGTAGGCGCGCGCGGCGTCGGTCAGTTCTGAGGTGCCCGCCTTCTTCTTCTGCGTGCGCCCGTTGGTTTCTCTCCAGGTCTCGTAGAGGTCGAAGGTGGCACCCGGCACAGCCTCATACACGTCGGCGCTAGCCAAGCGCGACGAGTGGCGCGTGTCGCCGGAGGGTCGGATGCAGCCAGCGGTCCGCAGTTCCGAGACGCGCGCGCTGGCTGTCTCATGCAGGAGCCCGAGGGAGCGCTCTAGCTCCTTGCACGTTGCCGGTTTCTCCTGGAGAGCAGCAAACACCCGCCTGGCGATACTGGGAGCATGGGGCTGCACTGCTCGTGCCGCGGCGCGGCTGGTGGAGCTATCAAAAACGTGTGGGGGTAGTCGCCTGGGCATCGGAGCTTCGATCGCTACCGGGCGGAACCGTGTGGTCCCACAGCGTAGTGCGTTCCAAATCGCTTGAACTGCGCCGAGTGTTCGTCGCACCAGCCGTCACAGTGCGCAGCGGCGTCGCACCCTTTCTCTAAGCATTTTCCCGTCGTTGGCTTCCATCGGAGATAGGCACCCTCGTCGATCTTGGCGCCTTGGGCACAACAACAGGCACCTGCCAAAGACATGGCGTGGGTTCCCGGTGGGGAACGAAACCAGCCACCGCAGTCTTTGCATAGCGTCGCAGGATCAGCTGGCTCGTCTTGGCAGCGCCAGTCAATGCCGACATCCTCCGCCAGCGCGTCCAGCTCATCGCGGCTCATGTTGCGCTTGCCGAGCGCTGTATCCAGGCTGTGTTCGAAGTAGCCACTCGGTGGATCTTGATCGTAGGCCAGCTCGCTGAGGATCTCGGTAAGTAGTCGCAATCTCTGTGGGTTACTCATTTTTCTCTCATGGGAGGCGCTTTGGCATCTTTTTTTATGGATCGAGGTCGAGCTACTTACCAGCGCGTCGTTGCTCCCGGGCGGCCTGAGCAGCGCTGGCCGCAATGGACGCTTCGGGGCTCTCCTGGCCAGCCTCGTACTTGCCGGCGTTATCCCGTGCGGCGATTTCATCGGGCACCCAAACGTACAGGCCGTTGCCATCGTAGCCGGGACCACGCACCCAAAAACCAGCGACCCCGTCTCGGTGATCACGAGGCGGCGGCGGTCCGCCCCCAGCCCTGTACTGCCCCGTCTCGCTCACTGGCGAGGACTCGACGTGATCTACCCAGGCCTTCACCGTGCGGTAGCTACCGAACTTGCTCATGGATCGGTTCGACGAGCGCCCGCAGCGGGCCATTCATTGCCCTGGGGCCCGGCCGCGCGCTTGCGTGCACCGTTGAAACGTGTTACATAATAAAGTGTTATGTTAAACAACCCACAAAAAGGCCTTTGGCGGGCGTTTCGAGCGGCCGGCGACGGTGAGAGATGCGGCGCGGCAATCGCGCTGCGGGACGGTTCTAGGGCGCAGTGCGGCCGGCGGCGCGCCCCGAGCAGCCTAGGGACCCCGGCCCTTTGCTGGCAGCACCGGAGGCGACCGTGAGAACCATGCTTATCCGGTTGACACCCAATAAAGGTGAGTTGTGAAGAAAATTCTCTGGCGCGCCGCCAACGATGACTACGTAGACACGGGCTACAGCTTCGCCGAAAAGCGCTCAATCGCGGAGGCGTACCTGGACAACCCGGGGTTTGGTGGAGCCAACATCTATCGCACCAAGATCGAAGTCGATGACGACGTGGTGCTCGATCTGACCGAGAAATCAACCCTCAATCTGACTCAGCGCCACGCCGGCAAGCCGGGCGCCGTCGAGCGCGCAGCCGAAGCCTTGCGCAAGCGCGTCACACCCAAGCCGCTCCTCACTCCGCTCGAACTCACGGTATTGTGCCGCGTGGCACGCAACGAGGACCCGCACGCTGGGACCGCTGGCGGCGTCGGCTCTCGGCGAATCTCGCAGGCGCTGGGGCGCCTGCGGCGCAAAGGGATGCTGGAGGCGGGGCAATGGCCTTACCGTCTGACGACGGCGGGATCTGATCGATACACGGCGCTCGGCGTGCCGCAGGACGGTCACACGTGAGCGCTCGCGGCGAACCGAACGCCATCACGCCACGCGGGGATCTGGACCCCGAGCTGTGGGACGCGCTCGACCGGCTGGCGATGGCCCACGAGGGCGACAAGCGGCAAACCGTCACTGAAGCGGCGCTCGTGGTCTACGAACGCTGGCGCAAGCTCCATATCGGGCCACCGCTGTTCCCGAAGCAAGCCATCTCGCTCGCCGAGGTGGACGCGGCGCCCGCCGCGCTCCAGAGCGCAACGATCCCCACGTTGACCGAACGTGCCCCTGAGATCTTGGCGCCGCAGGACGAGCGCACCCGTCGTCTGCTGCAGTTCAGAGGTTCGTTCTCATTCGACGATCTCTTTTCACACGACGTAGTGAAGAAGTGACCAAAGCCATCATCCCCGCCAGCAGCGACATGTCGCTGGCGCAGCAGCAGGACTACCAGGGGCTGCTGCGCGAGACGCACGCGGCGCTCGCCGAGCAGATCCCGGACAACACCAAGTCGGCGTACGGTACCGACTACTCGAAGTTCGAGACGTGGTGCATGAATGTCGGCTTCTCGCCGATGCCAGCGAGCGAGGAGACGGTGCTTGGCTACATGACGCACCTGGCCTTCGGGGAGAAGCGCAAGCCGTCAACCATCCTGCGGCGGCTGTTCGGGATCGCGCACCGGTACAACAAGGACAAGATCGTGAGCCCCATCACGCCAGCCGTGCGGGCGCACCTGGCTAAGATCCGCCGCAATGATCAGGTCAACAGCAAGCGTAAGGAGGCGCCGCCGCTCATGCTGACCGATCTCACGACGATCGTTACCACCATGAACGAGTGCTCGGCGGATCTGCGAGAGGTAGCGGTGCGGGACCAGGCTATGCTGCTGCTCGGTTGGAACTGCGCCTTCCGTCGCAGCGAGATCGTCGGGCTCGAGGTAGCCGACCTCATCAGCGTGCGCGGCAAGCGCGCGGTCGTGGTGCGCAAGAGCAAGACCGATCAGGAGGGTCAGGGCGTCACGTTGCCGCTCAACCTCGCGCAGAAACACAAGCACCTGTGCCCCCTGCGTGCGGTCGATGCGTGGCTTGAGCTGCGCGGCGACAAGCCCGGCCCGCTCTTCTGGAAGATCAGCGAGCGCATCCAGAACAAGCGCCTCGTGGGAGGCGTGATCCTGCATGAAACCCCCATGCCCTGGGTGCAGGTCAACCGCATGGTGACCTGGTGGTCGATGCTGAGCGATCTCGG
>Ga0193753_10002001_pt1 | contig 16682 bp, 13 predicted proteins | sample H1c2metaG_FD_144925 | JGI IMG/M metagenome (GOLD analysis project Ga0193753, IMG submission 144925) | Soil microbial communities from a riparian zone of the East river system, Colorado, United States - H1c2 | ecosystem: Environmental > Terrestrial > Soil > Riparian zone | place: USA: East... | reverse complement strand
ATCGCCAGCCCAGCGCGGGCGCGACGTGCGTGAGGATTGCTTCGATCACGTGCGCGTTGTACGCCACGCCGAGTGCGTTCGGCACGGTCAGAAGTAACGTGTCGGCTTCGGCGATGGCCTCATCGGCTTTCAGTTCTTCGACTAATACCTCCGGCTCAGCGGCGTAGGACCGGCCAAACACGGCGCGCATGTTGTCGATGTTTCCTATCTGGTCACTGCTTTCATCGCGACCGAAGTAGGCGCGATCGCGATCGTTCATCAAGGCGAAGATCGATCGCGACACCGAGACGCGCGGCTCCCGAGTATGCCCGGCCTCAGTCCACGCTTGTCGGAACATGCGGATCTGGCGAGCCTGCTGAACGTGAAAGGGCTCGCCCGACTCGTCCGCCTTGAGTGTGGAGCTTTGCAGATTCATGCCCATTTGTGCGGCCCAAATCGCGGTCGCATTGGACGCCGAGCCCCACCAGATGCGGTCGCGCAGTCCCTTCGAGTGCGGTTCAAGCCGAAGCAGCCCAGGTGGATTGGGAAACATTGGCCGTGGATTGGGTTTCGCGAAGCCATCGCCCTTCAGCAGCTCGAGAAAAACCTCGGCATGACGCCGACCCAGATCTGCGTCGGTCCCGCCTTCGGGCGGCGTGTAGCCGAAATGACGCCAACCCTCGATCACCTGCTCCGGCGAGCCGCGGCTGATCCCGAGCTGGAGCCGGCCGTCGCTGATCAAATCGGCTGCGCCCGCATTCTCGACCAGGTAGAACGGGTTCTCGTACCGCATGTCGATGACGCCCGTTCCGATCTCGATCCTGCTGGTCTTGGCACCTACCGCCGCAAGAAGCGGGAAGGGAGACGCGAGCTGTTGCGCAAAGTGGTGAACGCGGAAGTAAGCCCCGTCCGCGCCGAGCTCCTCGGCTGCCACAGACAGCTCAATCGACTGTTGTAAGACATCGCGCGCGGATCGCGCGGCTGACTGGGGCGATGCGTTCCAATGACCGAAGGACAGGAAGCCGATTTTCTTCATGAGCCTAGTATAACAACGGTGCGCAGCCGGCCCCTTCGCCATTGACATCCGCGCGGAGGTGTCAATAACATACCGATGAGTCAAATACGAGACCGTTGTCATGAATGCCCGGATTCTGCGCTGGGAGCGACGACCCGAGGAGCGGCCCAACGAACTACTCGAAGCGGCCCTTCGGATCTTTGCCGACCGCGGGTATGCGAGCACTCGACTCGAGGACATCGCGGCGACGGTGGGCGTGACGAAGGGAACCATCTACCACTACTTCGCCACGAAAGAAGAGCTGTTGCTCCGCGCGATCGACCACTATCACGAGCAGGTGTTCGCGCCGATCCAACAGGTGGTTGGAAAACGCCGTGGCACCGTGTCGGCGACCATTCGACTCTTTCTCCGCCGCGCGTTCGGCCAGCTCGGTCCCGAGCGCCTGAGCGTGCTGACATTGCTGATTCAGGGAGTCGCCAACGAGGTACCCCATGCTTACGCGCGATGGCTCGAAACCGGCCCGGCGCTCGGCTGGGAGATGCTCGCCGAGCTGATCGAGGAGGGAAAGGCAACCGGCGAGTTTCGTCCGGATGCCGATAGCGAGGTCATTGCCCGGACGATCCTTTCCGGACTCATTCTTCAGTTCTCCTGGCAACGGTTCTCTGAGCGCGCACCTCGCGTTGCGGTCGATCCCGATCGATTGATCGATTCGACCGCGGAGTTCTTGCTGCACGGCTTGCGACCCATCGGCCCGAAACCGCGGTGAGGCAAATACGTGGCGAATATTCGAATCTCGTCGAGTAATTAACCGACGGGTAGAAAAAATCTATTTCGGTGGATCGAGTGCTTTAGCGGATTACAGTTTGCGAATCTCTCCATCACATGCAGGATGGTGACGATGGAACCACACGACATAACGCTCATCACGATTAGTCGCGAGTTCGGGGCCGGCGGAAGTGCGCTCGCGGCGGAACTCGGCACCCGGCTCGGGTGGTCGGTTCTCGACCGCGACCTCGTGCATCGCGTCGCCGAACGACTGCGCCTCGACGACGGAACGGTGGAGCACCTGGATGAGCATCCTCCGTCACTCCTCGCCCGGATCGCATCTGTCCTGATCATTCCGCAACCTGACCTCTACTCTGTCATACCACCAACCGACTTCCCGAGTCCCGATTCGATCGCCGAAGCAACACGAGCGGTGATCGAGGAGATGGCGGCCGCGCCGCCGCTCATCATCGTCGGACACGGTGCACAGTGTATTCTCGCCGACCGGCCAGATGTATTGCACGTTCGCGTGATAGCGCCGGTCAGGGTTCGCCTATCTCGTGTGATGCAACGGCTGAGGGTCGATTCCGCGTACGCCACCACGCTGTTGCGCAAAGCCGATTCCGACCGCCACGCGTACGTCCAGCGCTACTTTCATCGCGACTTGCGGGATGATCTGTTATACGATCTTCGCATCAACACCGGACGCGTGTCGATCGATGAAAGCGCGGCCGTCGTTGCCGGTGTGGTGACGAGTCGCGGAACGACGACGGAGTGGATTCCTCAAGCGTCAAGCCGCGTCCCGTGAGCATTGGACTCCTGGTCGCGGGGCTTGGCGCGGTGCAGCTGATGTGGAAGAGGGCGAGCGGAACGACTGGTTCGAATCCGCGTTCATCGTTCGTCTCGCAGTCGTTGCCGTGGTCGGACTCGTGCTGTTCGTGTGGCGAGAGCTGTCGACTGATGCGCCGGCCGTCAATCTGCGCATCCTTCGTAACGTCTCACTCGGCTCGGCGACGGCGCTCGGCGGGGTGCTCTGGCTCGCGCTCAACGGCAGCTTGTTTCTCTGTACAACGTCGTGCCGCAGGTGACGTTCACGTCGACTGACCGTCGCCGGCGTACAGCGTTCATGAATGTACGATCACTCATTGACCACGAGATGCGCGAATGACACACGAAACGATCTCTCTGCGCACGCCGGACGGCGTCTGCCCGACCCACGTGTTCGAGCCGTCCGACGATGGCCGGTGGCCCGGTGTACTGCTGTTCATGGACGGCGTGGGGATTCGGCCGGCCTTGTTCGAGATCGCGGAGCGGCTTGCCGCGGGCGGCTACTACGTGATGATGCCAGATCTCTACTACCGGAGCGGATTCACGGCGCGCGAAGGATCGAAGCTGTTCAGTGACGCTGCGGTTCTCGCCGATTGGCGGGCGCGTGTTCTTCCGACGGTGACCACTGCGAAGATCATGAGCGACATGCCGGCGTTGCTGTCGCACCTCGACGCGACGACCTCCGTCCGCCGCGGAAAGATCGGGGTCACGGGATACTGTCTGGGCGGCCGACTGTCGCTCGCGTCCGCCGGTCATTTTCCCGAGCGAGTCGCCGCCGCGGCATCATACCATGGAGGCCACTTGGCGACGGACGCGCCCGACAGCCCCCATCACTTGGCGTCAGCCATGAAAGCACGCGTCTACGTCGGCGGTGCGATCGAAGACCCGAGCTTTGACGACGCACAGAAGCAACGCCTCGAGAACGCGTTGACCCTCGCGAACGTCGACCACGTTGTCGAGACGTACGACGCGCGGCACGGGTGGGTTCCGTCAGACACGCCGGTTCACGATGCGGCGGCGACCGAGCGACACTGGCGGACGTTGTTCGCGTTGTTGAAAAACACGCCGGACCTGGCGAACTGAGGGATGCTGCGAACCTAATCTTTCGCCATCAGCGAACTCTGACAATTGGCAAACTGCCGATGCTGAGTCCACGAGACGACAGCGTTGGCCTTTGTGTCAGTGATCACCGGTCTCGTCCCCGCAACCCTGCATACTACTTCTATAAACAGATGTTACCAGGGCCGATCGCGGAGCATCCGGGTGATGACGGGCGCCTCGACCGCCGACGAGAACAATGGACCCTGCCCATGCGTGCAGCCGATCTCCTGCAGCATCGTGAGGTGCCCCGCCGCGGCGATGCCCTCGGCGACAACGTCGAGGCCAAACTCTCGCGCGAGACCCACGACCGAGCGCACCAACCGTAGCGCACGGTCGTCGCGGTCCATTCGATTCACCACGCCGTGGTCAATCTTCACGCCGTCGAGCGGAAGACGCTGGAGGAACCCCAGGGGCGAGTTGCCGCTCCCAAAATCGTCCATGTGGACCACGGCGCCAACGGTCCGCAGCGCTGTCATGACACCACAAGCGCGCTGGACATCTCGCTCCACGACGCGCTCGTTCACCTCGAGCACCAGCGCACGCGGCGGGAGCGAGTTGCTCTTGATGGCGAGTGCCACGTCGTTGAGGAATCCGGTGGCGTTGAACTGCCGTGCCGAGAGATTCACGGCCATGCTGAGCGGTCCGCTCATGGGAACGTCGCGGTTCCACTCGACCAGCTGGCGGCAGGCTTCGCGCAACACCCACCGGCCCATTTCCGAGATGATATCGAGCTCCTCAGCCACGCCGAGGAACTCGAATGGCGCGAGCATCCCGCGTGTCGGGTGCGCCCAGCGCAGGAGCGCCTCGACGCCTTCGATCTGGCCGGTCTTAAGGCGGATGATGGGCATGTAGTGAAGCTTGAACTCGTTCCGCACCACGGCTTCGCGCAGCTCGTCCTGGAGCCGGCGTTTGGCGTGGGCTTCGGCGGCCATGTCCCAGTCGAAGATGACCGGGCGCGGGAGGGTGTCGGCGCGTGATGCGCGCTTCGCACGACTCATCGCGAGATCGGCGCCGCGCAGCACGTGCTCCGCGAGGTCGGCGGCAGTGGTGCTGAGCGCGATGCCGACGCTTACCGTGAGCTGGATCTCTTCGTTGCCAATCACGGTGGGTTGCGAAAGGGCGTCGCGGAAGCGCGTGGCCATTTGCTCCACCGTGTCCGCGCCCTCAACATGCTCGACGAGCACGGCGAACTCGTCTCCCCCGAGTCGGGCGACGCAGGCGGTCGCGCCCGCCGCCTGCCGGAGGCGCTTGCCGATGGACGCCAGGAGGAGATCGCCCACCTGATGTCCGAATCGGTCGTTCACCGTGCGAAAGTCGTTGACGTCGAGGAAAAAAACCGCCACAAGATCTTCGGTCGGCAGCGTCAGGGTATTCGGCGATTCACCGTTGCCGCTCGACGGATGAAACGACGGGCGCTCGAGAGCGAAGCGGAGGCGATCGAGCAGGATGGCGCGGTTGGCGAGCCCCGTGAGCACGTCGTGATTGTTGTAAAAGCCCATGCGCCGATCGTTCGCTTCGTGCTCGGCCAGAGAATGGCGGAGCTCCCAGTCCGCGGCGGCGGTGCTGGCGAACTGCTCGAGCATGGCCTGGTCGTCTTCGCTCCAGATCGTGGGTTCTGGATCCGCGGCACAGAACACCCCGATGAGCTCTTGTGAGCTGGCTCGAATGGGGACGGCAAGGAGCGACCGGATGCCAAGCTCGCGGGCGATGTATTCCTCTGGCGTGCCGACGGGGTGCCCGGTGTCGCGAAGGATGACGGGTCCGGCCGTGAGGCGCTCTCCGATGCCTGAACGCCAGAAGGCGCCGGAATCGTGTGAGACCCAGGCGGGAAGCTCGGCTCCAGCGGCGAAGGCGCGCCGGTCGTCGCCGCTGAAAATGATCAAGGCGAAGGGTGCTCGGACGGCCGACGCGGCGAGCGCGACGAGCCGCTCCATTGCGGCCGCCAGCGGGCCGTGGACGGGAAGGGCGGTGCTCTCGGCGGGGCTGGGAACTGGATGGCGCGACAGTCCCGGCTCGTCGTGGGGGGGCGAGGTCATCGTGGTGAGACGACTACCGGGGCGGCGACTTTGTAACTCTTGGGTGCCGTTCAAGCGCTCGATATCGTGACCTGCCGATGCGGGCGCGTACGAGGATTTCTCGGCGCATGAACGTGTGCGCTCTGACCGCTTATTTGCGCGGCGGTACTGGTTTCGCCGTCGGCCGCATTGAGAATTTGTCTTTCGAGGTCGATCCGCTGTTGGCACCGCGAATGCGTCCGTCCGCGCCGATGATGAGGCGCATTTGATCCTTGGATGTTGGGTTCCCGAGCCTGACGGTATCCGCCGCCAAGAAGGTCAATTCGACCGGCGTGAGCCCCGCCATGACTTTTTCCGTGCTGTGGGGCGCGTCGAGATCCAGCGCGTCGATCCCCAGAATCGGGACGTTGACGGACGGCGATTTTTGCAAACGAGCGCGCGCGACGAGGACCTCGATCAGCCCCATCGACGGGTTGATGAGCGGCAGCAGCCCCGGTTGCGAGGCGAATCGCAGCGTGTCCACGTGGCTTCCGAGATGTTCGATGAGCATTGTACTATCGCGGCCGACGATGGCGGAGAGCACCCGCGGATGTTTGGCTTCGGCGGCGGAGCGCCAGGCGCGAATGTCGAGACGCGGGATTGTGCCGTCCGCGGCGATCCGCCCCTCGTAGTGTGCGTGCTTTGCCCCCATCGCCATGTCGCCGCTGATCATATCACCGTCTCGAGTAACGGTCTCGCCGCCTCCGACCTCGCCTTTTTCGAGATAGGCGAAGTTTCTCGTCTCCGGTGCGATGCTACGCGACGTCGACACTGGCCGAAGCGGAACGGAGCGCGAGCTTCCGGACAGGAAGCCAATCGCGACGATCGCGGCGGAAACCGTAAGGATTCGATTCATAGAAGACTCACGCGGCAAAGGGTGAATGGAAAGCGCAGTCCGTCGCGCGAGTTGATTACGGCGCAATGCGTCGAAGCACGAACGTGCGCGGGCCGTCCCACCGCGACTTCCCGTCGACGAAGCTCCGGTTTGCGATCAACAACGTGTTTCCGTCGGGGCTGAGCGTCATTCGCTCGTATGTAAGAAAGTCGCGGATGACTCCCGGAACGTAGACGACGGCATAGGTGGTAAGGACCAGCGTGTCTGCCACCCAGACCGCGCTCGCGGCGACTCTCGTCCCCGCGCTCTCGTTGCCTGTGACACCGGTAGACTGAGAGCCATCGAACGAGACGCTCGGGAAACGACTGTAGGTCGGCGCGCCCTGCACATGACCGCGCGAGTCGAACGAGATCGTGTTCGCCGACTGTGTGATGATCGTCGAGTCGGTGACGGAGGATTCCACGGTGGGACCTGTCACGGTGTCCTGCGTCCACTTGCCGGAGAGATTCGGGTGCACGATCGCGATCGCGCTCGGCGTCGAATCGGCGGCAGGGATCGCAGGTTGTCCTGTCTCCAGCGTCGGTGGCTGCAAATTTACCGAATGCACGTCTTCGGCGCGCAGACTCGCCGTATGCGAGACGCGCGACGTGTCCGACATGAGCGTTGCAACACGCGCTGTCCCCGGTTCGACAGGCATGCTCGTGTGCGGAAGCGCCAAGATCTTCCGTGCGGTCGCATGCAGCGGCACGGGTGACGCGACGCGCACCGACGCGAGCGGACAAACCATCGCGAGCGCGACGCTCGTCGTGATCGCTCGAACGCGAGATCTGACGATCGTGCGAGAACGCTTAATGTCGAACATGGCGACAAACCTCCGTTCAAGGTCATTGGTCGAGACGATTCCGATCGCGACGAGGTGGGGCCGAGCGCTGCTTGTTCGCCGCGCGAGCTCGAGCAGATGCGTCGCGTAGTCGCACGCCGGCATCCCCGATCCGAGCACGCAGTCATCCGCGGCCTGCTCGGCTTCGTCGCGCAAGTGTGTGAATGCTCGCCACACGAGTGGATGAAACCAGAACAGGTCACAGGCCAATCGACCGATCGCCTGCGAGAGCCAGTCGCCGCGGGCAATGTGCGCGGTTTCGTGAACGAGCACTGCCCGACAACGCTCGATCGACCATGACCGCGCTTCAATCGGGAGCAGCACGTACGGCTTCGCGACGCCGAACGTGATTGGCGTCCGCACTTCAGCACTATAGCGCAGACGAACTTCACGCCTCACACCGCCAACCGCGTTTATCCTGGCGAATGCGCGCGTTGTTTCGTCATCGGTTGCGACGGATGCACGACGTGCGAGTCGCGTCGCACCGACAAACCCGGCCGCGTGGCGAACGAGCAGCGCGACGCATCCGATGATCCAGAGCGCGATGAACGGATGACTCGGCAACGGCATCGATTGGAGCGTCCAGCGTCGAACCGCGTGCGTGTTTGGGAATCGCTCTCGCACTCGAGAGGTGTTCGCAATCATTGGGCGGCCTACGTTCGGAACGCGCGCGGTCGACGGAGCTGGCGTCGCGACCACACTCCGCGCGAGCAGCGGCGCATGAATCACGATCGCCGGCACGACGGGCGATGACAGCACGAGCCACACGCACGACGACAGCGCGACGAGCCACAGCATGTGCCGTCGGGCCGCCGAAAATCCCTTCGCGGCTACGGCGGCGGCGCTTGCGAGTGCCAAAACAACCGTCGCTTTCACGATCATAAGTGCGGCTGCGTTTCGGAGCAGCGGGCTTGCGAACGCGAGCCAGCTCATGCGTCGCCTCCCTTCTTCGCCTGATCGATCAGCGCGCCGAGGCGGTTGAGCTCCTCGTGCGTGAGCGATCGACCGTTGGGGCCGAGCAGGGCGACAACCGCCGATTCGGTGGAGTCGTTGAAGAAGGTCTTCACGAAGTGCCGTACGGCATCTCGGCGTATCCGGGCCGGATCGCCGGGGAGGTACACGAACCGCGGTCCATCCCACTGGTGGCTGATGTAGCCTTTCTCTTCGAGCAGCCGGAGCATGCCGCGCACGGATGAGTAGCTCGGGGGATCGGCGAGATCAGCCAAGACGTCGGCGGCAGTCGCGCGTCCTCGACGCACGACGATGTCCATGATCTGTCGTTCGCGCCTGCCGAGCTCGGAGAGTGATTTGACCATCGGGCCGCCTGATGCTAGTGGATTGACACTATGCGAGTACGCTAGCATCGTGCCAGCGCGGCGCGGCCGAGTTCATGCACCCAGTGAGAGTTCCCGTCGAAAAGAAGGAATCTCACATGGCGAGTCGACTGATCGTCTGTGCAGCGCTGGCGCTCGGACTCGGCTCCCTATTCCAGTCCATGGAGTGAATCGTGAAACATCCGGCTACCGCTACCCGATTTGCGCTCGCGCTGCTGCTCGCGTTCAGCGCGCGTGGTCTGGCGCAACAAGTGTCCACCGCGTCCGATACGCCGGATACTCGTCGGCGAGTCCATGCGGTCGAGTACAGCGACGCCTATAACACGCGGCTCACCATCCATCGGCTCGGCAGCTACACCGTGCTTCCACTCGTGGGCGTCGAGTACTACCTCGGCGATCGGTTGCTCAACGGCACCAATTCCCCCAGGATGGGTGAAGAAGAACACGCACGTAGGCGTTGTCAGTGTGATCGGTGTGCTCTTCACCGTCAACACGGTGACAGGCGCATGGAACCTGTGGGACTCGCGGCACGATCCGGCTGGCCGAACCCGCCGCTATTGACCTTAATGGTCCCTTCGTACTCGACGAGTTCTCCAGAGAGAATATCGGCGACCAGTTGCTCAATGCAGGCAGCCAATACGAGCGAGTGGCTCGACTCAGTGAAGACTTGGGTGCACAAGGTGATCGCTCATGACTTGAGGATATCCTTGCTACCGAAGGCATTCGGCTGAATCATCTGGGGATCCGGCTCCCGCAGCTTTCTCGGCTCGCTCGTTACAACAAGCACTGACGTTTCGCTCCGGTCGCGATGACCCTCGCCTCTGCTTGCTGGATCGTTCGAGTGCAATCACATACGTTTATGTTCGCGGTTGAGTTTGGTAGCAGGCCGCAAGCGGCACCTACCAACGTCCTGGAGCAAAACGGTGATCGGCGATTTTGGAACGTTCGAGTTCTCGCTGTCAAGTCGATACCGTTTCGAGCAGGAGCTCGGTCGTGGTGGCATGGGCGTCGTTTACCGCGCCCACGACATCAAGCTGGACCGCCCGGTCGCTATCAAGATGCTGCACCCGGCGCTCACCGATGAGGTTGGGATCGCGCGGTTCGAATCCGAGATCTTGATCGGGGCCAGTCTCCACCACCCAAACATCATTGCGGTTCACGAGGCCGGCGAAGCCGATGGCCGCCTCTACTACTCGATGGACTACCTCGGCGGCGAGACCCTTCGCGCGTTACTGCAGCGCGAAAAGCAGCTTTCGACCGAGGATGCCATTCGAATTCTCAACGACGTTGCCGCCGGTTTACAGCATGCGCATGATCGCCAGTTCATCCATCGCGATGTCAAGCCCGAGAACATTCTGATCGCCGATGGCCGGGCCTGCATTCTCGACTTCGGGCTCGCCAAGTCAATTGCGAACATCGACGCGACGCGCCTCACGGCAAGCGGCCTCGCGGTCGGAACCCCGCACTACCTCAGCCCGGAACAAGCAGGGGCCGAACGAGACATCACTCCGAAATCCGACCAGTACGCCCTCGCCTGTGTGCTTTATGAGATGCTCATCGGCGAGCCACCGTTCACCGGGCCCACCGCAAGCGCGATCGCGATGCGCCATCTCGCCGAACCGGCGCCATCCATCCGTCTACGTCGACGGACGACGCCCGAGAGCATCGAGACCGCGGTCCGGCGCGCGATGGAGAAAGTGCCCGCCGACCGGTTTCGGAGCGTTCGCTTGTTTTCCGAAGCGGCAATGTCGGAGCCTCCCGCCGCGACGGAGCGCGACGCACCCACGGCGTCAACGGTCCACCCGAGCCGGCGTCGACTGGGCAGCATCGCACTTGGGTTCGTTCTCGCTGCCGCACTCCTCGTTCTTGTCGATCGCATGCGCCGGGGCGCATTCCTCGGGCCGGTGTTCGCGAGTGCGCTCGACTCGACGCGGTATGCCATCATTCCATTTCGTCGCGATTCGGCGTCGGCCGTGAGCATTCACGAATCTGAGATCATTTACGACGCGATCACCCGTTGGGAAGGCGTCCGAGCCGTCGATCTGTTTCAAGTCCGTGATGAGCTCCGCCGCGACGGTGGGATCCCAGGAAACGCCACAGCTGCCAGTCGAGCGGCTCGGCGCGTGGGGGCGGGACGGTACATCTGGGGACAGGTAACGAGTTCAGGCTCGCAAACGCGCGTGCGAGCGCAGTTATTCGACACCTCGCGCCCCGAGGCGGTTCTCGCCGAAGCCACCGCTCGCTTCGACGGAACCACGGGCAGCGACGATGTCGTTTGGGCGCGTATCGTGGATTCGCTGCTCTTTGGAAAACCGCGCGGCATCACCGACGACTCGGACATTGGAACCCGATCGCGGCCTGCTCGGCAGGCATTTCTGCGGGGACTCGAGGCCACCTCCTCGTGGGATCTCGCGTCAGCCGACTCTTCGTTCCGGAACGCCACCGAGTACGACACACAGTATGAACGAGCCCACTTTTGGCTGGCGCAGACGCGCGCGTGGTCGCGGAATAACCCGCCAAACCTACGGGCCCTGGCGTCGCGCGCAGTGCAGCGTGCCGATCGGCTGCCGCCGCGTGAACGCGAGCTCGCGCGCGCGCTCGCGGCGATGAGCGACGGGAAGTTCGCCGAGGCGTGCGCTATCTACGAAGCAATCAACGGCGCCGACGCCACATTCTTCGCCGCATGGTACGGCATCGGCGAGTGCAATGCGAAAGACGACATCGTTATCCGGGACCGCGGACGACTGCGATTTCGCAGCAGCTACCGTCGAGGGTTGGAGGCGTACGAGCACGCCTTCGCGCTCCTTCCGTCGATCAATCGGTCGTTCAGCGCGAGCGCCTTCTCACGCCTGCAGCGGCTTCTCAAGACCAGTTCAAACGACCTCCGATCTGGTCGCGCGGCGCCCCCCGACACGGCGCGGTTTGCAGCGTATCCAGAGTGGGAGGGCGACACACTTGGGTTCACGCCGCAACCGCTGAGACAGATCGAGGAGGCGCTTCCGTCGACAATACCGCGCTCGCTCGCAACTGCAGTCGATGCCGAACGGCAACTCTTTCGCCGAATCACGGCGACGTGGGCCGCTGCACTGCCGAACGATCCATCCGCGCTCGAAGCCGTCGCGGTATCGCTCGACTTACTCGGCGACCGCTCGGCGGTCGACACCCTTCGGCGCGCACGACGTCTGTCCGCGGACTCGAGCCAAATCCTGCGTCTTGCGGCGCAAGAGGTTTGGGCGCGTCTCAAATTCGCGATTCCTGATTCGGCCAAGGAACTGGCGGCCGCTCGGGTACTCGCTGATTCGTTGATCAGAAAGGCAACGCACAGAAATCAGGCCGATGCATCCGTGCTGCTCAGCCTTTCGGCGGTCACCGGCGACATCGACGCCGCGATTGCGCTCGTCGGCAGCGCGAAGCCATTCGACCTCGCTGGAATGCAGCTTCCGCAGAACGTCCTGCGCGACGCGCGCGCGATCGAGGTGTACGCGGCATTCGGAGGCCCGAGTGATAGCTTGCGCCGGATCGCCGCACGGTTGGAAAACGAGATTCAGAATGTGAATTCTGCCATCCGTGCCGACGCCCGTCGCCGATTGCTTTCGCGCGCCGCGATGCTTGCATTCCCCGGCTATCGGTTTGCATCGCTAGACTCCGCGGATCGCGCAGGCGATAAGCTCCTCGAAGCGCAGTTCTGGTTCGCTCGCGGGGACACCGCGCCCGCCCGGCGGGCGTTGCGCGAGCTGGCTCGCAGCCGCGCGCCGATGATGCCGGCGAACATCACGCTCGACGCTCTCCTTCCCGAAGCGTCGCTGCTCGCGCGCATGGGCGACGTGACGCAAGCCGAACGGTTGCTCGACCCTACACTCGGGAGTGTACGCGCGTTTGCGCCAACGAGTCTCGACGATTTGACTCGCGCTGCTTCGCTGGTGCGGGCGATGTTTCTGCGCGCCCGCCTTGCCGCTTGCGACAACGACCCAGGCACGGCCGCCCGGTGGGCGACGGCGGCCGGTGCCCTTTGGCCGAAGGGCAGCAGTGGCCGACGAGTAGCGGCGCCGGACGAGCTCAATCAGCAAATGGCCGCCGGACACTTGGGATGCACACCGCCATGAAAACACTCACGGAGGGCAATCATGAATAGACGGAGTCTGGTTGGGTTGATCATCGTTGTGTTTGCCCTGGTTGTCCCGCTGATTTTGATTCGGCTTGGACCCCACGAGTCGGCCGTCGCAATGACGGCTGACAGTTTGGCGGCGATCAAGAACGACCCGGTGCGCCTCATTGGCATCGACGCCATGAAGCGCGATGTCGCGATGCACTACGTCGATCGCGCAACGAATCAACCGTTGGACGAATCGAGCGCCTGGATGGCGACGATCGTGCCGAAGTTCTCTGACGCCCGCCTCGTCGAGGCCAATGATTTCCAAAAAATCATTGTCAAAGACACGAATGGTCAGCTCGCGTACAGGGGCCTCCTTTCGGTTTTCGCGATCGTGAGCCAGCCAACCACTTTCGACGGTTGGCACCTCGTGGCACAAGCCTATTACAAGGGACCTTCCATCGATCTGAATGGACTGGAACGCGCGCATAGCTGCATCTATCTGCGATATGGAACTCGTTGGTGGCCGCCGAAGGACTTCGATTCAGCCATAACGGCGCCAGACGCGGTGGACAATTGCTTGCCGACTCAGCCTCAGGCCAACAATGTGCCGGTGGACATCGGTCGCGACGTCGACCGCGAGGGCGAAGACGACAATACCAACGTGAACTATCCCGCGACCGTTCGCATCGACTGGGACGGAAAGGATCCGACGGCCGTTCACATCGGAGTGCAATGCGAGCAGGGTTGGTGCGACGTCGGGCCAAAACGCTCCGGGCACTCGAACCACTATAAGCAGCACCGCCGTGGGAAGGTCAAAGGATGGTTCGATGAACAGCGCCTGGGTGTCAAGGACGCGGCCGGGACGGGCGCAGTGCCGACCGCGACCATCGGAACCATCATCCCGGAGGACGGCCTTGAGACGAAACGCTTCGACTGCAAACCGTGCTCGGATCCAAATACTTGGGTGCAAGTCGCGTCCGTTGCGATGTCCCAAGACGAACAGAAATATGCAGACTCGTTCAACCTTGCGGCCGCGAAGATTGGCAATCCGAACAAGGTCTATCTTCGACGCGATGGGAACGAGGCAGATCCAGCAAAGGGATGGCAGGCAAGAATTGTCAACGCGAAAGGCGCTGAGAAGGTGACAGGGCTCTCCGTGCACTATGTGGGTATGTCGGCAACAGACCCGATTCACGTGGGCGCCCGCTGGCATTGGCGAGATGCGGACGAATCAATGTGGGTCCGGTGCGCCAGCGGGTGCTGCGATATCAACGCCGACGGAGACAGCTTCGATCGGGGATCGGCGTCGCCCGTCCGAGTACCGGCCGGCGTTGGCACGTCTGCCCGTGGCAAGAGCGGCGAACCGGCGGCGCGCGCTGCGGCCAAGAAATGAGCGCTATTGTGAAATCGTAGACGTCGTCGTTATGGCGCCGTCGCTCTCAGTGAACGTTGGCCGTGTTTGAGCGGCGCCATGAATCGCCGGACGCCAACCCCGGGCGGTCCGGACACCGGCGTCTTAGGAAAATGCAGGTCTATGTTGTGCGTCTCAAAAGGCGGCAATGCCATGGTGTGCAGGCGCAAATCCCTTCGGATGGATTGAAGTTTGTCAAACTAAATTACGTAAATCGTTCGCCGGCATCTCAGGAGCGAATTGGCCATCCCATTGTGATGCGATATCAGAGGATCATCATTCGAGAACACTGTGGCTTCGTCTCCGCGCCGCCGCTAGTTTATGCGTCTGTCGTTGCCGTTCTCGTAATCGCCGGGTGTTCGTTTCCGTCGCCGAACAGAGCGCCTCTGGTCCGATTTAACGGCGAAGCGACCGACGCACTTCGTCTGACCGTCCGCTTTGCACCGGGTTCGCTCGACCCGGCAACCACTGGCGTGATGGTTCTGCTCGACACCGATCTCGATCCGTCGACCGGCGTGCGAGATCCCGGCCTCGGCGCTGACTATCTCGTGAGCCTGCATGCGGGTCCGGCACGCGAAGCGACCGTCGCGCGCGCGGTGACGGATGCGAATTGTGCAAGGTCCGCGGCACCGTGTCGCTATGAGCCGTTCCAGCATGCCGACGTTGTGCTTTCCAATGACGAGATGATGGCGGTGGTCTCGCGGTCGTCGTTCGCGCGGTTCGACGGACGACTCAATTTTCGAGTGGTTGCCCACGCGATCGTCGCCGGCGGCCATCAAACCAAGACCACCAACCACATGCCTAACCTTCCGGCGCAATTCATTGCGATTCGGTAGTTCATCGCGCGGCGTCGACACGACCGCGGCCTGAGGAGCCGTCGGATCGAAAGACGTCCACAGCGAGACTATCCTAAACGGCAGGGGCAGTCTCTCGCGCGCTCAACTGATGTTCTTTCCCCGGTGAACACGCGTAATTACGAGTGGGGTAATCCTTCTTCCCGACCGATTCATTGATACTCTTGTTGCTGGTGGAGCGAGCGCCGGCACGCACACTTGAGAGAATTAGAATGTCTATGCTCACTTGTCCGCATTGCGACGGACCCGGATTGACGGCCGCTCGAAAGCTCGTTCTCGTGCCAGCACTGCGCGCGACGCGTCGACGCTGTAGGGGGTGGATTGGCGTGCCTAATCGTGCTGTGCCCCTGGCCGCGAGATGACATCGCCACGGATTCCACGCGGCGAACCCGCATATTCCCTCGCACCGGCGGCGGCGACGGTCGTGAGTGCGTTCTTCGCGCACCACGCGCCTCCTGGAAGCGACCGGGAAGCGGTTGCACGAACTCTCATTCCTGATTCCGCATCCGTCGTCGCGATGGTCGATGCGGCGTTCTGGGCAAGTCTTCGACGGGAGGAAGGCCGCTCTCCGCGGCTCTCGATTGCCTTCGTACCTCCCACTCAGGCGGGGCAACCGCTCACGCTCGAGAAACCGCTGCCACTCAGCCCTGACGCACTCGCGAGTCTGGCACCTGCCGTGGAACGGCCCGGCATCCATCTCGGTGTCTGGCGAGACGGGGATGACCTGCGTGTGTGGGGTGCGGCGCGGACACTGCCGGAGCATTGCTTCGTCGTCGAAGTCGTCGAACCCGGATTGATTGTGTTGAAATACCGGCGGGGCGCCGAAATCGGAAAGTTCGGCAACATGGCCGTGCTGCGTTCGGACCAGATACGAGTGGTCAACGAGCACAGTGCTTATGAAGCCGACTGCACGAGTCACCTCGCAGCCCTTTTCGTGGCTCTGCTCGATCTCGAGGCGACGCCAGAGATCATGGACGCCGGCAGCACTCTCGTGAAGCTCGCGGTATCGATGCGCGCCCACGGCCGCGGCGGCGCGTTAGTCGTCGTGCCCAGCGATACGAGTGCCTGGCGCGAATCGATCGTCCAGCCCGTGAGTTACGCGATCTCGCCGCCGTTTGCTCGGCTCGCCGATCTGTTGCGGCTGCCGGCCGAAGAGCGGGGACGGGCAGGAGGACGCGACGGCGTTGGCAAATTAGTCGACGCTGTCGCGGGGCTCACTGCCGTTGACGGCGTGGTGGTGATCAACGGCCGGTACGAGGTGCTCGCCTTCGGCGGCAAGATTGGCCGCCGCGAGGGTCACACTCCGGTCGATCAGGTGCTCGTGGTCGAGCCGGTTGCAGGGGACATCCCCGTGCTTCGTGCGCCGGTGCAGATAGGCGGTACACGACATCTGTCGGCGGCGCAGTTTATCCACGACCAGCGCGATGCTCTCGCGCTCGTCGCGTCTCAAGACGGCCGATTCACGGTGTTCGCGTGGTCGGCACACCAGGCGAAAGTACTCGCGCATCGGATCGAGACACTGTTGTTCTGAAG
>Ga0193753_10002000_pt1 | contig 16692 bp, 13 predicted proteins | sample H1c2metaG_FD_144925 | JGI IMG/M metagenome (GOLD analysis project Ga0193753, IMG submission 144925) | Soil microbial communities from a riparian zone of the East river system, Colorado, United States - H1c2 | ecosystem: Environmental > Terrestrial > Soil > Riparian zone | place: USA: East... | reverse complement strand
CTGCATATGAATTCGACTCATGGATGAAACTCGGAATTCTCTTTGCCTGTGCAAACCGCAATACCGGGAAGCTGGAATAGCCGCCGACGCCAATAACGGCATCGGGCTTGAATTGCTTCATGATCTTCCGTACCTGCGAAAAACTCTTCAGCAGTTTAAAAGGAAGCCCAATATTTTTTATCAAAGAACTCCTGTTGAATCCCGCTATGTCCAGCCCTTCTATCCGGTAACCGGCCTGCGGAACCTTCTCCATCTCCATCTTTCCTTTTGCTCCCACGAAAAGTATCTCTATCGTAGCGTCGATCTTCTTCAGTGCGTTTGCAATGGCGATAGCCGGGAAAATATGCCCTCCTGTTCCTCCTCCTGCTATGATGATCTTCTTGCTCATTGATATTGCCTTCACGTAATCAGGCCCCCTTATTTTTCTCCGCTTCCAGCGCCGCCCTGCCTTCCAGTTGCTCCACGTTTCGTGCAACGCTTAGAATGATCCCGATGGCGAGGCAGGTAAATATGAAACTACTGCCGCCCATGCTTACCAGGGGAAGCGTTACTCCCGTAACCGGAAAAAGGTTCACCGTTACCGCCATGTTTGCGATGGCCTGTATCGCCAGGGTGAAACTCAGCCCAAGTGCGAGAAAGGCGCCGAATGCATAGGGACATCGCTTGAATATCCTGATGCACCGGTAGAGGAAGACGAGATAAATGAATACGATGAATGTTCCTCCAATAAACCCATATTCCTCTATGATGATCGCAAAAATAAAATCATTGTAGGCCTGTGGAAGATAGTCGCGCGTGGTGCTATTGCCCGGACCAACGCCGAGCAGTCCGCCTTTCGCTATCGCAATCTTGGCCTGGTTCACCTGGTACATTTCATCGTTATCCGCTTCCTTTCCGCCATAAATGAAATTCTCTACGCGGCCTACCCAGGTATCGAACCTTCCGAATAATCCGGCAGAGGTCTTCTTCGCGGGAAGCACCTCTTCATCGCCCGACTTGTGACGCGATACCGCCGCAATGATCAGGAAGAGTATAGGAACCAGCGCGACTCCCATGACGATCAATATATGTTTCATCCTGGCCCGGCCAATGAAAAGCAGCATGAGGCAACTCGCTCCAAGCAATAAAGCAGTGGAGAGGTTTGCCGGTGCGATCAGCATGCAGGTGATGGCCACGGGCACCATGACCGGCAGGAATCCCTTGCGGAAGTCCTTTATTACATTCTGCTTCTTGCTTAACATCCGTGCGAGGTACATGAACAAGGCGAGCTTGGCGAGATCGGAGGTCTGCATGGTCATGTTGATCAATGGCAACCTGATCCAGCGGCTTCCTTCATTCATTCTCACCCCGAAGAAGAGCGTATAGAACAACAAAGGAATCGTTAGCAGGAAAAGAATCGTCGCTACGCGTGAATACAATGTGTAGTTGACGAGGTGGGCGAAATAGATCACCAGTACGCCGACAATGATGAAGGCGATCTGCTTGAAGAGATATATTTCGGTGTTGCCTTTGTAATTCTTGTAGGCCAGTGAACCCGTAGCGCTGTACACGGCGAGCAGGGAAACCAGGGCCAGCAGGATCACGAGCGCCCATATCACTTTATCGCCCCTGGTCTTGCTGAGCAGGTGGCGGGCATTGAAGTTCCCTCCCATATCACCAAACCGTATGTCTTTCGCTATCTCCATCTGTTTACACGTTTGCTCTTCCTTCTGAATTTTTACTTTTTACTTTTGACTTTCTAATCATAACTCTTTTACCGCCTTCTTAAACTGGCTCCCCCGGTCTTCATAATTCTTAAACAGATCGAAACTGGCGCAGGCCGGGCTGAGCAGCACCACATCACCCTTTGTTGCAAAATGAAAAGCAGCATGTACGGATTCCAAGGCGCTGCCTGTATTTACGATCGGACTAACTATGTTTCCAAATGCCTCGTGGATCTTGCGATTGTCCGTTCCGAGACAAATGATGGCTTTTACTTTTTCTTTGACCAGTTCGGTAATGAGCGAATAATCATTTCCTTTATCCACACCACCGAGGATGAGGACGGTCGGTTTAGTCATGCTTTCCAGGGCGTACCATGTGGAATTCACATTGGTAGCCTTGCTGTCATTGATAAATTCGACACCGCGGATAGTAGCCACCGGCTCCATCCTGTGTTCGAGACTTTGAAAATCCTGCACCGCCTCGCGGATCTTGTCCTTTCGGATGTCCATCGTGGCTCCGGCTACACATGCTGCCATTGTGTTGTATTGATTATGTTTTCCTTTAAGGGCGAAGTCATAGACACTCATGCTTGTAAAATCTTCTCCTGTCCTTACGTACATGTCCCCGTCTTTGATAAATGCGCCTTTTGTTACTTCTGTTTTCATACTGATTGGCAGTTGGTTTGCTTGAATCTCGAATCCAATGATTAATGGTTGATTAATGTATTTCATAGTTACTTCATCGTCGGCGTTGAAAATGAAATGGTCGCCAGCCTGCTGATTCATCGTGATCCGAAATTTGCTCCGGATATAATTCTCGAAATTGTAATCGTACCGGTCGAGGTGATCCTCGGTGATATTGGTAAGGATCGCGATATCTGGCCGGAAGGTCTTTATATCATCCAGCTGGAAACTGCTGATCTCGGCAACATAGACCGGCTTCGGAGCCTCGGCCACCTGCCGCGCAAATGAAAAGCCGATATTTCCCACCATGGCCGAATCCAGTCCTCCTCTGAGACAGATATGCTGAATCAGTGCCGTCGTCGTCGTCTTGCCATTACTGCCCGTGATTGCGATGATCCAGCTATCCCCTTTATAGCGATAGGCGAGTTCGATCTCGCTGATGACCGGTATTCCTTTTTTCCGGATGCGTTTCACCCATTCATTCTTCTCGGGAATGCCAGGACTTTTCATTACCTCGTCCGCATTCAATATCCTGTCCTCGGGATTGCCGCCCTCCTGGAAATCGATTGCTGCCGCCTTCAACTCGTTACGATAATTTTCTTTCAAAGAGCTTTCGTCATACACAAAAACATCGTATCCTTTCTGCTTCGCCAGGATAGCTGCACCAACACCACTCTCGCCTCCACCCAGTATGACCATTCGTTTCGCCATAGACAGATCCGCAAACCCCGGGGTTTTTTCCAGCCAGGTTGCTGTGTTATTCATTTTACTTTCAGCAACAGGAAAAACCTGTCCTGTTTTCAAAGGGTGTACGGAAAAAATGGTTCTTCACAAGCATCAGCTTTGGTAATGCACCACAAATAGTTGATGATAGAGTCCGGTCTCATGAGGGGTCGGGAACGATGGCTTGGTTTTTCAACTAGATCCGCTGGCTTTATCTATCTCATGCCAGATTTATCGCATTATTCGTCTTAACTATATCCGTTCAAATCATTATACACTGGAACAATAATTCCTTCTATCTCAATTTCAGCGTCGCAATACTCATCAATACACACAGCACGGTAACGATCCAGAACCTTGTCACGATCTTCGCCTCATGGTATCCTCTTTTCTGGTAGTGGTGGTGCAGTGGGCTCATCAAAAAGATCCTTTTCCCAATTCCATATTTCTTCTTCGTGTATTTAAAGTAGGTGACCTGCAAAATCACACTCACATTCTCCACCAGGAATACGCCGCAGAAGATGGGTATCAGTAGTTCCTTATGAACGATGATGGCGATAGCCGCTATGATCCCGCCGAGTGTCAGGCTGCCCGTATCACCCATGAATACCTGCGCCGGGTAGGAATTATACCACAGGAAGCCGATGCATGCCCCCACCATCGAGGCAATGAAGATGGAGAGCTCGCCGAGGCCCGGGATATACATGATATTGAGGTAATCGGCGAAGAAGAAACTGCCGCTCGCATAGGCGAATATCCCAAGACACACACCGATCAACGCCGAGGTCCCCGTAGCCAGGCCATCCAGGCCATCCGTAATATTGGCACCGTTCGATACAGCGGTGATGATGAATATCACTATCAGGATATACAATACCCAGGTGTATTTTCTCAGGCTCTCCGGCAATAACTTCGAATAGTTGAACTCGTGGTTCTTTACAAATGGAATGGTCGTGATCGGCACCTTCGATTCGGTGAAATATTTGGTGCGCCCATTCACTTCCTTTGCAAGAACGGTCGTATCCGTTGCCGTAGGCTTCCCAATGAATTCACGCCAGATCTTTACTTCGCTATTGAAGTATAATACTGCTCCAACGGTAATGCCCAACCCCACCTGGCCAAGAATCTTGAACCAGCCGGCCAATCCATCCTTGTCTCCTTTCTTATAGGCCGCTCCCTGTTGTTGTGCGCGGCGTTTTGCCTTTAATTTCAAATAATCGTCTACGAAACCGATGGCTCCCAGCCAGACGGTGGAGACCAACATGAGAATGATATAAACAGTATTCAACTTTGCGAAGAGGAGGGTCGGGATGATTATTCCAAGGATGATGATCACTCCGCCCATGGTCGGTGTGCCTTTCTTCATTTGCTCACCAGCCAACCCGAGATCACGAACCGATTCACCCACCTGCTTGCGTTCCAGGAAGCGGATCAGCCTGCGCCCATATATCAGTGTAATGAATAGCGAAGTCAGGACCGCGAGTAGTACGCGGAAGGAGATGAACCGATAGAGTTCACTCCCCGGGAACTTGATTCCCTCTTGTTTCAGCCAATCGAATAAATGATACAACATGGTTCCTGGTTTTGGAGTAATGCCCGTTCGTAACGGCCTCCTTATTTATCTAATAGTTCAAATATTTCCCGCACTACTTCCTTGTCGTCAAAATGATACTTCACGCCCTTGATCTCCTGGTATTTCTCGTGCCCCTTGCCTGCAATCAAGATGATGTCTTCCTGTTTTGCCAGGCTGATCGCCGTCTTTATCGCCTCTCTCCTGTCAACGATCGAGATATACTTTCTCTTCGCCGCGGGGAGTAAGCCCTCCTCCATATCCTTAATGATCATCGCAGGATCCTCGCTCCGGGGATTATCGCTGGTGAATATCGCCCTGTCGCTATGCTCACAAACCACCTCCGCCATCACCGGTCTCTTCGTTTTATCCCTGTCTCCACCGCAGCCCACCACCGTTATTACCTGTTCGAATCCCTTTTTCAATTTCCTGATCGTTGCCAGCACGTTGAGCAATGCATCAGGCGTATGGGCATAGTCGACGATCGCTATCACTTTTTCCTTCGGCGAGATCAGGTAATCGAATCTTCCTTCTGCACCGGTGAGGATGCTCATGCACCTGAGTATTTCCAGCCGGTCTTCGCCAAGGCAGATGGCCGCAGCATATACCGCCAACAGGTTGTAGGCATTGAATTCACCGATCAACCGGAAGTGAACTTCCTGGTCATTCACCAACATCGACAATCCCGACAAACTATTTTCAATGATCTTTCCTTTGAAATCCGCCAATGTCTTCAGACTGTACAAGTACTTCTTCGCATGTGCATTCTGAAGCATCACGATCCCCCGCTTATCGTCCGCATTGCTAATTGCAAAAGCGGTGGAGGGCAACGAATCGAAAAATGCTTTCTTCACCCGTATATACTCGTCGAACGTCTTATGATAGTCCAGGTGGTCATGCGTGATATTACTGAACACTCCTCCGGCAAACTGCAGCCCCGTGACACGATGCTGGTGCAATGCATGTGAACTCACTTCCATGAACACATGCGAACAACCCTCGTCGGCCATCTGCCGGAGCAATTGGTTAAGCTGGATCGGGTCCGGTGTGGTATGCGTTGCCGGCACTACCTTCTCACCGATGTGGTTGTCGACCGTACTCAACAACCCACATTTATACCCCAATGCCATAAAGAGCTTATACAACAAGGTGGCGATTGTTGTCTTGCCATTTGTCCCGGTAACTCCCACCACCTTCATCAGCGATGAAGGCTGACCGAAGAAATTACCTGCCATGTATCCTGCCGCCGCCGCGCTATTCTCTACCTGCACATACACGATGCCTTCTTTCTTTGCCGGCATTTCTTCGAAGACAATGGCTATTGCCCCATTTTCGATCGCTTTGTCAATGAACAAGTGGCCATCTGCTGCAACTCCTTTTATGGCCACGAATACCGTCCCGGCTGCAACTTTCCTCGAATCGATCTGTATATCCTTTACCTGGATGCCTGTGCTCCCTTCCACCGACCGGATCGGTACCTTATATAGTATATCCCTTAATACCACTGGAACACATTATTCATTTGGTCGTTACTATCCTTTTTTCACTTCATCTCAACTTAATTCCAATACCACCGCGGCTCCCCTGGTGAGTGCAACACCCGGAGGTATCGATTGACTCGTTATCTTGCCCCTGCCCTTCACCGCTACTTTTACACCCATGCTCTCAAGGATGAAAATCGCATCCTTCAATCCCATTCCCCTCACATTCGGCATCACCTGCTTCCGAAGCGGGCTTGTTCTTATCACCGGCTGATAGTTCACCGCGTAGCTGGTGCCCCATTCATCCTGCATGGAAGAATCGGTATAGTTAACCCCGAGGGTCTTGTACACGTTCTTAATATCATTGGCATTCCCGGCATAGAAATAAACAGCGCTATCCTTCTTTGCCTCAAACTGTATGGGCGCCTTCTTCTCGACATACATAGCATAAAGCTTGGTAGCGATCTCTCTGAATACCGGGCCGGCTAATGAGCCTCCATAGTGAATGGCTGCGTGCGGCTTCGAGCGAATGACCACGATACAGGTGTACTGCGGATCATTCACGGGAAAATATCCTACGAAGGAGGCCTGGTACACACCATCGCCATACCTTATGCTGCCATCGGCCACGTGCGCCGTACCCGTTTTTCCTGCAAGGACGAACGGCATGCCTTTGAATGCAAGCTTCCCGGTGCCTTCGGCAATGACCATTTCCATACTCTTCTTCGCAGCCTCGATCGTCGAGGGCTTGCAGATGTTCTTCTCCATGATCGTCGGCTCATATTGCTTTACTACGATCCCATTCTCCTGGATACTGTTTACGAGATACGGCTTCATCATGGTGCCATTGTTTGCAATGGCGTTGTAGAGTGTAAGCGTATGAAGCGGGCTCACCTGCAGGGCGTACCCGAAACTCATGGTGATCATATTCATTACCCCGCCGCTATTCTTCTCCAATGATGCGAGCTGAGGTTTGGGGATATTGGAAAGATCTATCGGCGACCTTACGTCCATATGAAAGCGATGCAAGTACTCCCGGAACTCCTTCGGATTCTGTGCAAATGCCTTGTATGCGAGTTTACCCATTCCCACATTCGAGCTATGCGCAAAACATTCCTCTACCGTCAGCACGGGCTTAGGCGCGCGTTCTGCATCGTTCACATTGCGCGGACCTACTATCATCCTTCCCGCGCTACCCACTTCTACAAGGTCGTCCAGCTTCGAGCTGCCCTTGTCGAGTATCGATAGGAGGGTAACAAGTTTTATCGTTGAACCGGGTTCGGTCACTCGAAGCGCATAGTTATCATCTTCCCAATAGCTGCCATCCGGCCGCCGGCCGAGGTTAGCCATCGCCTTTATCTTTCCAGTCTTGGTTTCCATCACGATGCAGGTACCGTAGAGGGATTCGGTCGATTCGAGCATTTTCAACAAAGCATTCTCGGAAATATCCTGGATGTTCACATCGAGGGTGGTGAAGACATCCTTTCCATTCTCCGGTTCCGTTTGAAATCCTTCTACCGGGATCGGGCCACCGGATGCATAACGAACGAGCCGTTGTCCCTTCTGACCGGTAAGTAAAGTATCGTATGTCTTCTCGAGGCCTACATTCTGCTTCTTGAGTTTTCCATTACTGGCGATATGCTCGCGGGAAAGACCGATGGTGCGGTTCGCGAGAAGTCCAAACGGCGACAGGCGCTTGCTGGATTCTTCCACGATCACGCCGCTTTTGTTGCGGCCGAGTTTGACGAGTGGGAACTGGCGGAAGGCCTTGTATTCTTCGAAGGAAAGTTTTTTCTTAAGGGGATAATAGCGGCTCTTCTTCTTATATCCCTCTCTCATGTCCGCCTTGTACTGGGCAGTGGTCTTATCGCCGAAGTACTTCGACATGGAAATGGAGAAAGAATCGATATTGTCGCTGAAGACCTTCCCGTTCTTATCTCGCAGGCCATCCGCCTGGAAGTCGACGTAAATATCAAATTGGGGAAGCGAGGTGCTCAGCATCTGGCCGTCTTCGCTGTAGATGGTGCCACGGTCGGCATCGAGCTCTACGATCTGCTGGTGCATGCTGTCACTCATGTTGCGCCAATGCTCACCCTGGAAGCGTTGGATATAGAATGCCTTGCCCAGGATCAGCAGGCTGAGTACGGCAATGCCGATGAAGCTGAGATACACCCTCCATAATATGTCACGCCTGGTTTCCAATGTCCGCCGCTGATTATTATTGTATGCTGCAGGTACGGCGTCCATCACCGTACCAAAATCTGATTACTTTTTTTCTTCTTCCGTAAGCACCACCGGTGCGTCTGCCAGTTCCTTCAAACCAAGCGGCTCAACGGCCTTGACCAATTCGCTCTGCTTGCTCCTGAACATCACTTCCCCCTTCACCGTCTTATACTCATGTTCCAACTCCTGTACTTCCTTTGCCGTTCTGTTGATCTTGCGAATGGTTTTATCCGCATAATGACCATTATATATGTACACCACTGCCAGGAAGGTCAGGAAAAGGAAAAATGGCACCTGCCTGACTACCGATTGGTAGTTGAGCCATTTCTTCCAACCCGTTACGACCGGTTCCTTGCGGACCGGCCGTTCGGGTGGGGTTTCTATATCATATGTACCGTCCTGTGCTTCCATTGTGCATTTCGATTCAATGCTGTTGTTTATCTTTTCAAACCATCATCACTTTCTCCGCTATTCTCAGCTTGGCGCTCCGCGATCTTGGGTTTGTCTTCTGTTCGTGTTGCCCGGCTACGACCGGCTTTCGTGTTATCACTTTCAATTCATTTACATCTTCCTCATTGATAAACGGGTTCGGCTCCGGTTCATCGAATGATCCGCGGCGAAAGAAATTCTTAACCAACCTGTCTTCTAAGGAATGAAAAGTGATGATGGCCGCCCTGCCACCCGGAAGGAGCAACGAGGGGATTTGCTGCAACAATTCTTTCAATGCGCCCAGTTCGTCGTTCACTTCGATACGCAAGGCCTGGAATACCTGGGCGAAATATTTATTGGGATTTCCCTTCACCACTTCCCGGAGAGCATTCTTAAAACCGTTGATCGTCTTCAACGCACCCTGATTGCGCATGCCGGCAATCGCCTTTGCAAGCGTCTTCGAATTGGTGACTTCGCCATATTGCTCGAACAACTTATGCAACTGTTGTTCGGAATACGAGCTGACCACCTTGTAGGCGGTAAGCTCCTGGCGCTGGTTCATGCGCATGTCCAGGTCGGCATCGAAACGGGTGGAAAATCCGCGTCCCGCTTCGTCGAACTGGTGACTGCTTACGCCGAGATCCGCCAGGATACCATTGACGGCTTCGATCTTTTGCAGCCGAAGAAACCGTTGCAGGTGACGAAAATTCTGCGGCACGAAGATCAACCGGTCGTCCTGTGGCAGGTTGCGCTGGGCCGCTGCGTCCTGGTCGAATGCGACGAGCTTGCCTCCCGGTCCCAGTTTTTCCAGGATGGCGCTGGCATGCCCACCACCACCGAAGGTGCAGTCAACATAGATCCCTTCCGCCGCGACGTTCAATCCGTCGATGGCTTCCGTGAGCAACACCGGTGTATGATATCCCGGTGTGGAAGGACCATGAGCATCGCCGGTGTCAGGGTGTCTATCCATGCCTGCAATTCCTAATTAGGTTCCTGGTTTTTTATTCATCACCTCATTTCCAAGGTTACTGAATGCTTCCGATGAGAATGAATCAAAGAGCTGTTTGTACTTATTACTATCCCATATTTCCAATTTGTCGCCAGCCGCTGCCAACACGATATCCTTTGCGTCCTTCTCCAGACCGGCATGAGCTTTCAGGTTTGGGGGGATTAACAGCCTGCCGGCGGAATCCGGTTCCACGTACGTGGCCCCGTTCAGAAAGCGGCGGCGAAAATCCCTTGCCTGGGGGTCGAATTCGTTCAACCCCTTAATTTTTGCAAAGAGCGGTTCCCAGTTTTTGACCGGGTAAAGACTCAGGCATTCCTCAAATCCCCTGTTGATAACGAAGCGCAGACCATCCCCTTCCGGCAGCTGCTTCTTGAAGCCAGCTGGCAGTAAAAAGCGACCCTTCGCATCCAAAGTAGCCTCGAATTCTCCGAGAAAGTCCATCAGTATCAGGGGTTTGAAACAATTTTCTTGCTAATTAACACAAAATAACACTTTTTCCCACTTAAGAACTTAAATTCGGCTTTTTTATTTTTTCCACAGAGATAAATATTATACAATCCTTACTGGGGGCTTCTTCCAATGAAAAAGATGTAAAAAATGGAGAAATGACGGTGTATAAACTGTGAATTGCGGTGGGTAACGCGTGGATAACGCGGAGTTCGGCAGGATATTCCGGAGTAAGGAAGTTAAAAGTCAAAATTAAAAAGTAAAAAATAGACTCTGCTCGAACAGAAGTTAAAACACTATTGAGTAGTGTTTATTTTTTACTTTTTCATTTTGACTTTTGACTTCTACCTTCTCTACTTGTAGTCCACTTGCAAAACGTCAGTACCTTTGCGCCTCATCAAACCGCGACAGTCAGTCGCAGCTTATGCATCCAAAAAATATTTCCATTGCCGATTTCAACTATGCATTACCCACCGAACGGATCGCTACACATCCATTACCGGAACGGGATTCTTCCAGGTTATTGATCTATAAGAATGGGAACATCACGCAGGATGTTTATCGCAATCTCGGTAATCATCTTCCGGAGAATTCACTATTACTCTTCAATGATACCAGGGTCATTGAAGCAAGGCTGATCTTCCAAAAACCTACCGGTGGCAACATCGAGATCTTCTGTCTCGAGCCGCATCAGCGCTACGCAGATATTACCAGCGCCATGCTTCAGCAGGGAAAGGTATGGTGGCAATGCCTCGTGGGCGGCGCTTCCAAATGGAAACCGGGACAGGTACTTGAAAAGAAAATAGGCGATGCCACCAACACCGTCGTTTTGCGCGCCGCATATGTGGAGAAGAACACCGGGCATTTCACCATCGAACTAAGCTGGTCGCCTGCGGACCTGACCTTTGCGGAGATACTGCATCATGCAGGGGCCATTCCGCTTCCTCCCTATATCAAACGAAAAGTTGAGGCATCGGATAGCGAACGTTATCAAACAGTATATGCAAGGACCGATGGCTCGGTGGCCGCACCTACGGCAGGATTGCATTTCACAAAGGCATTGTTCGATAGTCTTGCAAAGAAGAATATCGCTACCGAATACCTGACGCTTCACGTAGGTGCCGGAACATTCAAACCGGTGAAGGCTGCAACGATGGAAGACCATGAGATGCATGCAGAATTCATAGACGTTACGAAGAAAACAATTGAAAAGATCCTTGCTCATCTTCGCGGGCCGGTCATTGCCGTGGGCACTACTTCACTGAGGACCATCGAGAGCCTGTACTGGTTGGGCGTGCTGCTGCAGAATGGAAAGCAGGTTGACGAATCTTCCGGCGTGCTGGAATTAGGACAATGGGATGCCTACGAGTGCGCGCAACAGGATGTGCCAGCGGAGAATGCCTTGCGGAGTCTCCTGGATTGGATGGATGAACATGCGAGCGATAATTTAATAGCAAAGACGCGCATCATCATTGCGCCGGGATATAAGCCGAGGATAGCGCAAGCACTGATCACGAACTTTCATCAGCCACAATCTACACTGCTCCTGTTACTGGCCGCCTTAGTTGGAGAAGACTGGAGAAAGATCTATGATTATGCGATGGAAAATGATTTCAGATTTTTGAGCTATGGAGATGGATCGTTGATTCAATTTGGCAATTTGGCAATTTGGTAATTAGATAATGCCGCGTGCCGCTATTAGTAATGACTTTACTGATGAAGATCATTGGCACATTGTCAAATTGCCAAATTATCAAATTGTGCTAGTTCTTTCGTAACGGCAATTCCACCACAAACGTACTCCCCTTACCCAGCGTACTATCCACTCGTATTTCGCCGCCATGCGCCTGCACCATGGTCTTCACATAGCTGAGTCCGAGGCCGAAACCTTTTACGTTGTGCAGGTTGCCGGTATGTGCACGATAGAAGCGCTCAAACACGCGCTTGATAGTTTCCTTGCTCATGCCAATGCCATTGTCCTCTACTCTTATTACCAGGTGCTTCGGTGTGTTCTGCGTAGTGATCTTCAATTGCAGCGGCGCATTATCCTTTGAATACTTCACCGCATTATCGATGAGATTATTTATCAGGTTGGAAAAATGTACTTCATCGGCATTGACCAGGTCGTTCTCGGCATTCAGCAACACTTCCGCCCTGCCTTTCTTATCCTGCAGCTGCAACGCAAAATTATCGACCACTTCCTTTATCACTTCATGCACGTGCACCGGTACGAGATTGAGATCCACTTCCTGCCGTTCGAGTTGTGAAGCCTTCAGTATGGTCTCTACCTGCCTGTTCATGCGCTGGTTCTCTTCCTTGATGATCGAACTGAAATAACCGATCTTCTGGCGGTCCTGCAGTACCTTCTCATTCTTCATTGCATCCACTGCCAATGAAATCGTCGCTATCGGCGTCTTGAACTCATGCGTCATGTTATTGATGAAATCGTTCTTTATATCGCCGAGTTTCTTTTGCCGCAACATCGTATGCACCGTAAGGTAAAATGCGGCGATGATGATAATGGTGAACAATACGGCCATGATGATGCGGAACCGGAGTTTCTTGAGCGCGAAATCCTTCCAGTCGAGGGCTACCACGGTCAGGCTTTCCTCCACCGCCAGGTTCTCGGCCGCCGATCCGCTCGGCGCCAGCAGTCCGAAGCCCTTCGAATAATTGTGCACGGTGTCGTCGAACTCGCGGTCGAAATTCTTCGACTGCCGCTCGATGATGGAACGCATCCCATTTTGTGGACTTACCGTGGCCAGTACGAACTCGAATTTTACATTGTCCAGTTGCACCTCGTTGAATGCCGCGGCGATCTTCTTCTCCAGGTCTGCCGAAGTGAAGCGCTTGCCAATACTTATCGGTCGCAACAATTCCAGCGTGAAGTCGTCCGGGAAGATCGCATTCGAGCTTTTATTCGGGGCGAGATAGCCTCCTTTGTATTGGGCGAGCTCCTGCCCGACAATATCCACAGCACGATCGACCTTTTCCTTGATCTGCTCCTCTTTCAGGAGGATCATGTTGCGTAGCCAGGAAAGTTGAATGACAATGATCCCGATGAGGGAAATGGAGATCAGTATGATGATAATAGTAAATACTCTTTTCAAAGTAAACGTGCTTATTTATCTGAAAGATATTTGTTTTTTATAAGATGTGCTATTCCTTGTCGCTTCATTATCACTATGGCGGTGGCATCCTCCAAAAATACTAACTCCCGCTGCAGGAAGTGATATGCCGGGCTCCCGGGCTCTCTTTTTAACTTGCCTTTATGCCGCTACTGGAGCGTCAGAATTTTGGTGGCGCGGGTTAATAAAAAGATTTTATATCCTAACTTGAAGTATGATTGAACCCGGACCAGGAGTACTGTTGATTGCAGATCCATTTCTGAAGGACCCGAATTTCTTAAGAACGGTCGTGTTTCTGTGCGAACACAAGGAGGAAGGAAGTTTCGGCTTCGTGCTTAACCGGCGATATGAGAATACGCTGGATGAATTGATCCCGGAAGTTGACGGCGTGCGGCTCCCCGTGTACTATGGTGGCCCCGTACAGATCGACAGCATCCACTTCCTTCACCAATACCCCGAGGATATCCCCGGCGGTGTGGAGGTGCTGAAAGGCGTGTATTGGGGTGGCGATTTCGAGAAGGCGGTCGAACTGATCAAAAACGGGGGAATAGACCGGAACCGGATACGCTTCTTCATCGGTTACTCGGGATGGGGCACCGGCCAGCTGGCAGAAGAGATGATGGAGAAGACCTGGTTGACTGTCGAGGCCACGCGCAGCCTGATCTTTCATAAGACTGCGGAGGAGGTCTGGAAAGAATCGCTTAAACATCTCGGGGGCGATTATGAGATAATGATCAACTTTCCGATTGATCCGCAACTAAATTGAGTTTTTTTGAACCACGAAGACGCAAAGGAATACAATTTGCCAATTTGATAATTTGGCAACCTGCCTGCACCGAGGCTTCGGCAGGCAGGTGTGCCAATTGTGCGTGCTATTGGAATCCCTTTGTGTCCCTTGTGCTTTCTTTGTGTTCTCCGTGGTTAAATTGTATTCCTTTGTGTCCCTTCGTGCCTTTGTGTCTTAGTGGTTCAAATTTTCGTCTTAGTGGTTCAAAAAAAACCAGATCTTCAACCAAATCTAACTCATGAAACGACTTTCGTTCGCATTGCTTCTAAGCCTTAGCTTCTTTCTCTCTTCCTGTGATCAATTGAAGCAGATCGCATCGGCGCTGGCTCCGTCGGAATTTGAAATGGCGGCGGGTCTGAAAGATGCTTTATCGCAGGGCCTCTTTCGTGGCTTCGATGCGTTTGCGAATCCCAACGAGGGAAGTCCATTGGTCCGTTTCGCCTTTCCCGGCGATGCGGCGAAGATCGAGAAGACATTGAAGGACCTGGGCATGACGACCCTGGTTAACCAGGTAACGGTCAAATTCACCAATGCAATGTCATCGGCCGTTGTTGCCGCGAAGCCGGTCTTCCTGGATGCGGTGAAGCGAATGACACTGAGAGATGTCACCAGCCTTCTTATTACAGACAATACACATGCGGCCACAGATTATTTCAAGTCGACCATGTCACCGCAGTTGATGACGGCCTTCCGCCCGATCGTGGACAGCACGGCCAATCTCAATGGAGCGAATAAGGAATGGAGCAATCTGGTAGGCGTGTATAATAAGATCCCTTTCATAAACAAACCGCTCGAGAGTAGTTTGACGGATTTCATTGCCGCCCGCGCCATCGACGGCATGTTCCTGAAAGTAGCGGAGGAGGAAAACAATATCCGTACGAAATACGAATTCCGTAAGACGGATATGATGAAGAAGGTGTTTGGATACGCGGAAACAGAATTGAAGAAAAGAAAGGCGCAATAGAATTTGACAATTTAGTAATTTGATAATTGGCAATGATCCTTATCAGTAGAGTCATCACTGATAAGAGCATGCAGCATTATCAAATTGCCAAATCATCAAATTGTCAAATTGAAAAAGGGATCAACCGCCCTGGGCGGTGGTTTCTACCGGTACTGCACCTTCTGCCAACACAGTTATTTTATTGTCGAGCACTTCAACAAATCCTCCCTGTATATCGAAGTAGGCGAGATGATTTTGTTTATCCTTTAATACTTTTAGCCGGCCGGCCTTCAATGCACTCACCAACGGTGCGTGCTTGTCCAATACCTCGAACGATCCGCTGATGCCGGGCAACTGAACCCCATAGACCTCGCCGCTATAAAGCTTTTTTTCTGGTGTAAGTATTTCTAAATTCACTGGAACAATTTGGCAACCTGCCTACCGGTAGGCAGGTTTGATAATTTGATAATTTGGCAATTTCAACACTCAACAATTTGTAGTGCTCTTCCCGGGAGCATTATCAAATTGCCAAATTATCAAATCACCAAATTGTATTACTGCGCTTGCGCCATCAGCTTCTTACCCTTCTCCATCGCATCATCGATATTACCGACAAGGTTGAAGGCCGCTTCCGGGTATTCATCTACTTCGCCATTCATGATCATATTGAATCCGCGGATCGTTTCCTCGATCGGAACGAGTACACCCTTCAGACCCGTGAATGCTTCGGCCACGTGGAAAGGCTGTGAAAGGAAACGCTGCACCTTACGCGCACGCGATACCACCAGTTTATCTTCATCGCTCAACTCATCGAGACCGAGAATGGCAATGATATCCTGCAGCTCCTTGTAACGCTGCAACATGAGTTTTACATTATTCGCACAGTTGTAGTGTGCATCACCAACGATCAATGGCGTCAGGATCCTCGAAGTAGAATCCAATGGATCCACCGCGGGGTAGATGCCTAAGTCGGCGATCTTACGCGACAGTACAGTGGTCGCATCCAGGTGAGCGAAGGTTGTCGCCGGCGCCGGATCCGTCAAGTCATCCGCCGGTACGTACACCGCCTGCACGGAAGTGATGGAGCCGTCTTTCGTGGAGGTGATCCTTTCCTGCATCAGTCCCATCTCGGTTGCGAGTGTAGGCTGATATCCTACTGCGGAAGGCATCCGTCCAAGGAGCGCCGATACCTCGGAACCCGCCTGGGTGAAACGGAAGATATTATCAACGAAGAAGAGGATGTCGCGTCCTTTGCCCTGGCCATCGCCATCGCGATAATATTCCGCAATGGTCAGACCGGAGAGAGCCACCCGTGCACGGGCACCGGGGGGTTCGTTCATCTGTCCGAATACGAAAGTGGCCTTGGAGTCGGCAAGTTCTTTCATATCCACCTTGGAGAGATCCCAGCCGCCTTCTTCCATGCTATGCTTGAAGGCTTCTCCATATTTCATGATGCCTGCTTCGATCATCTCTCGCATCAGGTCATTTCCTTCACGCGTTCTTTCGCCAACACCCGCAAATACGGATACACCGGCATATGCTTTTGCGATATTGTTGATAAATTC
>Ga0193753_10001999_pt1 | contig 16695 bp, 19 predicted proteins | sample H1c2metaG_FD_144925 | JGI IMG/M metagenome (GOLD analysis project Ga0193753, IMG submission 144925) | Soil microbial communities from a riparian zone of the East river system, Colorado, United States - H1c2 | ecosystem: Environmental > Terrestrial > Soil > Riparian zone | place: USA: East... | reverse complement strand
GGCGATGCGAACACGGCGCTGATTCTCGGCGTCGTCAGCTTCTTTTGTTGCGGCCTTCTCGGCCCGGTCGCGATTGTGAAGGGCCTCGCCGCCAAGAAAGTCATCGCGCTCAGTCCGGGCACGCCCGGCGATGCCAAGGCAACCATCGGCATTGTGCTCGGTGGCCTGGCGATCGCGCTGTGGGGCGTCGGAATTCTCTTCCGCGTTTTGCTGCAGTCGGCCACGCGTCACCATTACTGAGCTGAGCTGACCACCGGTCACCGTAGCCACCGCAGCGTAACGAGCTATCTGCACTCGGTCTCGGCGTTGAGCTACGCGCTGCTCGGAGTCTTTTGGACTCCCCGAAAGGCCGCCGCGACCAAGGCTTCCGCGTGCGCGTCGTCCAACTCCGCGTGGCCGACGAGAAGGCGGAAAATCATTGGCCCAAAAATCAGGTCCATGCCGATTTCCGGGTCCAGATCTGCGCGGATTTCACCGCGCTTTACGCCGCGCTCCCAGATGGTCCTCACTTCGTCAAGGCGCGATCGCAAGAAGCGATCGCGAAACAGCGTCAGAAACTCCGGATCGCTCTGCCCCTCGGCAACGAATTGGCGAAACATGCTGCCTTGGGGGCTCGTGTAAAAACGAATCACCGATTCGAGCTCCAAGGTGAAATCCTCGAGCGCCGAACCGGTATTCGGAATGTCGACGCTCAATCGCATACTCGAAAGAAACGCATCCAAGGCAACGAGATTCTTGTTTGGCCACCACTTGTAGAGGGTGGCCTTGCTCACGCCCGCCCGCTGGGCAATGGCATCGGCGGTCACGTCCCGCAGGCATTTCTTCTTCAGGAGCTCTGTGGTCGCGGCCAAGATCGCCGCTTCGCACGCGTGGCTCCGTTGCCGTCCACGGGGTTTCGTCTCGGCCGATGGCTGCGATTCGAGTGCGAGTCGGGATGCATTCTTCGCGATGGCCATCGGCACTCCGTAGAAGGGTTTAGAAGGTTTGGCTCGGCTGCGGGTCGGGCAGAAGAGCGGGGATAATAGAAACTATACGTTCAGTTTTTTACCTCGCGAAAATTTTTTCAGTGAATCAATGGGCGGGGCGGCTGGCGCCCGTGCTGCCCGTCACCGTGGCCGACGTGACCGTGGTCGGAGCCGCGACGAATGGGCGGGCATTCGCGGAGGGTTTGTAAGAGCTCGCCGTGGCCGACGCGTTTCCCGCTGTGGGTGCCTTCGCAGAAGCCGTCTGCGCGCTGCTCGCGCTCGGGGCTTTCGCCGCGGCGGTCGTCTTCGCCGTGGGGGCCGTCTTCACCGTAGGAGCGCTCTTCGCGGAAGCCGTCCGCACGGGGGCGGCGCTCACGCTGCTGCCGACGACGCCGGTCACGCCGACGGGCGGCTGGACGGCGAGCGGGCGCGAATTCGGCGACGGTTGGTAGAAGCTCGAAGGGTCCGGCGATTGCGCAAACCCGTTGGTCGAGTAGCCGACCAAACCGAAAGCAAAGGTTGCAGCAAGCGACGCAATTCGAAATGTTTTCATGACCGTTCTCCCGGTTCCTCTTTTAGAAACTGATCGTTCAGTTTCAGACACCAGATAACATAAACTGGACGTTTAGTATTGCAATGTCCGCGGTTCATTTTTCTCTCAAACCGCGTATCGGCTTTGGCGGCCACAAGCGCGCAGGCTTGTTCCTGCCGGTCGGTTTCTGCCGGTCGAATGGGTTGCGGGAGGCGGCGTGAGCGGTCAGGCGACCGGCCGCGATCGGCCGCGAAACTCGTCGCGGCGTCGGTAGAGTGTAGAGCGCCAGCGATGCCCGTCCATGAGCATGATATCGACGCGCTGTATTCCGTCCTTCCGGCCGAATTCATCGACGCGCGCAAGGCGCTGGCCACCCGCGCGAAGAAGGAAGGCGACAAGGAAGGCGCCGCACGGATCGCGGCGCTTCCGAAGCCGTCGGTGGCCGCGTGGACGGTGAATCAGTTGTATCGAAGCGCGAAAGGCAAAGTCGATGTGCTGCTCGATGCCGGCGCCTCGCTGCGCGAGGCCCATCGCCAGGGCGCACGTGGCGTGCGGGATGTGTTCGTCGCGCAGCAGGCGCAGCGCGCCGCCGTCGATGCACTGGCCCATGCCGCGCGGTCCATTCTCGAGAAAGCCGGTTTGCCGGCCTCGGAAACGACGTTGGCGCGCGTCGGTGAGACTCTGGTTTCGATTTCGACGCTGAATCGATGGGGGGGTGGCAAGGCGGGGCAGCTCGCGAAAGAGCTTGCGCCGCCGGGGTTCGATGCGTTGCTCGAGGTGCTCGGCTCGAGCGATGAGGTCACGCCGCGCGCGAAGGCGGAACCGCCGACGGCGCCACCGCCGGATCGCGCGCCGGATCGCGAAAAGGAGTCGCGAGAATCGCGCGCATCCCGCGAGGCGCAGCGCAACGCTGCGATCGAGGCACGGCGTAAGGCCGAAGCGAACGTCGCCGAGGCCACGCGAGACAAATCGCACGCGGAGACGCGCGCCAAGGCGACGCAGCTCGAAGCAGCCGAAACGCAGAAGAACGCGAATGACGCGGAGGCGAAAGCGCGGCAGCTCGCCGACGCGCTGAAGGCCGCCGAGGCCGCGCTCGCGCAGGCCAAACGCGATGCAAGCGAAGCCGCCAAAGAGGCGAGCACCCTGGCCGATCGGGCCGAGGAGGCGCGCACGGCGGCGGACAAGGCCCGCCGCGTGAACGATGCCGCAGCCGAGGAGCTCGCGCGCGCCGAGGCGCATCTCAAGGCCGCACGACGCGCAGAGCACCCTGCGAGGCCCAATGGCCTTTCGTGAGCTTCTGGGACGCTCGCGCGAGCTCGCCGAGCTCGAGGTGGCTTTCGAGCGCGCCATCGCGGGTCAGGGCAGCGTCTTTCTCCTCTCCGGTGAGCCTGGCATTGGAAAAACCCGGCTCGCCGAGTCGACCATTCCGCGAAAATCACAGCCACTTCGAATACCAGAGAGCCACCAGCCATTCGCGCGAGGACGGTGTCCTGGAAGCTGGCCCCGAAGGCGTAGAACGGGGTGTTGTCCAAACGGTATTGGCCGGGCCCACGAGAGTTGCCCAAAGGGTCTCACTGGCCGAACCGTGCCCCGCTCCGGGCTCCAACTGGAATAGGACCTTTACCGCACCGCTCTCGATCCCGCGGCTCAACGCATCGCTTTCTTCCTAACCCGTCGAAGGATGATTTGAATCTCCTCCCTCAACTGTGGGTCCGTTCCTAAATCCATTAACGCGGCCCGCGCTTGTGACGTTCTGGAGCGCTCCAGCGCGCGCAGTAACAACAGCCGGCTCGAACCGTGTCTCGGCTCCCGTGCCAGCTTGATCACGTCATCCACCTGCTCATCATCCGCCACTCCTGCAAGCGCTACAGCAAGGTAACCCCTCCACGAAGGACGTCGCTCACGCGGCTTGCGTGATGCGGAGAAGCGTGGTTGGGGGCTGACGCCGCGGCTAGGTCGTGCTTGGCTGGGCGGCATGTTGCCGCTTGAAGGGACACTGCTGGAGAAACTGCGGAAGGTCGAAGCGCTGCACGCTGGGACGAAGGTCGAGGGGGAACGGGAGGCGGCGCGGCGAGCAGCGGAGCGTATTCGCGAACGGCTCGCGGAGCTGCGCGGACGCGAGAAAGAGGTGGAGCTGCTTTACCGGCTGCCCGACCCGTGGAAGCGGCGCCTGTTCGTCGCGCTCTGTCGTCGTTACGGGCTGAAGCCATTCCGGGAAGCGGGCCGCCGGAGCACCACAGTGCAAGTGCGCGCGCCGCGGACGTTTCACGATCGGACGCTGTGGCCCGAGTTTCAGGCGCTCTCCGACGAGCTCGACGCGCACTTGAACGAGCTGATGTAGCGCGTGATTCGCGAAGCGATCAACGACGACGTGAGCGAGCCGCCGGAGGCACCCAAGGCGCTGCCCGCACCGGAATGAAGAGGGCGACGCGCGTCAGGCGTCGAGTGCGGGGAGATCGAGCGCGTCGCGATCACCGACAAAGAGCTCGGGATGCCGGACGAGCATACGATCGGGGAGCAGGTCGCGGAGCTTCGCGTTGGGCCATCCTTGGACGATGAGCTTCGTGACGAGATGGAGATAAGCACGCGGGTCGACGTCGTGCACGATGGCAGTGGCGGTGATCGACAGGATGTGCGCGGTGCGCTCGCCGCCGAGATCGAGCCAAGTGAAGAGCCAATTCTTACGGTTATGCGCAGGTACGCATAAACGTAAAAACTGGATGCACCTCGGCTCCGACGATGCCGCCGAAGTGGCCTGCACGTGGCTGTCGCTCATCGCCTCCGCGCGCCACGCCGGCCTCGACTCCGAGGAGTACCTGCGCGACCTGTGCCGCGTCCTGCCCAGTTGGCCCAGAAACCGAGTGCTCGAACTCGCTCCCATGAACTGGCTCGCGACCCGCGCTCGACTCCTGCCCAAAGAGCTCGAGGCGCCCTTGGGAAAGATCACCATCCCGCCTCCGCTCAGCCAGTCCCCATAGCAGTGCTGCGCTCGATAGCTCCGTCATTCCTGGCATCGAGTCTAGGTCGCCCGTTGGACCCGGTCACGACGCGCTTCGCAGGACGGATACGAGGATGGAGTGAAGCCGCTCGATGACCTCCTTTTCGGAGTCGTTACGCTTGCCCGAGAGCGTCACTTTCTCGACCGTCTTCCAGATTAGCGGTGTGGCACGGCCGTGGCGCGTGACCAAGTACAGGCAGATCGTCGCGTGCCCGTCCTTGTCGAACTCCGTCCAGTCGAGCGCGGCGACGATCTGCTGCCGATCGCCCACGACGAACCGGACCCACGGCTCGAACAGCCTCCAGAGCGTCATCCCGTCGTTGCTCAGCAGTCGATCGACCTGCTTGGTCCCGTGCTTTGCGTCGCGTCCACTGGCCGCCGCCAATCCCGCCCGATGGCGTGGATCGCGAGGTTGGCAGCGTGGAGCACTCCTGTCACGGCCAACGCGATCGAGAGCACGCGCTTGGCGTGCATGTCTTCGCCGAGCAATCCGTCCACGAACCGATGTACGCTCTTCGGCGTGACGCGCACGCGGCCGCGCCGCTTCTCGGAGTTCTTTGTCGATGCATACGAGGTTGTCATCATGCCTGTTCGACGACGCCCCCATCAATGGATTCAACTCGGCACGTGATCGCGCTCGGATTTCCCGCTCGCGATGAGGGGATCCCTCAGGACGGGGCGCGCAAGCTCGTCGGAGTCGAGGCGTGCGCGGGTGGCGGCCCAGTACTTGGGCGCAAGCTCGAGGTAGCGGTCGCGGGGCCAGTGCGGCAGGACGCGGATGATCTCGGCGAGGTATGTCTCGGCGTCGAGTCCGTGCAGCTGACACGAAGCGATGAGCTAGAAGAGATTCGCGGCGGCTTGGGCGTGGTCGTGCGAGCCGAAGAAGAGCCACGCTTTTCTCCCACTGCAAATGGGCCGAAGGGCGGGTGCCCGCAAGCATGTCCGAACACGCGAAGTCCTAATCTCTGATAGAGCAGGTGGGAAGCGACTTTGACCGACGGTCGCTGAGCTTTTCGTGAAACCTCTTGAACGATGACGCTGGTCACCTTGTATCGGCCCGTTGGGCCAGAAGAATTGGGGTTGATTCGGGCCTCGGGCTGGAAGGCGTTTCCGCCGAGACTCCCGGAGCAGCCGATTTTTTATCCTGTGGTCCAAGAAGCGTATGCGGTGCGCATTGCCCGAGACTGGAACGTGAAGGCGAGTGGTGCGGGTTTCGTAATGAAGTTCGAAGTGGATGGCGAATATCTGAGCCAGTTCGATGTGCAATATGCAGGCGGCCGGGAGCACGCGGAATACTGGATTCCGGCGGATCGCTTGGGGGAATTCAACGGGCACATCGTCGGGACAATCGATGTCGTTGCGGAGTTTCATGCCTGAGACGAGCCGCGTTTGCGGCCGCGAGGGGAGTTGGCGTGCCATGTTCGGCGCCTGTTGCTCGAGCGGAAATTACGTTAGCTGCGCTGGAGAGGAGCGCCGCCTTGCCGGACGTGCATGAACAGCGCGAAAGACAGCAGCGACGCCAATCCCGCGGCGGCCGCCAGCATGTGGACCACCGGAACGTAGCCGTGGTGCTTGATGATCACGCCGGCGATCCACGGGGACATGGAGGCACCCGCGAACGTCATCAGCAAAAGGAAACCCTGCGCGGTTCCGCGTTCGCGAGCGGGAACGCTATCGATGATCGTTCCGTACATGTTGGGCTCTGCCCAGCCGCGGCCGAATTGGGTGACGCCATAGCACGCGAGTGCGACGAAAACGCCGCCGGTGTGCACGATGGCGAATGCGGCGGGGACGACCGCGAGATACGGAAGGCACACGAGTAGGGGGCGGGCCCCACGCAGGCGGCTCGAGAGCACGTCGGAGACGGTGCCGCCGCCGAGCTGACCGAAAAGCGTTGCGGTGAAGAACGCCCCGGTGAGAACGCCCGCGGACGTGACCGAAACGTGCCGCGCTTCCACCAAGTAGAGCGGCAAAAAGGTGTTCAGACCGTTCATCGCGAACATCGCCGCGCACGCTGCGAGCGCAATGAGAAGGACGGACGGGGACGTGACGATCTTCCAATAGGGGCGCAAGTCCGAAACGGGGCCGTCCGCGCCCGCGGTGCTTTTGCTTCCGCGAGGCGGCTCGCGAAAGTAACGCGCGAGGACCGCGGCCAAGGCGATGCCCGGTACGACCGCGAGGAAAAAGGGTGCCCGCCAACCCAATCGCTCGCCCAAAAAGCCGCCGATGGCGTAGCCCGCCGATCCGCCGAGTGTTGTGCACACGCCGTGAAGCGCAATGGCCTTTCCACGTAGGTTGGGACCGAAGAGATCGCCGATGAGCGAAACCGCGGTCGGGAAATAGCCTCCTTCGCCAAGGCCGGTCAGCGCGCGCCACACGAGCAGGGATGTAAATCCGACGGCCGTCCCGCTCATCATGGTGACGACGCTCCACACGAGCAGGGCGATGAGCAAGATCGTCTTTCGTGGCCATCGGTCCGACAGCGCACCGATGAGCGGGGCCGATGCCGCGTAGACGATGGTAAAGCCCGTCGTGAGCGCACCGAGCGCACCCGTGTCGATGTGGAACTCTTTGGCGATGAGCCCTTGCAGCGGAAACACGAGGTGCCGGTCCATGTAATTGAGGAACGCGAGCGCCATGAGGATCCCGAGTGCGCCCCATCGGTTCATCGTTTTTGGGGTGGAGACCTGCGGTTCACTCGAGATGATCGGTGCATTCTGCACGGGCTAGCTCCTCCGCCCCCGAGGCGATCGAGACTACGCGCCGGCGACGTACTTCGATACGATCGGGTGCGTTCGGAGAGATACAAAGGGGAGACGAGGAACGACAAGATGGATCGCCTTACGCTGAAGTTCGCCGCGGAAGCACTTCTCCGCGCCAACGATCGCAATGGGTGCACAGTGCCCGCGCCGGCGCTCTATCCGCATCAGTGGAACTGGGACAGCGCGTTTTGCGCCATCGGTTGGGCGTATCTCGACCCGCGTCGCGCTGCGGGCGAGCTCGAGATGCTGCTGCGCGGGCAGTGGAGCAGCGGCATGATCCCCCACATCGTGTTCAACCCCGCCGCCACGAATTACGAGCCGAACCCCAAGGTGTGGCGGATCGAGGGGGCTCGCGGCCGGCCCGAAGGCGTCGAGACCTCGTCGATCACCCAACCGCCCGTGCTCGCCACGGCCGCACGTTTCGTATTGGAGCGATCGGGCGGCGATCGCGTCGTCGAGGAGGCGCTCCGGCGCGTCGTGTTGGCCGCGGACAAATGGCACGCGTGGTTTCTTCGCGATCGCGATCCGGTGGGGCAGGGGATCCCGGCCATTGTTCATCCCTGGGAGAGCGGGCTCGACAACGCCCCGCGCTGGGACGACGCGCTCCAGCGCATCGAGCCGGGGGAGGTGACCTATCGGCGGCGCGACGATTCCGTGGTCGACCCGAAGGAGCGGCCGACGCGCTTCGACTACGACCGGTACTTTTTCCTCGTCGAAGAGCGGGCAAAGCTCTCGTTCGCGCCGCCCACACCGGCCACGGTCAGCTTTCTCGTCCAGGACGTGGCGCTCGCATCGATCCTCTGCCGCGCTGAGGAGGATCTCCATGCGCTCGGACGCGCGCTCGGCGTCGAAGTGCCGGACGCACTCGCGAGGCGCGAGAAACTCAAGTCGGGTATTGCGCGGCTCTACGACGCAGGCCTCGGCTACTATCACGACTTCGACCTCGTATCGGGGACGCCGATCGACGTCGATCACGCTGCAGGCTTTCTCCCACTGTTCGCAGGAGTCGTCCCGCTCGATGTCGTGCCTCGCCTCATTGCCCGCCTCAAGGACCCGGTCCACTACGGTACCCCATGGCCGGTGCCGAGCGCTCCTAGGTCCGATCCGAAGTTCGATTCACGTCGCTATTGGCGCGGGCCGAGCTGGATCAACGTCAATTGGATGATCATCGAGGGTCTGAAGCGCGCATCGTGGCGCGCGGACGCGGCGTCGCTCGCCGATCGCACCCTCGACCTCGTCGCCCGTTCGGGCTTTTACGAGTACTATGAGCCTCTGACCGGCGAGGGACTCGGCGCAAAAGGCTTCTCGTGGACCGCAGCCTTGGTGCTCGATCTCCTGGCGAAATCGTAATGCGCGACGCCCGACTGCGCGTCGGTTTGACCCGAAAAGAAGGTCCTTGACGTACAACTTATAAGTTGTGCACCCAATTCAAGCATGATGGCAGGGGCGGGGTTGTCACCGTTCCGCATCCAAAGAAAGACATGCCGACCGGCACACTGAAGAGCATCGAACGCGCCACCGGTGTCAAGCTGACCTGAAGGAGGACCATGCATTACGCGGCATACATCTCACGGGAAGGCGACAACGTTCTCGCGGAGTTTCCCGATTGCCCGGGTTGCCAGACGTTCGCTGAGAGCGGTGACGCACTCGCCGATGCGGCGCGCGAAGCGCTCGAGGGATGGCTCGAGGCTCATCTTGTGGATGGTCAGGTGCCGCCCCGCCCGGTCTCTCGTACTGGCGCGCCCCGGAATACGAAGGTCGCTCAGATCTCCGTGCGGGCCCGGCTTGCCGCGGCATTGCAGGTTCGATGGGCGAGACACGAAAGAGGGCTGTCTCAAAGAGAACTCGGAGATCTCGCGAGCGTGAGGCAACAGCAGATCAACAAGCTCGAAGACCCCGACCAGAACCCGACGCTCGAAACCTTGGAGAAGGTTGCCCGCGCTTTGGGGGTCGAGCTCGACGTTGGGTTCGAGCCCGTGCAGCGGATCTCTCTGCCTGCGCCGGCACCATCTCGTATGAAGAGGAAACGTTAGGCTAATCAAACGATGCAAGAGAACGAGGTAGGCGCCGTAACTGTGCCGCCTTGGAACGCTTACGCGCCATTCCCGTACTGCAGTTTCGGATACCAGTCGGTCCCGCGGCCCTCGGGGGTGGTGTCGAGAATGGTCCAGAGTGGGTCCGGATCGGGCGCACCGCGTGGATCCTGGCCCGGATCGGCGGTCTCGGCACCCATTTCGTTGCTCCAGAAGTGACGGATGGTGCCGCCCCTCCGCGTGAAGACATTGTACGCGGGTATGTCCGCATCCTCGGCGCTGACGTAGTCGCGCGTATAGTGGCCGGCCGTGTCCGAATAGACCTTGAGCTTCGTCCAGCCGCGCGCCTGCTTGGCCGCGCGTAGGCGGTCGATCGGCGAGCGCGCCACCATCACGAAGGCCGCGCGCTGTTCGATGTCAGAAACCTTTTGCTCCCATGTGCTCATGAACGAGGTGCACGACGGACAGGGCCGCTCGCGCTGCGGACCGAACATGTAACTGTAGACGACCAAGGTCTCCTTGTCGCCGAACAGGTCGGCGAGGCTCACAGGCCCGGCCTCTCCCTCGAAGCGGTAGTCGCCCGTCACCTGGCCGCCCGGCGGCAGTTGGCGCCGCTGCTCCGCGACCCGCTCGATGTGGCGCCTCAACTCGATTTCCTCGGCAAGAAGCGCGTTGCGCGCCTGCCGGTAATCTGCGCTTTCGTTGGGGAACCGAGCGCGGTTTTTCTTCGCCAGCTCCGTCGATGGTGTGAGTGCTTCATGCTTCGCCATGACTGCTCTCCTCTCGGTCGCCGCGGTGATTGACTTAACGTGTTGATATCAACATAAATACCATTGTCAAGGATGGCCGACCTTTCTGACCGAACCACGCTTCACGTGCGTGACCATTGTTTGTGCCTCCACGTGCAGCGTGCGGCACGTGCTCTGGCCCGGCAGTTTGACGAAGCGTTCCGCCCGCTCGGGTTGACCCATGGGCAATTCTCGCTCTTGATGTCACTCAACCGCGCCGACCCGCCGATTCTCGGCTCGGTGGCTGCGCTGCTCGCCATGGATCGAACGACGCTGACGGCCGCACTCAAGCCGCTCGAGCAGCGCGGACTGGTCCGAGTGGCCGTGGATGAAGAGGACCGGCGAAGCCGTCGCCTGGTGTTGACGGCGAAAGGGCGAAGGCTGCTCGCGCGCTGCGTTCCCATCTGGCAGCGGACACACGCCGAGCTCGATGAGGCGCTCGCGAACAGCGACGCGGACCGCCTACGCGGGGATCTTCGAGCGTTGGGCCGCGACCCCGCGCAGCGTGTTCGCGTTCACGAGCCGTGAGCGGGGTCCCGAAGAAACGCCGTCACGGCCTCCACGAATTCGCGGCGAGCCTCGAAATACACGAAGTGCAGCAACCTAATCGAGGCGATCAGGGGACCGTTGCGCCGGCGTACACTTTTTTGACGAAGAGGGGCTCCATTTGGTCCTTCAGGTCCGGTGCGTTTTGCCGGAGGAAGTCGAGGAAGTCTTCCGTCGTATAGAGCTGGCCGCGGAACTGCTGGTGAAACGCTTTGAGGACGGGCTTCACCCCGCCTCGGTCCTTCAGGAGCAAGTCCAGGCCCTGGAGCATCGCCGAGCCTTGGTCGTAGGACGCTTCGGGCGTGTGGCGCTGGTAGGGAGAGGAGACCGCGAGAGGCACGTACTTTCCGTCCAGTTTGATCGACGAGGCCCGCGGATAGCCGTCGTCGCGCCACTCGGCGATGGCCTCGTCGACCCAGCCCGAGCGCCCTGTCGCGGGCCTGGCCGACCGGCCAAACCACTGGTGGAGCATCTCGTGTCCCAAGGAGCCGCGCCCCTTGGGGGTCTTCTTGGTGGCGTCGAGATCCGATTGCACGGCCCCGTCGTACTCCTCCGGATCGTTCACCCCGTTGAGCGACGTGAGCAGGCTGTCGTGCGGATAAGGACCGTAGTCCGCCTCGAGCTCCTGAAGGAAGACCTTCATGTCCGCAATTGCCAGATCCGCATCTCCCTGCTGCGTGCCGTAGGCGGTGAGGGGAATGGTTCTTCCGTCCACGCTCTTGTATTCGCCGGTGGCAAAGCTGTAGTTGCTCCGGTCAATCACGTGCAGAAACCAGGAAGACGTGTTGTCGTGGACGGGGAAGGTGATCTTGAAGCTGTCGCCGTCCGGGCCATCACGTCCGGCTGTTGCCCCGCCGGAGCGTGCAGGATGTTCACCGACAACGTGAACGGATACCGATCTTTCTCGAAGCCAGACGGAAAGTAGCGCTCGGTGAACCCTCTGGGCTGTGTGTCGTCTTGATTCGAGAGGAACTCGGCGCCACCTTTCTTGAACTCGATTCCCTCGATGGCCGTCCCGTCCTTGGCCTTGCCTTCCTTTAGTGCGTATTCGTCGAAGTCGAGCGTGTGCTTTCCTTGGGGCAAGGTGCCGTCGACCATCCGCATGACCGACTTGCCGTCCGGAGACGTCACCACGGCGAGCGGCAGCTTCTGCCCACCGTCCACGGTGACGAACTGCGCCGTCTCGGGGACCACGTCCAGCAACGGCCCGCCGCCCTCTGGCTGGTGAATCTCGATGTCCATATGGGCCTTCACCGTCGCCTTCTTCGCGTCCACATCGATGTTCAGGGTCGTATCGGATCCGTTGATGTCCACGAAGATGGCCGTCTTTCCGTTCGCCGGAAAATCAGGCGGCGCTTTCTCCGTGTCCGGAGGCGCGTCGCTGGGCTGCCCGGGAGTGTCGCTCTCGGGCGTGCCGCTTCCCTGGGTCTGCGAGTCGAGGTCATTCGTCGTGCTCGGGTTCGGGGCGGAGCACGCCGGATTGAGCGAGGCCGCGAGCATGGTCAAGGGGATCGCGACCAGGAACCTTGTCGAAGCTCTTTGAACTCTCATAGTCCACACCTGATACGCAATAGGTGTGCCCCCGCCCCGGTCCCGAGAGCATGCCGTACTGCGATTCGACATTCCGCGTCCGATGAATGGAGCGCCGATATTTTTTCCCGCGACTGACGTGATCTTACTTCGGCGGTGTCCCAAACATGATCCACGCTGCGGGGCCGAACGATCCACTTAGGCGAAGATACCCGCTCAATTGCAGTGGTTTCAATGCGTCAGATATCGTGGTTTCGATGCATCAAGATGGATGATGCGAGGCACGTCTCTGCATCACTCTAACGGGCCGGCCGTAGCCGCGCCTTCTGTCCCCAGGGGCACGTAAAGGCGCCGGGCTTGGTCAAAATCCAGAGGGTGGGCACGGGCGGCGGTTCGACCGCGAAGGGGCCATCGCCATCGGTGAAGTACACGACGCCGTCGACGTCATGTGCGCCGAGAATCGAGGGCGCGAAGACGGGACGCAAATCGGTGCCGCCGCGCCCCATGACCTTCTCGAGATGGCCCGCGAACGGATACACGCGCGCCACCGATGCGTCGCACTCGGCCACGATCACGTGGGCTCGTTCGGACAGTGCCATCAATTGACGCGCGATTTCTTCGATGGCGATGAGCAAACGCGGGATGTCCGAGCGGCGGAGCGTCCAGCTGCGCCCGGGTACCTCGAAAATGCGGTTGGGGAATCGGCGGCTGGGACGCGACCAGGTGTGCACGGGCGCCCGCGCGCGCGCGGCGAACATGCTCAAGGCGGCCCGCCAGTCCATGGGCTCGTCCGGCATGCGCGTGGTGTCCATCAGCTCTTCGACGATGCGCGCGGGGGTTCGTCCGGCCAAAAGAAAGCGGCGCGGCACATCGCGCTCCTGGGTGAGTTCCTGCTCTTCTTCGTCTCGGTACTCGTTCAGCGCGCCCGCGACCAAGACCGCCGTTTGCGCCACACCGCCCGGGGCCGTTCTTCCACGGACCAAAAATCGATGGTCGTCGACGGTGCCCGATCCGTTTTCCCCGGGAGACGGCCTCGGACGCTTGCCGGTTTTCTTCACGTGCTCGACCAGGATCTCGTAGCGCTCGCGCGTGCTCTGCCCGGGGCGAATGCCCACCGCCGAATAGGCGCGGCAGGTAACCGCCGGAGGCAGCGGTTCTTCGATGTACTCGTTGGCCGACATCTCGACCGCGAGATCCATCAGCTCCGGCTCCGCGGCAGAGGCGAACTTCGGATGCGTCAGATGGCCCAAGACCACGTGGTGCACCTCGTGCAAAAGCACGCCGCGCAGAAATTGGGGCTCGGCCATGAACGACTCCACGTTGACGTGCAGATAGAGCCGGCCATCGTGAAGCGAGATGGCCATTCGCCTCACCGAAGGATCGGCAACGGGTGTGATCTTGGCCAAGATGGCCGCGTAATAAGGATACGCTTCGAGGAAGCTCGGATCGCGGATGAACCCATCGAGCCAGGTTTCGAGCTCGCTCGCGGCTCTGGCTGGTCTGGCCGTGTTGGCCCGTGTCACGTGCCGGGCCGCACGGGGGTGATGCCGACCCGCTTCAGGGTCTCCACCAGCACGAGCGCGTCGTGTTCTGGCAACTGCGCCAACACGTGTCCCAAGGACGTGCGCGCCACGTTGCTTTTCTTGAGGTCCGGAAGCCGCGCGGGCTGCTCCACGAACACGCAGAGCGCCGTGACCGCCAAGGAGATGCGGTGTCGCTTGAGTGGATCGGCGCGCCACGTGGCGAGCTTTTTCTCCGCCGCACTGCCCGCGAAGCGCGCCAAAAAGTCGCTTGGCTCGACGTCCACGAGCGATGTCGCGGTCACATTGGAACCGATCGCCTCTTGCAGCTTCTCGCGCTGGTCGCCGGGTAGATCGGCGAGCAGCGCCTCGAACGACCCGAGAAGAAGCTGCCTTTGCGCCACCAGCACCCCGGCCTCCGGCCCCGCGAGGAGCGGCGCCAAACGCTGGACGATCTCGTCGAGGCGATCGGTCTGACCGCGATCGCGAAGGCCGGCGATCTCGCGCGCACGCGGCGAGTCTGCGGAATACGTCGCGAGCAGCTCGCGCACGTCGAACGCCAGCCGCGAGCCCCACGAGGCTCTCGACGCCAGCAACGACTCGACCCACGCCGCGGGCAGATACCCTCCGAGCGCGTCGCGCAGGAGTGCGCCATCCTCCAGCTCCGCAGGCGAGAACGCGCGGAGGAGCTCGGACGCGTAGGCCCACGTTCGCGGGGGCACGTCCTCCAAGATGCGCTCGTGCGCGTGCGCCAGCGCCAAGATGCCTGGGTGAAGATCGTGCGTCTGCGCCCACGCGAGCCACGCCGCGCGATCGGCGCGCACGTTGACTTGTAAAAAGCGCGCGCGCAGCGCCTTGTCGAGCGCGGTCACGTGGTACTCGGCCGTTTGCGGATTCACGGTGGCCACGCAGGTCCAATCCGGCGGAAGCTCGTATTCGTGCAGTCGCCGCGCGGACAGCAATTGGAGCGCGGGCTGCTGAATGTATCGTTCCGCGCGATTGAGCTCCTCCAGCAGAAGGAGCCCCGCACCCTCGCGCGGCAACACGGACGGCAGCGCGTAGTGCGTGCGGTCATCCTTCACCACAGGCAGGCCCACGAGATCGGGCGGTTCGAGCAGGCTCAAGTCCAGGACCGTGGTGGCGATGCCGAGATCTTCGGCCACGCGACGAACGATCTCGCTTTTGCCAATGCCCGTCGGCCCTTCGAGCAGCACCGCGCGGCGAGCCCGATACGCTACCGAGAGGACGCGCTCGAGCCGCCGCCCCACCGGAACTGCGAGTGGACGCAAACCTTCGCTCGCTGCCGCCTTCGCCGTTGCCACGGCCCATCCTCTAGCAGACATCGCGCCCGGGTTGCGCACGATTGGCGACTTCAGAGGTCCGCGCCCAACGAAACGATGCGCCCGCCGGTGCGGCGGCGCTTATTCGTGTTTAGCGCGACGCGACCCAGTCCTCGACGATTGGGACGACATCGGCGAGTGTGGGCACTTCGATGTAGCCGTGGCTCGCCGGGCTCACGCCTTCGACGCGCTCGTGCGCCCACGTGAGCGCGTACGGGACGTGGACGGCGCGCCCGCCGATGGCAACGACGGGCAGCACATCGGACTTGAGCGAATTGCCAACCATGACGAACGAGCTCGGCGCGACGCCGCGGCGCTGGAGAAGGCGGCGGTAGGTGGGCTCGTCCTTCTGCGAGACGACCTCCATGCCCGCGAAGTGATGCCCGAGCCCCGAGCGCGCGAGCTTCGCCTCCTGGTCGAAGAGATCCCCCTTCGTAACGACCACGAGCTCATGGCGCGCGCTGAGGGTCGTGAGAGCCATGGCGACGCCGGCGAGCGGCTCGATGGGGGCCGAGAGCATCCTGCGCCCGAGATCGATGATTCGCTGGATCTCGCCGCCGGAGATGCGCTGCTCCGTCAGCTCGATCGCGGTTTCGATCATGGAGAGCACGAAGCCTTTGACGCCGTACCCGAAGTGCTGGAGGTTGCGGAGCTCGGTGGCGTGGAGGCGCGCGTCGATGAACGCATCGTCGTGGTAGGCGCGGAGGACCGCGCGAAATCCTTCGCCGGCCTCCACGAACAGGGTCTCATGGTGCCAGAGTGTGTCGTCGGCATCGAACGCGAGAAGCATGGCGGTGGCGGCAGTCTACCCCAAGAGACGCAGCGAGAACGAGCGCGCGATCGCCTGGGCCGCGTCGCGATTGAACGAGCTTCGTCACGGCGAAGGGATGCCCGGCGCCGCGTGGGGCGGGCCTGCGTTGCGGAGGACGGCGGCTTCGTAGGCGACCAGATGATTTCTGCGATCAGAATCGCTCAGAATTGGTAAGCGCCGAGGATATCCGAATAGTCGTCGGACCAGACGCGCGCCCGGTCGTCGGCCTTCAGCATGATGAAGCCGCGTTGCATGAGCGGGTCCAGGGTGGCCGCGTCTTCGGCCATCACCACCCAAGTCGATTGCTGCATGCCGTCCAGGGCCTGCTCGCGGCTGGGCGCGGTGGTCTTTCCCGCGATGGTGAGCTTCCGATCGCGCGCCACTCTGGCCATGACCGGTGGCAGCCGGATGAATAGATTCGACGTGTGAAAGGCCAATAGGCCATTTCGTTCGAGCTTCCGCCGATACAGATCCACGGCCTCGCGGGTGAGCAGGTGCACCGGGACGGCATCGGAGGTGAAGGCGTCGAGCACGATGAGCGAGAAGGCGCCGTCCAGCGCTTCTTCCAGCCGCAGCCGAGCATCGCCCACCTCGATGTGCAGGTGCTGCTCGCCGGGAAAAGCATCGCTGAGATATGTGAAGTATTCGGGTGTTTGCGCCACCCTCACTACCGCCGGGTTGATCTCGTAAAAGGTCCAATCCTGACCAGGCTTGGCATAGGCCGCCGTGGTGCCGGCCCCAAGCCCTACCACGGCCACCGAGTGAAGCTTGTCGCCGTAGGCCGCGAACACGTCGCCCAGCGGACCTTGCCGGTGATAATAGGCCAGCGGCTCGCGGCGCTTCTCCGGATCGGTCTTCTGAATGCCGTGG